>JACCDT011101175.1_pt1 | contig 9960 bp, 9 predicted proteins | sample 7446291 | NCBI WGS metagenome assembly JACCDT01 (sample SAMN15323446, study PRJNA562643) | freshwater metagenome | isolation source: river surface water | place: USA:Blue River Watershed | collected 2017-08-17 | reverse complement strand
TTCCGCTATCGTGACCTTTTGCCTACAGATGTTGCTGCGATTACCTTGTGGTTTGATGGAAATGACCCGAATGGAACAGGAATTGCTCCAGCAAATGGGGCAACTCTTACTACATGGGTGAATAAAGGAACTGCATCTGTTAGTATTACAACAGCTGGCTCCCCAACTTATGAGGCCAACTTCGCAGGAGGAAATGGTTCTGTCCGCTTCCCTGGTTCTGCCTCCTTCCGCGATGATACAACTTCCTTTGTGTTACAAAATAAGACATTTTATCTTGTAGGTAGTGTCTATGATTCTAGTGTAAGCACGCAGGGATTCATTGGATTTACTCCTTCTGGTTCCATGTATGCCGCTCAAAATGGTATCGCCTATCAGGCAGGAGAAAGCGCCTATAACAATAAATTTGGATTTCTACAAGCTTTTACAAATGGAGGATATTATGTGAATTATTTGAGTCCGTATGGTGCTACCCCTCTCGCTATCTATGAAGATACATGCGCAACTCGAGCCTGCGAAATTTATGTGAATGGCTCCTCTCTGTCATCACAGACTCTTTCCTACACTCCTGGGAATGCGACTGGATTCCTTATTGGACGTCGCACAGTAGGCGGTTACGAATTCCTAAGGGGTAATATTTGTGAAATAATTGCCATTAGTAATAATACCCTTGGTACAAGCGACCGCCAGAAAATAGAAGGATATTTAGCCTGGAAATGGGGTCTCCAAGGAAGTCTGCCCGCCGACCATCCCTACAAAGCCGCAAAACCGCAGATTGCTTACTAATTCTTTCATCTTAGAATAGGGAAGAGATATGTCTGGAATCACAAACAACAACACTCCGCCAACCGCAAATACAAACCGTGACAACAACGAGCTGACGCAGCAAAAGTCTGCTCGCGCTGTCGCCTTTTATCAAAACAATCTGGAATTGGCAGACCCTCTACAACTCCAGATTAACCGACCTCAACAACTCGGTTCCTCTTCGGCTCGTTCCGCCCTCCAATATGCGCGCACAACTCAGATTAGTCTCACTCTCCAGCAACAACTCGCAACTCTTGACCCAGCGCAATTCCGAATCACTACGAATCCAAACTTCTATCCACCTGCAAGCGCTACAATAGGGGCAAGTGGAATCTTTACAATTGTAAATGGAAATGTATATATCTTTACAGGCGCGGGGACTTTCAGCATAAGTGGTCGCGCTGCTGTTATTGATGTCCTTGTTGTTGGTGGAGGTGGTGGAGGAGGTGGTTCATGGGTAGGCGGAGGTGGAGGCGGGGGTGGCCTTGTCTATGCGACTAATGTAACTGTTCAACCATCAAGTAATACAGTTACAGTTGGAAATGGTGGTGCTGGTGGCGCATTTCAAAAACGGGGTTCAACGGGTCAGGATTCTTCATTTCTGAGCTATACAGGATTTGGTGGAGGTGGAGGTGGTGCTGATGGAGGTTCTGAGACAAATGGTGGAAATGGTGGTTGTGGTGGTGGACGTTCTTGGGCAGGAACTACAGCAGGGACAGGGTCTCAAGGAGGAAATGGCGGAGGCCCTGTGTCAGGAAGTCCTATTGGCGGAGGTGGTGGTGGAATGGGTGGTTCTGCTACAAATCAAGTAGGTGCGCCAGGTTTAGCAAATAGTATAACAGGTTCTTCTGTCTTTTATTCTGGTGGTGGAGGAGCAGGTTCAGATACAACAGGTGCCGCAGGGGGGAGTGGTGGAGGTGGCCGAGGTGGAAATGTGTATGAATCTTATAATTCAGCGTGGAACGGAACAGCAAATACTGGTGGCGGTGGAGGTGGCGCAGCAGGTGGCACTGCTCAGCCAGGTGGCAACGGAGGCTCTGGAGTAGTCATTATTCGTGTAGTCTCAACTTAATTTTTAAAAAATACTATAAATAGGGATGTCTGGAATTACAAACAACAACACTCCGCCAACCGCGAATACAAACCGAGATGCGAACGAACTCACGCAGCAGAAATCTGCTCGTGCCGTCGCATTTTACCAAAACAACCTGGAGCTCGCAGACCCTCTACAACTCCAGATTAATAGACCTCAACAACTCGGCTCTTCTTCGGCACGCGTAGCCCTCCAGTATGCACGAACAACCCAATTGAGTGTCACCTTACAGCAGCAACTTGCAACACTGGACCCTTCGCAATTCCGAATTACAAGCAACCCTACATTCTATCCTCCTGTGCTTCGCTATCGCGACCTTGTTCCAACAGATGTTGGTCCCTTGAATTTCTGGCTTGATGCATATGATTCTGGAACAGTCACTCTTTCTGGTGGAACAAATGTTGTTACATGGAGTGATAAATCTGGAAATGCAAGAAATGCCACGGGAGTTAATAATCCAACATATAACTCTTCAACAGCAGGAATTGTCTTCAATCCTGCTTCTTCGCAGTATTTCACACTTCCAGATGGAAGTTTTCCAACAGGAGATTCTTCCTATTCTATTCTTTTTATATTCAATCCATCACTAACTTCCATTATGCAAATGATTACAGGAGGTGATGGAGGTGGAGGACAACGGCTCGGTATCCGTTCAGGGAATTCTGGAACAGGAACACTCCAAACCTTTTGGATTGGCTACGATTTAGAAACTTCCAATACTTACACAACTGGCACAAGAAACTTTGGAGCAACCTACTATACATCTGGAAGCACACGTAGTCTCTGGATAAATTTTACCCAGGGAGCATCAGATACACCAGGAACCCGCTCTCAAACCTCTACAAAAAATGCTATCGGCACACTCATTGGACTTGCGGGTGAATTTTTCAGTGGCCAAATGCACGAAATTATTGTGTGTGGTGTACTCACTACAACGCAAAGACAACAACTTGAAGGGTATCTCGCTTGGAAATGGGGACTCCAGGGAAGCCTTCCCTCAAACCATCCTTACAAAGCGGCGAAACCGCAGGTTGGTTACTATACCTAAAACCGAAAATAGTAATAAAATGCGCTGTGGAGAATGGAGGCACCAGACCTGCGATAACGCCAACTTAATCCTCTCCAGGTTCTGAGCCCCCTCTGAGTTATGAGCGCTCGGCGAATAGTATACTCATCCACACCTCTTATACTTGCTCGGATTTTTGAATAATATCCACTCGCTTTTGCCTTGAGAGAGTTATACTGTTTATATTCAGGAGAAAACTTCAACGCGCGAATATGGGGATTGATAAGTCCCTCTATTTGCTGCTTCAAAATTTCAACATCTGTTGCAATCGCTGCCTTTTTTGCTCGTATTGCTCTGTCTAAATTCCCTCTCGCTTTGCCTATTTGGCGTGTCGCTGCTACGTAGTTTTTAATAAGAGTTCGGAATTTTATATCGGTCAAATATTTCTCCTTGATATTCGCCTCAAGTGTAGTATCATTTTCTACTCCTCTTACTCTATCTACTCTATCATCTTCATCTTCATCGCCTTCAAGTGGAATTACATGGTCCTGACATTCATTACATCGTAGTCTGAAAATTCCATCGCCGTTATCAGAAATCCAATTAAAAAAACAGCGCGTATGTTCCTTGTGACCGCAGAGAAATTGCGTCACAGGTTCTCCCTCCGTGATAATTTGCTCGCATCGTATACACGCAGGAGGATGCGGCACGTCCTCTTCCATTCTTCTATCAATCCATGTCTGTGGCTTTAACCGTATTTTCTCTTTGTTTAAGGCCATATAAACCCCCGTGCGATATCTCAGAATAGCAATGATTCCCACATTCAAATTGGAGAGTTCACGCGCTCCTACAGAACTCTGCTTCCTCGGAGCCAAGTGCGAAACAGATAAAAGTCCCTTCAATCCCGCAGGCCATCGTCATCCTTATACCCCATTCTATTCTATGCTCTTTGCCCACTACAAAAACAAACCTCTCCGCTTTGTAGAAATCGGAATTGCCGTTGGGTCCAGTGTCGCCCTCTGGTGTGAATATTTCAAAAGCGGCCAACTCTTCTTTTTTGACAGGGACCCGTCGTTTTTGAAACATGCGGCCAGTTTTGGATATCCGCAGAGCCATTTTGCTCTCATGGATGTCTCTGACCCTGAGAGTATCCGCGATGCCCTTGAGGGAACTGGTGGCGATTTTGATATACTTCTGGATGACAGCTCCCATGATATCTGGCATCAGAAAGAAATTATCCGAGAAGCGTTGCCTTTCATGAAGCCTGGTGGAATCATCCTCATTGAAGATGTATTCCGCAATCTGTCCGATGAAGAGTATATGCGCGTAATTGAACCTGTCAAAGACCAGCTTTCATTTTACGCGTTTTTTGAGATGGAACACACGAACAAGTGGTCGCCTGGCTGGGACAATGATAAGATTCTCATGCTCGTGAAAAGGTAAATTCTAAAGATAAAATTGATATTTTAATTACAAGGTTTAAAAATGATATTCTTTATTATTAATAATGGGTATATTATTCAGTTGTTTTGAAGAAAAAATACAATCACATAATAAGGCATTTGAAAATCGTATGTATAATGCTGTGGAAAATCTTTTTAATCGTTTTGATGATTTACAAAAAGAAGATGATGAAAGTTTTCGTATGTATGTAGAAAATGAAGAATGTGATATTTGTCTGAATAATAGTAAAGATTTATTAAAAAATAAGCCATGTAATCATTATTTTTGTAATAACTGTATAGAATTAGAGAAATGTTCTATATGTAATGAAAAAATAATGGTTTATAAAAATAATATTAATATAATAAAAGTAATGACGGGAATGCAGCCACTTGGATATTCATTAATAGATAGAGGAATAAGTAAAAAAATAAGATATGTTGATTTTATAAAGATGTCAAAATCAGAACAACAAAAATATTTAAGATAAAAGTTAAAAAATAGGGGAAATGGAGAATTAAAATGTGGATGAACTTATGGCCACGATTGCGGGAAGACTCAAAGGTGGCCGCCGTCATACTCTTCGCAAAAGGGCTTGGCGAACCACAAGAAAGGCGGCCACTAAAAATTGACTCGCATGACCCCCACCCTTGGCCTTCACAAAAATGACCTCCGCCGAATCGTATAAGAAGCACACGCACCGCGAGCACATCCTTGAGCTCCCTGATACCTACATTGGCTCTGTGGAGACTCATGAGGATATGCGCTGGGTCTTTGACTCCGAAAAGGGAAAGATGGTCCATCGCCGCGTCGCATTCAATCCTGGCTTTTACAAACTCTTTGATGAGATTGTTGTAAATGCCCGAGATGCTCTTGTCCGCAGCACAACCGAGGCTGGTCGCACTCCTATCAAGCACATTGATGTGAGCGTGAAGCGCGGCACTGATGGGGCGCTTACCATCACCGTTGAAAATGACGGCGATGGTATTCCCATTGAGCAGCACCCTGAATACAAGGTCTGGGCGCCTGAACTCATCTTCGGTCATCTCCTGACGAGCGGCAACTACGACAAGTCCGAAGAAAAGATTGTCGGTGGAAAGAATGGCTATGGCGCGAAGCTCACCAATATCTTCAGCCACACCTTCACTGTGGAGACTCGCTCTCCGAAAACCGGCCAGAAGTATTCGCAGACATGGCGTGACCACATGCTCAAGTGCGAGAAGCCGTCCATCACGAAGGACAAGGCGAAGGGATTCGTGCGCATTACATATGTGCCTGACCTCTCTCGCTTCACTGGACTTGATGTGGAGGAGATGACTACTGTTCTTCACACACGCGCCATTGAACTCGCCGCCCTCGCTGGAAAGGAAGTGAAGACAACCTGGAATGGCGAGGCGATTGCGACCAATACCTTTGAAAAGTATACGCGCCTCTTCGTAAAGGATGATAGCACACTCGCCTATGAGCGCTGCTCTGACCGCTGGGAGGTGGCTGCCGTTCTCACTCGGTCTCTCTTTGAGGACGAGGACAGCGCAGCAGAGGAGAAGCATGTCAGTTTCGTTAATGGTGTGAATACGAAGAAGGGTGGTAAGCACGTGGACACCGTGAGTCGCCATATCCTCGCTGACTTCTGCGAACTCGCTACGAAGAAGCGCAAGATTGACATCAAGCCTGCCCAGCTCAAGGATAGTGTTGTCTTCTTCGTCAATGCGACCATCGTGAATCCTTCTTTTGACAGCCAGACGAAGGAGTGCCTCACCACTCCTGCGACCAAGTTCGGCAGCTCCTTCAAGTCTGCTGGCAAGCTCGTGGAAGGTCTCGTAAAGATGGGACTCATGGACGAGGCGCAGAGCATTCTGGATGCGAAGGCCGCCCGCGAGGCCAAGAAGACCGATGGAAAGAAGCGCACGACTCTCCGTGGTATGCCGAAGCTAGTAGATGCCCTCTGGGCTGGAACTGGTCGCAGCGGTGAATGTACTCTTATTCTCACGGAGGGAGACTCAGCCGCGACGAGCGCCATCACTGGTCTCAAGGTCGTCGGCCGTGAAAAGTGGGGCGTATTTCCTCTCAAGGGGAAGATGCTCAACGTCCGTGACGTCAGTGCCGACAAGTTCAGTAAGAATGAGGAGCTCACAGCCATCAAGAAGATTCTCGGCCTGGAGCAAGGCAAGAATTACAAGGACCTGAAGTCTCTTCGCTACGGCCGCGTGATGGTCATGGCGGACCAGGATTTGGATGGTTCGCACATCAAGGGTCTGCTCATGAATCTCTTCCATGCAGAGTGGCCCAGCCTGCTGAAATCAGGCTTCGTCTGCTCGCTTGCCACTCCTCTTCTGAAGGCGACTAAGCGTGGAGAGGTGCGCAGCTTCTATTCCCAGGGCGAATTTGAGGGGTGGCGCGAGAGTCTCGGCGAGGGTGGCCTCCGCGGCTGGTCCCTCAAATACTACAAGGGTCTGGGCACGAGCACTCCCGCAGAGGCTCAGGAGTGGTTCAAGGAGCTCCACGAAATCAAGTATGAGTGGGATGGGGCCACCGATGAGTCTCTGTCTCTCGCCTTCAGTAAAAAGCGCGCAGATGACCGCAAGAAGTGGCTCGCAGGCTACGACCCTCACAGGCTACTTACTGTGGGAAAGGATGGTCGCATCGGCTTCTCTAACTTCATCAATGATGAGCTCATCCATTTCAGCAATGCGGACAACATTCGCTCTCTTCCGTCACTCATTGATGGCCTCAAGCCTTCGCAGCGCAAGATTCTCTTCGGTTGCCTAAAGCGTGGCCTGAATGCAGAAGTGCGCGTCGCACAGCTCGCAGGGTATGTCTCTGAACATGCGGCCTATCACCACGGTGAGGCGAGTCTCACAGCCGCCATCACGAGCATGGCACAGACCTTCGTGGGTGCGAATAATCTCAATCTCCTCGCGCCTGTGGGTCAGTTCGGCTCTCGTCTGATGGGTGGAAAGGATGCGGCTTCGCCGCGTTATATCCATACGCATCTGGAGCCCATCGTCGCAACTCTCTTCCGTAAAGAGGATTCTAGCATCCTGAAGCACATTGACGATGATGGACTCATTGTTGAGCCTGAGACGTATTGGCCTGTCATTCCTCTTCTTCTGGTGAATGGTTGTGTCGGTATTGGCACGGGATTCAGCACGGACATTCCTCCGTTCAATCCGAGCGACATCATCGCGCTCCTCCGTGATAGGCTGGAGGGTCGCCGTGACAGCCTGAAGAATCTCGCTCTCCAACCTTGGTGGCTCGGGTTCCGCGGTCGTATGACAATGCTGAATGACGGCGTGTGGCAGACGCGTGGTCTCTATACCTTTGATGATGCGAAGAAAGTTGTCAGTATTACGGAGCTTCCTGTTGGCACCTGGACGAATGACTATAAGGCATTCCTGGATGAGATGTGCACGAACAAGGACATGGAGAATGCAAAGGATGCGGATGGCAAGATTGTATTGGTCAACTATGATGACCTCTACAATCATGTAGATGTGCGCTTTGACCTCTATCTGGACCCGTATTACTACGAGGAGGCAAAGATGAATGTGGGCGAATTTGAGAAGCGCTTCCGCCTCACTACCACGTGGCGGACGAGCAACATGGTCTGCTTTGATACGGAGAGCAAGATTGTGCGCTATGGCTGTGTTGGGGATATCATGGAGGCCTATTACGGTCCTCGCCTTGAGAAGTATGAGGAGCGTCGTCAGAAGGAGATTGCTCGTCTACGCGCGGAGGCTGTGGAGGCAGACGCAAAGGCGCGGTTCCTGCGGGCAGTTCTGGAGGGAACCATTGAGCTGCGGCGGGCAACAGATGAGAGCATTGTGGCGATGATGAAGTCTCATTCTCTGCCCCCTCTCAGTGGCTCTGGTGATGTGGAGTCCGTTGACAGCTATGAGTATCTGCTGCGGCTGCGCATTGACCGCGTGAAGGCGGCTGCGATTCAGGAGGCCGAGGAGATGGTTGCGCGGGCAAAGGAGGCTGTTGCGGAGTTGGAGGCGACAACGGCCTCGGCCCTGTGGCTCCAGGACCTCTCAGAGTTTGAGGGTGCGTGGAACACTATGCGGTCTGAGCGCGAGTATGCGCTGGCCAATGGTGGCGCAGCGGCTCCGAAGGCGGCAAAGAAGAAGATTCGTCTGGTGAAGGCTTAATGCTTCCGCTTGCCACGTGTTTTCCGAGAGCGTTGGGTTTGTCTGCGTGTAGACCTTCTGCCTCCTTTACTCTGTTTCTGTTTCTTCTGCCACTTTCCAAACTGTCCTGTAGGAAGAGAACCATTACCTGTTCCCCATGGATACCCTGACTCAAAATTCACAATATCTTTAATTAAATGACGACCACCTGCTTCAGGTTTCTCATAGGTCCCTAAATGAAGTTCTCCCATAAAATACGCGCAAACCGTATCCCCTTTTTGAAACTGCGTTGCGTTGGCACATTCCATTTAGAAATAATTTAGATATTTTTTCTATGCCGCTGGTTGTGCTATGTCTTTGTTCTTGGGAGCCGAGGTATACACGGATAAAAATTGAACTCGGAAACAGGAGGGTTGGCATTTCACAACCGAATGGCGAACGAGAAACTTCTGCGTGTTCAGACAAATTTCAGGAGCCTTGTGAGCGAGCTTGGAGATTGCTGGTATCTCAGCGAGCAGAATGGGAATTACAGCCAGGCTCTGACCAAACTTCTGAAGCGATATCACAAGATTTCCTGGTTGGATGAGTGTCTCCAGATTCTGGACGAAGATTACTTTCGCGGACATTATGATGGCTCCGTTGTTAGAAAGGACCATCGCTATACACAGCAACTCCATGAGATTTTGTGTGCCCTCGCAGTGAAGAATGTCTTTGGGCAGAATCTCTGGTCAGAATTTGTCTTTGGTATGTCGGTGGAGAATCAGCAGAACTTGGCTGAGAAATATAATTTGTATAGGAAGGAATATGCGGAGCTGGTGGAGGAGGCGCGTATAAAGTGGGAGGCCTCTGGTAATGGAGATGGCGGCGGAGCTCAAGGAAGTCCGAGCTCAGCAACTTGATAAATTCTACACACGGAGAGAGGTTGCAAAGCAGTGTCTGGATTCACTGGAGGGGCGATGGCCTTGGAGTCACTGGGACTTGGTGGTAGAGCCGAGCGCAGGGAGTGGTTCTTTTTTCACGCAGATTCCTGCGCAGAAAAAGGTGGGTCTGGATATTGCGCCTGACCATCCACACATTCAGACGGCAGATTTTCTGGAATGGCAGCCGCTTGCAGCTTATCCTGGGGCCCAGAAAGTTCTGGTGGTAGGAAATCCTCCGTTCGGCCGAGTGAGCAGTCTGGCTATCCGTTTTTTTCTGCGAGCCGCGGAGTTTGCGGAGGTGATTGCATTTATTGTTCCGCGGACCTTTCGGAGAATTTCTGTTCAGGAGAAACTTCCGCGGAGGTTTCACTTAGTCCTGGACACAGATATTCCTCTTCGTCCTTGTGCCTTTGAACCTGCGATGAATGTGAAATGCTGTTGGCAAGTCTGGGAACGGCGGGCAGAAGAGAGAGCTCCTGTTGTCTTGGAAACAACGCATCCGCATTGGGAATTTGTGGAAGGAGCGGAGGGGGCAGACTTTGCTATCCGTGCCTACGGAGGAAAGTG
>JACCDT010635280.1_pt1 | contig 9964 bp, 1 predicted proteins | sample 7446291 | NCBI WGS metagenome assembly JACCDT01 (sample SAMN15323446, study PRJNA562643) | freshwater metagenome | isolation source: river surface water | place: USA:Blue River Watershed | collected 2017-08-17 | reverse complement strand
TTACTAACACTGTCAACGGCGAGCAACGCCTACGCTGCCAGCAACGGCCAGAGCAATTGGAACTACGCCTCCAACACTGCAGTGTGGGGTAGTAACAACTCCTCCAACTTACTAACGCGGGCACTAGCCAGCAATGCTTACGCTCCTAGTAATGGTCAGAGTAATTGGAACTACGCGTCCAATACATCAGTGTGGAGCAGCAATACATCTGTGTGGGGTAGCAACAACGCCTCCAATTTGTTAACACTGTCAACGGCTAGTAATGCTTACGCAGCCAGCAACGGCCAAAGCAATTGGAACTACGCCTCTAACACTGCCAGCTACGCGTCCAATACATCAGTGTGGAGCAGCAACACGTCGGTGTGGAGCAGCAACAACGCCTCCAATTTGTTAACGCGCTCACTGGCAAGCAATGCTTATGCTGCTAGCAATGGTCAGAGCAATTGGAACTACGCCTCCAATACATCCGTGTGGGGAAGCAACAACGCCTCTAATTTGTTAACGCGCTCGCTAGCCAGCAATGCTTACGCCGCTAGCAATGGTCAAAGCAACTGGAACTACGCCTCGAACACTGCCAACTATGCGTCTAATACGTCCGTGTGGGGAAGCAACAGCTTGTCCAACTACCTATCCACTACATCAGCGGCTTCATTGTACGCAGCGTCGAATGGCCAGAGCAACTGGAACTACGCCTCTAATACTGCTGGTTATAGCTCCAACAGCTTGTCCAACTACTTTGCTTTGACAGATGGCAAAGTAGTGTCAAAAGGAACTTCATATGCCGCCTATTATCTTCAAGGCAGCAGCAACACACACTTGTTTGAATTGAATGACAGTGCAAATTCGACCTTGTTTTATGGCAGCAACTCAAATGCGAGTCTAGCAGTGTTTGAAGCAAATAGTAATTACAATCGGACGACCTTCACGCGATACGGGAACATCACCACCGGGGATGTAACGCTCAACAGCAACACTAGCAATAACGGAAGACTGGCGTGTGCCTCCATTGCCATTGGCACGGCTAATCCAGCGACACCCGTTCACTTTGCCACGGCAAGGGTATCAATCGGAGAGGCTGCAACGGCAGGAAACGCAACGCGGTCTTTCAATTTGATCTCCAGCAATGCTGTCATCAAAATTCAGAGAACTGCTACGGGGGATCCAGCTGTAGAACTGGTAGATTCCAATGGATACACTTGGGACTTCTTCCTCAATGCAACAAACGATTCGTTCAATATTAGGGATCGTTCTGCCGGTGACCAGCGGCGTATGGCTATATTGAGCAATGGCAACGTTGGTATTGGCACCACCGCACCTAATTACCTTTTGGAGGTTGCGGGCGACATCAACACTGCGTCCAATTTGCGTCAAGGTGGGATCTTGATCTCTACTTTGTATGCACCTTCCAACGCTGCTAGCAATTGGGACTATGCCTCCAACACCGCAGCGTGGTTGTCTAACAATCCTGCATCCGGAAGTACCACATTTTCATCGAACACTTCTGTGTGGGCTAGCAACAACTCGTCCAATTTAACCACATTCACTTACGCAGACGGTGCATACGCTACTTCAAATAGACAGAGCAATTGGGACTACGGGTCAAATACGGCTAATTGGGCTTCCAACAACAGTGGTGGACGGTACTGGACTTCTAGTACTTCCAATGTAACAACTTCATGCAATGTTGGCATTGGCACTGCAAACCCTGGCTATCAGCTTGATGTCAATGGGATGGCCGCTATCAATCCTACCTCCTACACAAGTAATCCATTTTGGGTACTCAATTCGGCATCTAGCAACAGCGGCACTGGTATTGTTGTTGGCAAGGCCAGCTCCGAGAGCAACGCCGGCTTCTTCAACTTTCAGCACATTGGTGTGGATGGCTCCGCCAGCAATTACGTTAGCTTGGGTGTACTTGGACAGCCAACATCGGGTGCCCCTCTCACCATAAATGGATATGGCAACGTAGGAATAGGCACTTCTGAACCTGCAACCAAGTTGTTGGTGGCGGGGGAAGTAGCCTCGACGTCGACCAACTCTTTCAGGATGGTGCAAGGCAACTATGGTGTCTTTTGGAGAAACGATGGCGCAAACGTTTTCATGTTGAGTACGCCATCTGGCTCGCAATATGGGACCTTCAATATCTTGCGCCCATTTACGTACAACTTGGCATCTGGTTTGGTCACACTCGGGAACACGATGTATGTCCAGAATACTGGTAATGTAGGCATTGGTACAAGCACGCCAGGGACAAAACTGACAGTCGCGGGTGATATTAATGCATCCAACATGCGTGAAGGGGGCGCCCTCATTGCCTCCTTGTATGCAGCCTCCAATGGTCAGAGCAATTGGGACTACGGGTCAAATATGGCTAATTGGGCTTCCAACAACTCTTCCAACTTACTGACTCTCTCAGCAGCGAGCAATGCCTATGCATATTCAAGTGGTCAGAGCAATTGGAACTACGGAAGTAATACAGCTAATTGGGCTTCCAACAACAGCGGTGGACGGTACTGGACTTCTAGTTCTTCGAATGTCACGACCTCTTGCAACGTTGCCATTGGAACCACGACTCCTACTGAAAGGTTGCACGTCTTTGGCGGCAACATGCTCATACAAAATTCGGGAGCTGTCTTGAGACTCATCCAAACTGGAATCTATGCCTGGCGGCTTGGCTTCAGAGACACTTCCAACACGACAACTGACTTGTCGTTCACACCTGGTGCAGGAAGCAATGAAAGTGTCACATTCAAAAGTACCGGGCGTGTTGGGATAGGGAACTCCAACCCCGACTACTTGCTAGATGTGGCGGGGGACATCAATGCCGCATCTAACTTGCGCGAAGGCGGATCGATACTGGCCAGCTTGTACGCTGCTAGCAATGGTCAAAGCAATTGGAATCACGGGTCCAACACTGCAAGTTACGCGTCCAACACATCCGTGTGGAGCAGCAACAACACCTCGAATTTGCTGGCGCTTTCGACAGCAAGCAATGCCTACGCTGTCAGCAATGGTCAAAGTAATTGGGACTACGGTAGTAACACTGCGACATGGACCTCAAACACCACTTCTAATCTCTTGAATGTCAATGTTGGAGGCACAGTCTCAAACCTGAAGGCGGCTATTTCAGTGGATATACTTGGGTCGACGTTTTCCCTTTTGAACCTCGTGGGTACCAGCAACAGACACTCTTTCCAGCTCAATGACACTTTCAATACAACCTTCTTCCTTGGCAGCAATGCCAATGCTAGCCTAGGCGTTTTTGAGGCATCATCCAACTTCAAAAGAACGCTGTTAAACCGATACGGTGTAATTACCTCGGGTGACATCACCCTGACTTCCGGTATAAGTAACTCTGGGGCTCTCACTTGCGTATCAGTCGTAGAAAATGGAACGGCTTTAACAAGCAAGTACGCCTTGTCTAACAACAACAGCAATTGGGACTACGCTTCAAATGCCGCAAATTGGGCTTCAAACAATAGCGGAGGTAGGTACTGGACGTCAGCTTCTTCAAATGTTACTACTTCTTGCAATGTTGGCATTGGGACGACTTCACCTGCTTACACGCTGGACGTGAACGGCGTCGCACAAGTGTCACCAACAGCTTACACTCAATTTCCATTGAGGGTTTACAATGCCGGTGTCAGCAACAATGTCACCGGGATGCAATTTGGAAAATCCGCAGTTAATTACAATGCGGCTTGGATCGTTCACAATCACCTTGGTACAGATGGGTCTCCAAGCAATTACCTGTCCATTGGACATTTAGGCATGCAAGCTCAACATGGATTGGTCGTCACCGGCTACTGCAATGTTGGCATTGGGACGAGCACACCAACCGAAAAGCTAATGGTGGTCAATGGTGACATCAAAGTGGCCAATGGCGCTGGTGGCGGATCAGGCGGCGCCCTGAAATTTAACAATGGTGCACTACCATCGTTTGGGGAAATGGCGTCCATCAAGGGCGTCCTTTATTCAACAAACGCGACATTTAGCAACGCTACTGGTGGCATTGCCTTCTACACGCGCTCCAACAACGCCTCTAGCAATACCTCGCTGGAATTGCGCATGGTGGTCGGAATGGATGGCAGGGTCGGCATCGGAACGCCTAATCCTGCCTACACCCTGGACGTAGATGGTGACGCGGAAATAGTTTCATCTGCGTACAATCCTGTACCACTACGCGTCCTCAACCCTGCCGTGAGCAATGATCGAACGCATATTGTTGTGGGCAAAGCCGCGACCAACTACAACTCGGGCTTCTTCAACTTTCAACACCTCGGCACGGATGGCGCCCAAAGCAACTACTTGAGCATCGGCACGTGGGGACAGGCAGCAAGCAATGCGCCCTTGAACGTTACAGGCTACAGCCGAGTAGGCGTGGGGACCAATACGCCTAGGACCCTCCTCACCGTGGCAGGTGAAATCTCGACAGTTAGCACATTCACGGGTGTTCGATTGGTTACTGATAATTATGGTGTGTTCTTCAGAAACGACAATGCCCTTTTTTACATCCTCAGCACGGCGTGCAATGACCAATATGGGACACAAAACAACTATCGTCCCTTCCAATTCAACTTGTCCAACGGTCTCGTAAACATCCAAAATTCACTATACGTCGATCCGCAAACTAGCAATGTGGGCATTGGCGATAGCACGCCGGGCGTAAAATTAGATATAGCAGGTGAGTGCCGTGCCTCGTCTGGCTTTGTGGCATACGCAAATACTCCTGTCGCATTTACTTTGTCCAATTCAAATACAGCTGCGGCTTTGGGTATTGCTTCACAGAGTGGTAGCTACTCTTCGAGTGCAGTAGCAAACGACATCATTCTTAGGTCCGGCTCCAACAGAGCTTTGATCTTTCAGAGTGGCCCAGGTGCGGCAGGTGTTTACATCCGCTCCAACAACAACGTGGGCATTGGCACAATCACACCAACCGAAAAGCTGGAGGTGAGCGGCAACGCACTTGTTCGCGGACGAGTGTACGTTGCCGATTCTACAAGCACCAATGGGTCCCGCCCCTCACAAGGCTTGTACGTTTGGAGTGATTCACTATTTGGCACGGAGCTCCAAAATCAAAATGGGACATGGAACACCACATTTGTGACACGGAACACGGATGGCGGATTTGCTTGGAAGAAATCAGATGGCACCGTTCATATGTACATGAACAACACCGGTAAGCTGGGTATTGGGACCGGTTCACCCCAAACAACGTTGCAGGTTGTGAGCGGAGACATCGATGTGTACAATGGAGGTAATGCTACAGATGCAGGTGGCGCTTTGAACTTTGGCATCGCCACCTACTCCAACTTCGGGGAGATGTCAACTATCAAAGGCTTGTTGTACTACACAAACTCAACCTCTAGCAACCTATCTGGTGGCATGGCATTCTACACGCGTTCCAACAATATAACATCCAACACCACTCTCACCGAGGCGATGCGCATTACGCACGATTCTTGCGTTGTGATTGGAGGTACTGCGCCAAATAGTGTTGCTGACAAGCTCACCATTTTTGGAAACATGAATCATACTGCTGGAACTGCCTATTTTGCAAATTTGTACAGCGACTTCATCTCGTGTGGCCTATCATTTACGGTCCAAACTGGTGCTTTAGGGCAAGCTGTAAATGTCAATGGTAATTTGAATGGCATTGGAATCCAGACCACCAATCTGTACACACGCTTTAACGATGACCTACGTTTCTACTACAGAGGAACGCATTCAGACACTGCAGCTGATCCTGGTGCCGGCGGCACGAACGTGATGACAATAAAGGGAGCAACTGGCAACGTGGGTATAGGCAATTCCAATCCGGGCGTCAAGTTGGACGTGACGGGCGATGTCCGAGCATCTGGGTATGTCCAAGCCTCCGCTGGTAGTGGGGCGGGCAACGGGTTCGTATTCCCTGCGAATCCGGGTGGCGGGACGGGTGATATCGCATACATGAAGTACTATGCGCGATCCGGAGAGAATTTCACCCTTGAAATTGGCGTGAGTAATGATTCGACCGATCACATTGCGCTAATGCCTTATGGTGGCGGCAACGTGGGCGTCGGCACTACGGCGGCAATCGATAAATTGCAAGTTATTGGAGAGATCAGTTCTTACAACGGTACAAACGCATCGGATCAAGGTGGTGCCATCAAGTTTGGAACTGCCACCACCACACTGGGTCCGATGTCTACCATTGATGGCGTGTACTTCAGTTCGAACTCCACCAACACTGCTGGAGGCTTGGCCTTCTTCACGCGCTCAAACAACGCAACAAGCAACACCACTTTGCAAGAGAGGATGCGCATCACGCACGATGGCAAAGTCCTCATCGGCATGACTTCTACCGCATGCAACTTGCTTCTCCAACTCAACACAGATGCCGCTGGCAAACCTGGCACCAACACCTGGACCATCGCGTCCGATGAACGCATCAAAGAAAACATCGTGTCCGCCAACGTCGGAATTTGTTACTCCAACGTGAAGAACATACCCCTAAAGTACTACAAGTGGCGCGATGACATTTTCTCATCGGAGCAGATCCGCGACCGCCGCAAGTTGGGTTGGATCGCTCAAGATGTCGAAGCCATCTTTCCAAAAGCCGTAGATACTAGCCCAATGTACGGATACCCCGACTGCAGGTCGCTCAACAGCGACCAAATCATTGCGTGCATGTACGGGGCGGTCCAACACATCCAAGACACAGTCGAAACTCAGACTGAGAAAGCAACCGACCAGCTTCAATTGCAAACCATTGAGATTGACGATGCTGCCGGGACCAAGGTTGTGCGCGCCGCAGTGAGCGCTCCACGATGCGACGTCGTGTACCGCGGCACCGCCGCGCTTACAAGTGGGTTGGCATCCGTTGACCTAGATGCCCAATGTGTTGCAGACGCCGAATGCGCGATGGCAGCCGGAACATTTGAAGCGCTCTGCCGCAATGCGCAATGCTTCTTGCAGAATAACACCGGCTTTGCCCGGCTGCGCGGGAGCATTGTCGGTGGCGTCTTGAGCATCGAATGTGAAGACGCGGCAAGTAGCGATCAAATCGCGTGGATGGTCGTCGCGGAGCGGAAGGACGCTTATGTAATGAGTGGCGCAAATGGCAAAACAAACGCAGCTGGCTACTTAAAGACGATGCGAGTTTCTTAGGGCGCCGAGTCAAGACTGGACAGTGTTGAATCGCAGAAAAAAATTGAGCAAGGATAGACTGGCTTGCAGTGTCTCGCTCTTCACCCAAAGGGCTTAAAAATTATTTTCATCACATCTAAATAATGGACCGCCGCGCCAAGAAGGCCGCTACCTTGTTCAACTTCCTTCAGGACCACAGGGCCGAAAAGGGTAGCGCATTCACGCACACGAGTATTTATCACCCAGTCGGCAGCTTTTACGTCCCACCAGAGGAGCTGCCCCGTTTTTTCGAACTGTACAAGGAAGCCTTTACGATGGGCGAAGACCTCTACCTCACTGAAAAGCACCGCGAAATTGGCCCGGTGGTAGTCGACCTCGACTTTCGTTTCGATCCCTTGGACAATGCTTCAGCGCTCCACAGGTACTCGCCCGAAGACATCGCAAAAGTCGTTGAAATCTACAGCGAGGCTTTGATGGAGTGCGTGGAAGGGACTGGCGCTATTGTTGCGTACGTAATGGAAAAGCCCAAAAGTGTGATCGACAAGGGCATTGAGAAAGATGGCGTGCACATCGTTTTCCCAGACGTCGTGACGAGTCCGGCGTTCCAATTCGTGTTGCGCGAGCGTGTCATGGCGCAGGTAGCGGGAGCGCTGGCGCACCTGCCCCTAAAGAATCCAATTGAGGACGTGATTGACGAGGCGGTCATCGAGCGCAACAACTGGCAAATGCTCGGGAGCAAAAAGCCGCATTGCGAACGCTACTCCGTCACGCGCGTGCTGCGTTTTTCGAGTGGATCCGTGGACGAGGACAATGTACCAGAAGACGTGGACCTGGTGGAGCGAATGTCGATTCGCAACAAACATCGCCCCACGGAGCTGACGACCGAGTGCGAGGAGCTTGTGCGGACCTACGAGGCTAAGGTCCAAGAAGAAAAGATGAAGAACCACTTCAAGAGCACGGTGTTGTCCAAAACGAGGAACCAAAAGAGGAATGAGACCGAGGATGATTTCAAGCAGGCGTGCGTGCTGGTGGATCTTCTCGGAGCGCAGCGGGCCGAGTCTTATTACGACTGGATCCGCGTGGGATGGTGCCTCCGGAACATTGACCACCGCTTGCTGGACAAGTGGGTGTCCTTCAGCAAAAAGTCGCCCAAGTTCCGGGCGGGAGAGTGCGAGCGCGTGTGGAACTACATGCGCCAAGACGGCGCGTGCCTGGGCATGGGCACACTGCACCTGTGGGCCAAGCAGGACGATCCAGAGCAATACAACAAGTATGTGGACGCCGAGCTGAGGACGTTGATCCGCGAGTCTTACAATGGCTCCGAGTACGACATTGCCCGTGTCATTCAACGCAAGTACAACCACATGTTTGCTTACGACAGCGGATGCAAGATGTGGTTCTACTTTGCCGACCACCGTTGGCACCCTACTAGTGATGGGCTCGCTCTGAAGAAGAAGCTCCCCACGGACATCGCCACCGAGTACCGCAAGGCTGCCTCATTCTACATCACACTCGCCAATCAAACCGAGGACACGGCGCAAAAGAACGTGCTCGACGAGCTCGTTACCAAGCTGCAAGCCATCGTCAACAAGCTCAAGCGCGCTGCGTTCCAGTCTTGCGTGATGACGGAGTGCGCGATGTTGTTCAATATCGATAGGTTTGATGAGAAACTCGATAGCAACCGCCACCTTGTCGGCTTTGAGAATGGCGTGTATGACTTGGATGCCATGGAGTTTAGGGACGGCCGGCCGGAGGACTTTGTGTCGCTCAGCACCGGCATCAATTACGTGCCGTATGATGGCTCTTCCCTGGTGTGCCTGCCCCAGGTGCAAGCGTTCCTGTCACAGGTGCTGCCCATCGAGAGGGTGCGCGAGTACGTGTTGAGGTTGCTGTCGAGCTTCTTGCATGGCAACATCCGCGAGGAGCGCTTTCACGTTTGGACGGGCAGCGGATCGAACGGCAAAAGTAAAATACTCGAGCTTTACCAAAAGGCATTCGGCGACTACTGCTGCACACTGCCCATCGCGCTGCTTACGCAAAAGCGCGGCTCTTCCAGTGGAGCCTCTCCTGAGCTTGCGAGAGCGCGCAGCAAGCGTTTTGCGTGCCTCCAAGAGCCTGGCGAAAACGAGAGGTTGAATATCGGCTTGATGAAGGAAATGACAGGCGGCGACAAGCTGTATGCCCGTGGGCTTTACAAGGAGGGCATGGAGTTCAAGCCGCAGTTCAAGATGATCCTGACGTGCAACCACCTGCCACTGGTACCTTCGGATGACGGCGGCACGTGGCGCAGGATCCGCGTCGTGCGGTTCGAGAGCAAGTTTTGCGAGAACCCGGATCCCAGCAAGCCCCATGAGTTCCCCATCGACACGAGCTTGTCACAAAAGTTCGACGATTGGGCAGAAGCACTCATGAGCCTGCTGATCGAGTACTACAAAAAGACGATCACGGAAAAGATCAAGGAGCCGGAAGAGGTTTTGGAGTGCACGCGGGAGTACCAAAGGCGGAACGACATCATTGCCGACTTCCTCGACTCGGCCGTCGTCACAGACGACAACGGCTTCTTGCAGTTGGGTGAGGCCTTCAACGATTTCAAGAGCTGGCTCAAGGACGAGGGCTGCACAGATCGCAGCATGCGCAAGTCGGATTTCCAGAGCTATATTGAAAAGGTGTATGGTAAGGCGTCCATGGTGAGCAAACTCAAGGGGTGGAAGGGCTACAAGCTCAAGAGGTCGCTCGTGGAAACAAACGGCGCCGATGATTACGATTGAGTGGAAAAAAGTGAATACCGGGGTACTGATAGCTTAAAAAGAATTTGTGATTTTTCTATAGACGACTC
>JACCDT010068233.1_pt1 | contig 9965 bp, 10 predicted proteins | sample 7446291 | NCBI WGS metagenome assembly JACCDT01 (sample SAMN15323446, study PRJNA562643) | freshwater metagenome | isolation source: river surface water | place: USA:Blue River Watershed | collected 2017-08-17 | reverse complement strand
GGCCGATGTTGCCGGGCATCACGTGGATGTTGGGGCGTCCGACCTGCACGGCATACCCCAGCGCGGATTCGATGCTGCTGCGGAACGCGGCCTCCCGACCGGGCAGGGCGGCAAGCCCGCGCTCGCCGCCATCCCAGTCGAACGGCGACAGGATCTGCACCAGGGTGAGGCCGTTGTCAGACAGGCGTGCCGCCAGCTCCCTGGCGGGAACGTCGTACGGGAAGGCGACCTCGACGCCGCGAAAGCCTGCGGCCGCAGCGGCCGCATAGCGATCGCTCATGGGAACTTCGGTGAAAAGCCAGCGAAGGTTGGGATCGAAACGAAGCATGCGTCAGCGCCTTTCAGGCCGTCGAGGGGATGGGGTCTGCCTGCACGCGACCTAGCGCGTCGCCGAATCGCATGGTCATGGCTTCCTCGAGGTTGGCCTGCGCGGGCGCGACGATGGCACCTCCCCGGACGAGGTAGGCTTGCGGGTCGTCCAGCCCGAGGGGCGTGCCGCCTTCGCCCAGCGTACGGGCCGATTCCAGCATCAGCCGGCGAAACTGCACCACTGCGAGGTCGGTCGGACCCAGCAGCTCGCGGGTGCGGTCCGCGATGAAGCCCTGGCTGTCCTGGATCGCGGCATCCTGCTCGGACACCCCGAGGATGCCGGTGAAGTTCTCCGTCTTTTGCACCTGGCGGTCGATCAGGTAGTCGTTCGCCCGATTCCGCAGGGGCCGCCACTGGTCGTCCATCTCAGGGTACACGGCGCCGCCGGTGCGGTACCCCTGGCGTTCCTCCTCGGTCAGTGGCCGCACCGGGTTCCAGGAGTACACGTAGATCCAGCAGGACTCGTCGTCGATGGGAATCCAGGTCTGCCCGTGGTAGGTCTGCCCCTCGGTCGCACTGGGCGTGTACGCGTGCGCCGGCATGAGGTACTGGGCGATCCGCCAGTAATGCTCGCCCGGCCCGGCCCGGCGCGAGGCCCCGAGCACCAGTCCGCTGGCGTGCTTCTTGACCTCGTAACGCGGGCGTGCATCGTCGCGCATCCAGCGCACGTGGTTCTCGTTCATCGACTGGCTCGAATAACCGCGCACGGCACGGGCCGCCTTCTGGGCCATGTCGTCTTCACTGGAGGCGACGGGCTGGTGGAGGAAGGAAAAATGCGCAGTGTCCACGCCGCCTTCCGCCGCCTGTGCCCAGTTGCATTCCTGCAGCTTCTTGGACACATGGCGGTGCGAGGGCGGCACCCGTGCGAATTCCATCCAGGGCAGCTCGGGCAGGGGCCGGCGCGTGCCCATGTAGGCCCACACGAAGTCACCCCACTCGCGGGTGGGGTAGGCCTTGATGGCGGCTTTCGCGCACAGGCGCGGCACGGCCTCGGGGGCGATGGTGGGCATGTCCACGCACTCGCCGCGCGCATTGAACTTCCAGCCGTGGTAGGCGCAGCGGATGCCCCCGCCTTCGTTGCGGCCGAAGAACAGGTTGGCGCCCCGGTGGGAGCAGCGCGGATCGACCAGCGCCACCTGGCCTTGGCTGTCGCGGAAGGCGATGAGCGCCTCGCCCAGCACCTTCACGCGCACCGGGGGGCCGTCGGGTTCGGGCAACTGCTCGGACAGCAGCACCGGGATCCAGTAGCTGCGAAACAGTTCGCCCATCGGGGTGCCCGCATTCGTTCGGGTCAGGGTTTCGTTCTCTTCGCGGGTCAGCATGTGCGTGTCGCTCCCTCCATCCTTCAGCTGCGCTTGCCGCCTGCAGTCCAGCGCGAGGCCAGGGCATCTGCGGCCTTGACGAGAATCCCCAGGTCGGACCCGAGACACACCAGGTTGGCGCCGGCCTGGAGGTAGAGCCCGGCTTGCGGCTCGGCCGCCAGGATGCCGGCGGCCTTGCCAGCCGCGCGGATGCGGCGTATCCCGTCCAGGGCGGCCTCCATCACCGCCGGGTGGGTCGCTTGCGCCAGATGCCCCATGTCGGTGGCGAGGTCGACCGGGCCGATGAACAGACCGTCCACGCCCTCAATGGCGGCGATGGCTTCGATGTTGCGCAGCCCCTCGGTGCTTTCGATCTGCAGCAGGAGGCAGACGCGCCCGGCGGCGGCGGCGTAGTAGTCGGCATGGCGGCCATACCCGGTGGCGCGCACCGAGCCACCGACACCGCGGATGCCTGCCGGCGGGTAGCGGACGGCACGCACCGCAGCGCGTGCCTCGTCGGCGTTGCGGATGTTGGGCACCATCACCGTGTCGATGGCGAGGTCCAGCACGGGCTTGAACAGCACGGGGTCGGCCGACGGCATGCGCACCAGGCACTGCGTGGGCGAGGGCGCCAGCGCCAGCGCCTGCGTGTAGAGGGTGGGCAGGCTGGTTGGCGTGTGCTCGGCATCGAACATCAGGAAGTCGAAACCGCTGGTGGACAGCGCCTCGGCCGTCTGCGCCGTCAGTGACATGCAGAACAGGCCGAATTGCGGCTCGCCGCGCAGCAGCTTCTGCTTGAACGGATTGACCGTGGCGACGGGCATCAGGACCCCGGCTGCTTCGTACGACGCAGGATGTGCGGGAACTTCATTCCGGCTTCATGCCCGCATCGGCGGTGAGCTGACCCCACAGCGCGATCTGCGCCCTGACGTACTCCTCCAGTTCGCGCCGCGAACTGCCGAAGATCTCGATGCCCAGCTCCGCGCCCCGTGTGCGCAGGTCGGGGCGATTGAGCACGGCGACGAGTTCGCGGTTGATCCGGTTCAACACCGCCTCGGGTGTGCCGGCCGGCGCGAACATGCCGAACCAGGCCACCACGTTGAAGCCCGCATAGCCGGCCTCGGTCATGGTCGGGACCTCGGGCAGCGAGGGGAAGCGCTTGTCCGACAGCACGGCCAGGGCCCGCATCTTCTCCGCCTTCACCAGGGGCGCGGCGGCAGCCAGGTCCACGAAAGCGAAGTGGATCTGGCCCCCCAGCAGGTCAGTGGTGATCTGCGGCGAGCTCTTGTAGGGCACCCGCAGGAACTCCACCTGCGCGTTCTTTCCCAGCTTGCTGCCCGACACCATGCCGAAGCTGTTGGCGGCGCCATAGCTCACGGTGCGCGGCGCCTTGCGGGCGGCATCGACCAGGTCTGCCATGGACCGGTAGGGGCTGTTGGCCGGCACCAGCACGAAGAAGGTCAGGTTGCCCATGCGGCTGATCGGCGCAAAGTCCTTCACCGGGTCGTAGCGCAGGTCCTTCACCAGGTGCGGGTTGGCTGCGTGCGTGGTGTTGGTGGTGAACAGGAGCGTGTTGCCATCGGGCTTGGCACGTGCCACCGCCTCGGCCGCGAGCACGCCGTTGGCGCCGGGGCGGTTTTCAATCAAGGCCGTCACGCCCAGCGCCGTGCCCAGGTGCTGCGCCACCATGCGGGCATAGACATCGGTACCGCTGCCGGGCCCGAAGGGCAGGACGATGCGGATAGGGCCCTCAAGGCGATCGGATTGCGCCCGCGTGCCACTGGCCGCGACCAGCGCCAGGGGTGCCAGCATCAGTTCGCGCCGCCGCAGACCGGGCGCGCGCGGGGTCTCTCTCGTTCTTGTCAAGGCTCGCTCCTCGTTGTCCAGACATGATGAGGAGCGGCCAGCCCCGGGGCAAGCGAGTTTTCGGCTTCTGGTGTGAGAAAATCTCACGACACGCCATGACCCGACTGCCCCCCCTCAATGCGCTCAAGGCGTTCGACGCCGCCGCCCGCCACCTCAGCTTCACGGCTGCGGCCGCAGAGCTGCACGTGACCCACGGTGCCGTGAGCCGCCAGGTAGCCGCCCTCGAGGACGCCCTGAAGGTCTCGCTGTTCGTGCGAGCCGGCCGCGGCCTGAAACTCACGCCCGAAGGCGCGCGGCTGGCGCGCGGCGCCGGCGCGGCCTTCGACACCCTGCGGGTTGCGGTGGCTCAGGTCTCCCAGGCAACCCCTGCCAAGGCGCTGCGCGTGAGCGTGCCGCCCACGCTGGCAATGTGGTGGTTGATCCCGCGGATGTCCGCGCTGAACGACGCCCACCCGCACCTGCGGCTGGACCTCTCCACCTCCACCGACCCGGTCGATTTCGACAGCGGGCAGTACGACGCGGCCATCCGGCGCATACGCCAGGTGCCCAGGGGTCTGGCGGCCGAGCGCTTCATCGACGCCCGTCCGGTGCCGGTGTGCAGTCCGGCCTACCAGAAGCGGCATCGCCTGCGCACGCCCGCCGACCTGGCGCGCGCCACGCTGGTCATGACACGCTCGGAGCCGCAAGCCTGGCCCGAGTGGCTGCAGGCCCACCGGGTCGAGCGGGCGCCTGACGCGCCGGTCCTCACCTTCGAGCAGCTGTACTTCGCGCTGCAGGCTGCGCTCGACTCCCTGGGGGTCGCCCTGGCCCCGATGGCCATCGTGGCCGGCGAGATCCGTCGCCGGCGCCTGTGTCCGCTGGCCGCGCCTGAAGGCCCGGTGTCGCCCGCCTATGCGCTGCTGTCGCCCCGTGTCTCGCCGCACCGCGACGCAATCCGCACGCTGGGTGCGTGGTTGAAGGTCGCGTCGCCAGTGAAAGCGTGACCCCAGCTTGAAGCAGCGCTTAGGCGCGCCTGAAGGGCATGGGACGGCCTTGGAAAAATGGGCTGCAAACGTGCCGCTGTCCTGACGCAGGGGCGGACTCAGGGCCGTACCGCCGGCGTCTCCACCGCCATCCCCAGCGCCCGCCGGGCCAGGTGCAATTCGAGTTCCACCATTTCTACGCCGTGGGCCGCCAGGGGTTCGGCGCGCACCCCCGTCATGCAGTTGCGGATGCGGCGCGCCAGCGAGCCCATGCCTTGCCACTCCAGCCGGTAGATCGGGTAGCCGTTGGCCTGACCCTGAGGGATCGTGATGCCGCCCAGGCGCCCGCCCGCCAGCCCGTCGTGGCAGGCGGCACATGACAGGTCGAGCTGGCCGATGCGTTGCTGGAACAGTGCGGCGCCGCGTGCCCGAAAACGCTCCAGGCGCGGGTCGGGCGGCGGCGTGATCGGCAGGCCGCGTGACTGCAGGCCCACCAGCGCCTCCAGCGCCAGCAGGTCGGCGTGTTCGGGTGGCCACGGCGTCTGGCCCTGGTGGCGCTGGCGGCACAGGTTGATGCGGGTGGCCAGGTTCACTGGCCGCGAGAGTGGCGTGTCCCAGGCGGGGTAGCGCGCGGCGGCGCCTCGCAATTCAGTCACGTCACCGTGGCAGGCGAAGCAGGCCTTCGACTGCGCCGAGGGCGCGGTGGTCCACAGCGGCCGGCCGGCCTGCACCCAGAGCATCGCGGGATTGGCTGCGTCGTCGCGCTGCATCGCCTGCACCGCGGCGCCCATGTCCTCGAACCCGGAACGCTGCGCGGGCGGGACGGTGGCGGGCGCGGACGTAGGCGCCGTGGCGGTCGGGGACGCGCCGCATGCGGCCAGGGCCACCGCGAGCAGGCCCAGCCAGCGCCTCATGTGACCTTCAGCTCGCGCCGCTCGATGTGCGCGAAGCCGTGGTCGCCGCGCCACTCGAACTCCAGCGTGCCGCTGTCGGTGGCCACCGTGTGGAAGGCGAGGTAGGGGTTGGCGGCGACGGCCGGATGCAGCTGCGCGCTGAACACCAGCTCGCCGTTGTAGCGGCAGCTGAAGTCCTGCACGATGTCGCGCCGTACCGGCCGGCCGTCGGCCCCGGGGCGGTAGCCGGTCTCCATCGGGTGGGCCAGGGTGGCGCGCAGCTCGATCACCTCGCCGCGGCGGGCGGCGGCGGGCACCTGCAGCAAGACGCGCACCATGGCCCTCAGCCCTCGCCTTCGATGCAGGCGGCCAGCGCCACGATGACGTCCGCCGTGGCCATCCACACGCTGCCGTCGTTCATGCGCGCCACCGCCGCCAGCTTCTGGCTGGTTGCCAGCCGCATGCGCGTGGCCACGACCGCCCGGCCGGCGCGCGGGCCCAGGGTGAACACCGCCACGTCGCGCTGCGGGTTGCGGTCATTGAACAGGGCGATCTGCTGCACGTGATCGGACGCCGTCATCGGGCTGTCTACCGTCACGCGCACCGGCACCACGTTGCCGTTGTCCACCAGCTGCGCGATGTCCAGGGTGACACGACCGGCCTGCACTGGCTGTCCCTGGGCGAAGGCGGCCACCGCAGCGGCCATCTGCCGGCCCGGCGCCATGCCCATGCCGAGCACCTGGGCCTGGGCCACCCCGGTCGGCACGAGCACCAGAGACAGCCCCGCGCCCAGGAGGGCGCGGCGCCCGGTGAGGGGCTGTCCAGCGGTCGCAGGCGGTCCGGCGGGTTGTCCGGGTGCGCAGGGGAAGGGAAGGAGTCGCTGCATGGCGTGCGCTCAGCGCAAGGTGAGCAGCCAGGCGACCACGTCTTCCACCTGCTGCGCCGTGAGGATGGGTTTGCCCTGCCAGGCGCCTCCTACCCGTGAGAGGTTTGCGGTGCTGTGAAACGAGGGCATGAAGCTGCCCGGGTGCACGCGACGCGCCTCGACCACGCGCAGGCGCAGCTGGGCCTCGGTGTAGCGCGCGCCGACGCCCGCGAGGTCGGGCGCGAGGTTGCCCTGGAAGCGCGCTTCGGGGAGCGCTTCAGGCATCGGGGCGCCATGACACAGCAGGCACAAGCCCTGCTGGCGGCTAGCCGCGATGGCGCGGCCGCGTGCCGGGTCGCCAGGCGTCGATGTCAGCGGCGTGTCGATGCCGTCACCGCGGACGGTGTACGGCACGACCTCCTGGGCCGCAGCCGTCGTGGCCGTCGCGGTCAGGAGCACCGCGGTCAGGAGCCACGGCGCACCGAGTAGCGCACTGCGCAGCGCACCGGTAGCCAGCCCCGCGGCAGCGGACAGGGACCGCCCGGCCATCACGCTTTCTTGAGGCTGTGATGACGCAGCGGCAACTCGCGGATGCGCTTGCCCGTGGCCGCGAAGATCGCGTTGAGCACCGCCGGCGCCGCCACCGCGATGGTGGGCTCGCCCACGCCGCCCCAGAAGCCGCCCGAGGGCACGAGCACGGTTTCCACCTTGGGCATGTGCCGCATCAGCACCACCGGGTAGTCGTGGAAGTTGGACTGCTCGATGCGGCCGTCCTTGAGCGTGCATTCACCAAAGAGCGCTGCCGACAGGCCGTAGGCGAAGGAGCCCTCGACCTGGGCCTCGATCTGCTGTGGGTTGACCGCATGGCCCGGGTCGGTGGCGGCGACGATGCGGTGGATCTTCAGTTCACCCTCCGCGTTCACCGAGACCTCGGCGCAGGCGGCGACGTAGCTGCCAAAGCCCATGGTCTGGGCCAGGCCCCGGTAGACCTTCTGCCCGCCCACGTCGGGGGCCGGACGGCCCCAACCCACCCGCTGCGCGACGGCCTCCAGCACCGCCAGGTGCTTGGGGTGCCGGGCCATCAGCGTGCGGCGCAGGGCCAGCGGGTCCTGGCCGGTGGCGGCAGCGATCTCGTCCAGGAAGCACTCCAGGTAGAGGGTGTTCTGGTTGAGGTTGACCCCGCGCCAGAAGCCGGGCGGCACCGGCGGGTTGCGCATGGCGTGGTCGATCAGCAGGTTCGGGATGCTGTAGCCGATGGCCGCCTCCGTGCCGCCGGAGTTCAGGCCCTGGAAGGCAACGGGGTCGCGCCCGTTCTGCACGCCCTGCGGGTTCACGCCCGCCAGGATGGACTGGCCCGACAGCCGCATGTGCAGCGCGGTGATGTGGCCCTGCGGGTCCAGGGCGGCCTGCAGCTTGCACTGGGTGATGGGGTGGTAGCGCCCGTGCTGCATGTCCTCTTCGCGGGACCAGAGCAGCTTGACCGGCGTGCCCGGCATCTCCCTGGCGATGGCCACCGCCTGGCGGATCCAGTCGGTCATGCTGCGCCGGCCGAAGCCGCCGCCCAGGTGGATCTTGTAGACCTCGCACTGGCGCGCCGGCAGGCCCGCGGCCTCGGAGGTGGCGGCCAGCGCGGCCTCGCCGTTCTGCGTGGGCGTCCAGACCTCGCAGCGCTCGGGCGTCCAGCGCGCCGTGGCGTTCATCGGCTCCATGGTGGCGTGGTTCTGGTGCGGGTAGGCGTAGACCGCTTCGATCTTGCGTGCGGCGCTGGCCAGTGCGGCGCGGGCGTCGCCCTGGCTGTTGCCGACGGCGGCCTCGGGGGCGTCCAGGCCGGCCTTGAGCATCTGCGCCACCCCGGCGCTGGATGCGCGGGAGTTGGGGCCTTCGTCCCATTCGATGGGCAGCGCATCGAGCGCGGTCTTGGCGCGCCACCAGGTGTCGGCCACCACGGCCACGGCGCTGTCGCCCACCTGCAGCACCTTCTTCACGCCGGGGCGTCTGGCGATGGCGGCGGCGTCAAAGCGCTTGACCGTGCCGCCGAACACCGGGCAGTCCTTGATGGCGGCATTGAGCATGCCTGGCAGCTTCAGGTCGGCGCCGTAGACCTGCTGGCCCGTGACCTTGTCGGCGGTGTCCAGGCGGGCGAGGCGCTTGCCCGCGAGTTTCCAGTCTTTCGGGTCCTTCAGGGGCACGTTGTCGGGCACCGGCAGCTTGCCGGCCGCTGCGGCCACCTGGCCATAGCTCACCCGGCGGCCACTGGGCAGGTGGGTGATCACGCTCTGGGCGGCGCGGCACTCGGCGGCCGGGACCTGCCAGGCGGCGGCGGCGGCCTGCACCAGCATCAGGCGGGCGGCTGCGCCGCCTTTGCGCACGTAGTCGTGCGACTCGCGGATGCCGCGGCTGCCGCCGGTGGAGAAATTCCCCCAGGCGCGGCCGCGCGCGAGGTTCTGACCCGGGGTCGGGTACTCGGTGGTGACCCGGGCCCAGTCGCAGTCGAGTTCCTCGGCGACCAGCTGCGCCAGGCCGGTGAGCGTGCCCTGTCCCATCTCGGAGCGGGCGATGCGGATGATCACCCGGTCGTCGGGCTGCACGACCACCCAGACATTGATCTCGGCGGCCCCGGTCTGCGCTTGGGCCCCCAGGGGCAGGTGCAGGCCCAGGGCCAGGCCGGCTGAGGCGGTCACCTGCAGGAAGCTGCGCCGGTCCAGGCCGGTGGGGGTGCCTGCGTTCGTGGCGACGCTCATGCGACGCTCCCGTCGGTGTGCTGGATGTCCAGGCCCGCGCTGCGGGTGCTGCCTTGCGCCACCGCCTTGATGGCGGCGCGTACGCGGTTGTAGGTGCCGCAGCGGCAGATGTTGGTCATGGCGGCGTCGATGTCGGCGTCGCTGGGGTTGGGGTTGGCCTTGAGCAGCGCGGCGGCCGCCATCACCATGCCGCACTGGCAGTAGCCGCACTGCGGCACGTCCAGGGCGACCCAGGCCTTCTGCACCGGGTGCGAACCATCAGGCGAGAGGCCCTCGATGGTGACGACCTTCTGGGCAGGGCCGACGGTGGAGACCGGGCGCACGCAGCTGCGCGTGGGCACGCCGTCGACGTGGACGGTGCAGGCCCCGCAGGCGGCGACACCGCAGCCGTATTTGGTGCCCGTCAGGCCCAGCTGTTCACGCAGCACCCACAGCAGGGGCGTGTCGGGTTCGGCCTGGAATTCGCGGGTCGTTCCGTTGACGTGGAGCCTTGCCATGCGCGGTCTTTCTTTCCGGGATCTGCTTGCAAAAAGGGGATGAGGCCTTGCCATGCCAACCCGTCGGCCTGAGCCGAGGTCCTTCGGTGCGGCTCGACGGTTCGCACCTGCCAGCCTAGTGTTTTTTTTCGCAATCCGCGCTGGGGTTTGCGCGCAGTCGGCCCCAGGAGTGACCGAGGATCAGGTACTGCCCGGCCGCTGGGGCCGCGGCCAGCCCCAGCGCCACCCCGTCTCCCGCGCCAGCGCGTCCAGGTCAGCGGGGGTGTCCAGGTCGCGTGTGTAGTGCGGGTTGTCGACCGGCCACAGGTGCACCGCCTGCGGGTGCGCCGCGCGCCAGACGCGCAGGCCCGGCCCCCCCGCCGAGCCGAGCAGGTCGGCACGTATGCTGGCGTCGAGGATCACCGGGTGCCCGGGCACGTCCCCCACCAGCGGCACCTGCACCCGGATACCCGGGGCACGGGCGGCAAAGGC
>JACCDT010783294.1_pt1 | contig 9966 bp, 11 predicted proteins | sample 7446291 | NCBI WGS metagenome assembly JACCDT01 (sample SAMN15323446, study PRJNA562643) | freshwater metagenome | isolation source: river surface water | place: USA:Blue River Watershed | collected 2017-08-17 | reverse complement strand
TGGCCTGCGAGCTTCAAGGTTTCTTCCTCCACCCATTCAAGCGCTTCGTCAAATTCATCAAACACTTTGGCGGTGCTGTCTGACAACAAACCAATGTGGTCCACATACGAGCGCAAATCGCGACCGCTTGGCAAGCGTTCTGGCACGCGCGTCAAAATCAGCCGAGCTTGCTTGTCTGCCAACATATTGCGAATGCGTTCAATCATGTGGCCCGCCGTCATGTCCATCGACTGCACGCGCAACAAATCGAGCACCACAAACCGTGCGTTTTTCAGTTCTGGCTCAATGGCGGTGTAGAGCTGATCGGTGGTGCCAAAAAACAAGCTGCCTTGCAACTCGAAAATGACCGTGTGTCCGCCCTTCTCTGCCAACACTTCGCGTTCATACTGACCACGAACGCGCGATGAAAACACTTGGTTGCCATAGCTTTTGCGGCGAATGGTGGAGGTGTGAATTTGCTCGCGCAAGAACAACAAAATGGCCATGGCCACGCCGACACCTGAGGCCGCAATCAAACTGACGGTATTGGCCACCAACACCACCAACACAATGACCGCGAAGTCGAGTACGGTGTCTTTAGAACGAGCCAACTTCAAAGAGTGCCAGTCGATCATCTTCACACCAATGACGATCAACAACGCCGCCAAGGCCGACACCGGCACCCACGCGATGATGGTGGTCAACAACAAAATGGCCAACAACGACCACAAGCCTTGAAACACGCCTGACAAATAAGTTGAACCGCCACTGGCTTTGTTGACCAAGGTCGCGCCCATGGTGCCTGCACCTGGTGCACCGCCAATCAACACAGATGTCAAATTTCCCAAGCCTTGGCCGATGAGTTCTTTGTTGGAGTTGTGACGAGAACCGGTGAGCGCGTCGAGCACCACACAAGTTTTCAAGGTATCGATCGACAACAGCACCGCCAAGGTGGCGGCAGGAAACACAATTTGTTCCCAATGTGGCAAGCCAGACTCACTCAAACTCTTCCAAGGCTCGACCAACGATTCAAAAAAACCTTCACCACCCACATCTAAAGGGCCAATGATGAAGGGGTTGTTGTGCAGGGCTTGCAACTCGGGCCATGAGGTCAGCGCCAACCACCAGTAAGTGACCATGCCCGCCAACAAACCTTGAATGACGGCAGGCACTTTGGTAGAAATTTTGGGCGCCAACAACATGACGCCCGCTGTGGCAGCGCCCACGATCAAACTCGGTGTTTGCCACAGCGCTGGGTTGTGCAAACCCTCCCACCAGTTCATGCCCTTGGGCAAGGCCATCCATTTGGGCAATTGGCTCATGACAATGATCAGGCCCACACCACTCAAGTAACCGCTGACCACAGGAAACGGCATGTATTTGATCAGCTCTCCTACGCGCAACACACCAAACAATATTTGAAACAAACTGCTGGCTAAGGCCACCAAGAAAAGTGCCATCACCACGGTTGACACCGGACTGCCATGTTGCGTCATCTGAATGGTTAAAGCAGACAACACCGCAGCAGCAGGCGCACAAGGTGCAGAGATCAAACGCTGCGTGCCACCAAAGGTGGCGGCAATCAAACCAAGTGCTGTGACGCCCAACATGCCCGCGAGCGCACCTTTGGCACCGAAGTCTGCGCCCAATGGCGAAAAGATGGTCACACCAAACGCGATGGCTGAGGGCAGTGCCACCAACATGGCAGCAAAACCACCCCAAATGTCTCCAGATAAATTATTTTTGCTCATGGTCGTCAGTTGTTATTTTTGAAAATGCGAGGTTATCACCTCCGCACTGAAGCTTAGCCGTAGTACTGGTGAACTAATTTCTTCAATAGCTGCAAACCATAGCGGGTCAGTTGCGTGGAGGGTCGCGCCTTGGGTACTGCCACGGTGAATTTATTTTTGATGTGTGGCGCATAGATGCGCGCCACATGAGGCGGTGTTTTGCCGGGCCAAGATTTCAAAGCACTGACGGGCAACACAGTGTTGGCCACACCGCGTGCCACCAAGGGTGACACGGTTTGAATCGAGTCAACTTCTGCCACCACCCGCAATGACAAACCGCGCGGTTGCGCCTCTTGCTCTAACAGTTGGCGCAACGCGTGTTGACCGCTTGGCATGATGAGGTCATATTGCACCACCTCGGCCAGTTTGATTTTCTTCGGTAAAGGTTGCGCCGATATCAACACCAAATCTTCACGTAACAAAGTTTCAATCATGAGCTGTGGTGAGTGCGGTGGGTCAAACAAAATGGCCATGTCCAATCGGCCCGCAATCAACCATTCGCGCAACGGGGCACTCAGGCCTTCTGAAATGCTGATGGCAGCGTCTGGAAATTGTTGGCGAAAACTTTGCACCAAATCGGTGGTGATGGTGTGCGCCACCCGTGGCGGCAAACCAATGGTCAATCGCCCACGCGGGCTCAGGTGACGCTCACGCATGTCAGCACGCGCGCGCGCCACACCGTCGAACAAGCCGCGCGCATGCATCAGCAAGGCTTGACCGGTTTCTGTTGGCTCAACCCCACGACCGTGGCGGGTCAGCAAGCGGTGCCCCACCTCTTCTTCGAGCAAGGCCAATTGGCGACTCAAAGCGGGTTGCGACACATCCAAGATGACCGAAGCGCGGCTGACACTACCCGCATTCACCACGGCCACGAAATACTCTAATCGTTGCAAATTCATCTTGGGCCCTTGCAGTTATTGACCAGATTAAGTCATGCTATTTATTGATATCTGATATCAGTTAATAGTTTATCTATAAAAAAGAATTCACGACAAAATTGTTTGCCATGACCACCGAACAAGCTGCCACAACGCCCATACAAACCTTCATGCCGACGCCGTCAGCGCCCCGTCTGCGTTTGCCCGCACAGGCATGCGATACCCACGTGCATGTGTTTGGCCCCACTGCGCGCTTTGCCTATGCCAGCACGCGCAACTTCACGCCGGTCGAAGCGCCGAAGGAATTGTTATTTGCACTTCACAAACAGCTTGGCATTGAACGCTGCGTGATCGTGCAATCGATGATTCACGGTTTAGACAATTCGGTGGTGGCAGATGCCATTGACGCGGGCCACGGGCACTATTTGGGTGTGGCCTTGGCACCGGTTGAAGTGAGTGCACAAGCTTTGCAGCAATTGGCAGCGCAAGGTTTTCGTGCGGTGCGCTTTAACTTCATGAAACATTTGGGCATGGGGGCCAACCCGCAATCCTTGGTAGACCTGACCCACCGACTGGCCGATCAACAAATGCATTTGCAAGTGCATTTTGAGGCCAGCATGATCGACGATTTGGCGCCTTGGTTGCAACGCTCAGCAGTGCCGGTGGTGATCGATCACATGGCCCGGGTTGATGCCACGCAGGGATTGCAAGGACCCGCTTTTCAAGCATTGTGCCGTTTGCTCGATGCGCCCAACTTCCATGTGAAGGTCAGTGGCATTGATCGGGTGAACGAAAAGTTGCCACTGTCTAGCCCGCCTTATCCACAAGGCATTGTTTTGGCCAGACACTTGGTGCAGCGTTTTCCTGAGCAATGTTTGTGGGGCACCGACTGGCCTCACCCGAACCACACGCACATTCCTGACGACGGTTGTTTGGTGGATGCTTTGTCTGACATCGCACCCACACCCGATCAGATGCAGCAATTGTTGGTAGACAACCCAGAGCGTTTGTACCGGTTCAGTGAATTTAAAGTAAACCACAAAGGCCAAACACCATGACAGCCCGCATGCAAAACAAAGTGGTGTTGGTGACCGGCGCAGGTTCGGTTGGACCCGGCTGGGGCAACGGTCGGGCCATTGCGGTGCGCATGGTGCAAGAGGGTGCTAAGGTGATGGCGCTTGACATGGAAGCATCACGCTTAGAAGAAACCATGCAACTGGGCCAACAAGCCCAAGCCCAACACCAAGGCGAAATTGAAGCCATGACGTGCCATGTGACGCAAACAGCGTCCGTTCAAGCCGCAGTTGAAGCTACGCTCAAGCGTTTTGGTCGCATCGATGTGCTGGTCAACAACGTGGGGGGGTCAGCCGCAGGTGGACCGGTTGAGATGAGTGAAGAAGTGTGGGATGCACAGATTGATCACAACCTCAAAAGCGTTTTTTTGATGTGCAAGCACGTGCTGCCTCACATGTTGCAACAAGGCGCGGGCAATGTGGTGAACATGGCATCAACGTCTGGCATTCGTTGGACGGGTTCGGCACAAGTGGCCTATGCCGCCACCAAAGCAGCGGTGATTCAAATGGGACGCGTCATGGCAGTGCAATACGCCAAGCAAGGCATTCGCGTGAACACGGTTGTGCCGGGTCAGTTGCACACACCGATGGTGGAAACACGCTTGGCCAAACAACGCGCAGGGGGTGATGTGCAAACTCTGTTGGCACAGCGGCAAGCCCGCATTCCATTGCCTTTCATGGGCAATGGTCAGGACACGGCCAATGCGGTGTTGTTTTTAGCCAGTGACGAAGCCCGCTTCATCACCGGCACCGAGATCATTGTGGATGGTGGTATGTCAGTTCGTTGCGATTAAGGAGATCAATCATGCAAAACATATGTCGGAAAAATTTCACCAAGCTGCTAGCAACTTGTGTGCTTGCGGGCGTAGCCAACTTCGCTACAGCACAAAACAAAACCACCAAAATTTTGGTGGCCTTTCCACCTGGTGGACCCGTTGATTTTGTGGCACGCACCCTCACCGAGCAATTGAGCAAAGAGTTAGGGCAAACGGTGGTGGTCGAAAACAAAGCCGGTGCCAACGGCGCGATTGCTGCAGATGCGCTGATCAAAGCGCCTGCTGATGGTCAAACCCTTTGGCTCACCAGCGTAGGTGCGGTGGCGATCAACCCATCGCTGTATCCAAATTTACCGTATGACCCTGTGCGTGACTTGGCTCCCGTGTCGCTTGTGGTGAACAACGTGGAATTGTTGGTGGTTCACCCCAACACCCCCACCAACCAACCCCAAGAGTTCATCAACTTGGCCAAACAAAAACGCATCACCATGGCGTCGTCTGGCACGGGCAGCGTGCCGCATTTGGCGATGGAATTGTTGGCCGATGCCACCAAAACAGATTTGGTGCATGTGCCATACAAAGGTGCAGCGCCTGCCATCACCGACGTCATGGCCGGACATGTGGATGGTTTTTTTGGTGACATTCCAGGACTCATGACACATATTCGCAGCGGCAAACTCAAACCTGTGGCACTGGCTTCGACCCGTCGTCATCCTTTGTTTCCCGATGTCAAAACCTTTCAAGAAATTGGCGTAGCCGGTGTGGATTCCGACAACTGGTATGCCTTGTTTACCAACAAGGGAACCCCCGCGGCAGACATAGATCGCATCAACCAAGCCGTGCGACGCACGTTGAACAACGAAGCCGTGCGAAGTAAATTGATCGCATCCGGTGCAGAACCTGCAGGCTCAAGCGCTGCTGAACTGACCACCGTGCTTAAAAACGACATGGCCAAATGGGGCCGAGTGATTCGCGACAAAAAAGTCAAACCCGATTGAGAACGCCATGAGCATCAGTGCACGTATTTCGGCCATACAGCCGGGAACACATCCCGAATTGGCAGATCTTGAAGCCAAAATCATTCACAAGCGCGGCAAGATCACACCACTCTACCAATACCTCTTGAATAGCCCAGAAATGGCACAGGGTTGGGAAGAGTTTTTAAGCGCAGTCAGACAACGCAATAGCTTGCCGCCTGATTTGCGCGAACTGATCATTTTGCGCGTAGCTGTTCTCAACCATGCACCCTACGAATTTGCAGCACATGTTGAACATGCGCAAAATGCTGGCCTGAGTGACGAAAAAATTCAGGCAGTGAAAGTACACAGCATTTCACCCATCTTCACGCAGCGTGAGCAACTCGTGCTGGAACTCGCGGACACCATGACACAACACATCGATGTGCCCGAGCCCTTGTTTGAAAGAATCGCGCAACATTACAAAGGCAAAGAGTTGCTGGACTTGTGCATCACGATTGGTGCCTACAACATGGTCTCTCGCGTGTTGGTCGCCTTGCAAATTGGACACTGATATGTCAGCTGACGAGACACATAGCTTGTTGCTCAAAACATCATTCAATTTCGCAGTTGGCACCGACCAACGTTGGGCCCAAGCACTGATGGCGCACTTTGAGTGCGAGGGTTTGGTGCAGTCGGTGACCACGGCCAAAGCTGAAAACGGTAAGCCAATGCACCATGTGTATGTGCATTTTGAAAATGCAAAAAAATTGAGTGCAGAGGACGCCATTGCCGCAGAAAAAATATGGCGCGTACTGTCCGGTCACGATGCCAAAGTGTCAAAATTACAGAGAGTGATGCAACGCCAAGGCGTGAGCCATGATCAAAAACCAACTGTGCACTATGTGGTGGAGACCGATCCAGAAGCCGGCTGGCAAGACGAAATTTTTCGTTGGTACGACCAAGAGCACATGCCGGGCTTGGCCAGCGTACCAGGCACTGTTCGAGCACAACGGTTTTTGAACCTCAACCATTCACCGCTTTCTTTTGCGTGCTACGACTTAACTGCACCTGATGTGCTGGGATCTGAAGATTGGCTGGCAGTCAGAGGCACCGCATGGAGCGATGTGTGTCGCCCACATTTCACAAACACCTTGCGCACGATGTTCGAAAAAATCAATGCTTGATTTGCATCAATCGAAAGCGCATGATGGTGATGTCTAATGGTTTCAGGTTCATTGCTTGACGAAAAGGAAACATCATGAATGCAAATGTTGGCGGCATTGACCGCGTATTGAGAATCGTGGCGGGCGTCATTTTGATCGCTTTGGCAGTCACAGGCACCATCGGTGCTTGGGGCTATTTGGGGTTGATCGTGTTGGCCACTGGTGTGTTCAGTTTTTGTGGAGCGTATACCTTGCTGGGCATCAACACTTGCCCGATGAAGGCGCAAGAAGAAACGCCTCATTGAGCCATACAAAAAGCCACCCTCTCAGGTGGCTTTTTTATCGGCTGTGTCAGCTCAAAACCATTTCTGATGGTGACGCATTCAAGTCGCCTTGCGCCATTTGAGCCAAGCCAACCCAGCACCTGTCAACAGCACCGGCAGCAATGAACCCCAATTCAACCAAGCCCAGCCTTGCGTTGTCACCAAAGCACCCGATGCAAACGATGTAATTGCCATTGTGGCAAAAACACAAAAGTTGATGGCCGCCTGGGCGCGGTTTTTCTCTTGTGGTGTGTAGGCTTGCATCGACAAAGTGGTGCTACCGGTGAATAAAAAGTTCCAGCCCACACCCAGTAAAAACAAAGCGACCAAAAAGAACTGCAAATCGTTGCCCAGCAAGGCCACAAAAATACAACCCAAGTTAAGCAGCACACCCACACCCATAACGGGCAACACACCAAAACGTTTGATCAAATGTCCGGTGAAGAAACCCGGCGCAAACATGCCAATCACATGCCATTCGAGCACCCATGCGGTGCTCTCGAACGGCAGGCCACACACTTGCATGGCCAGGGGCGTCGCAGCCATCAGCAAGTTCATCACGCCATAACCCAAAGCTGCTGCTAACGCTGCCACCATGAACACGGGTTGCAACATAATTTCACGCAAAGGCCGACCCGGTTCATCGCTGGCCTTGACCTGCGGTGCGGGTGGGAACTGAATGAAAACCATCAAACACATCGACACCACCGCAATCGCGGCCAGCGCGACATAAGCGCCCGCAAACGGCATGGGCAACATGTTTTTGGTGACCATGGCCAAATTGGGCCCAATGACAGCGCCAATCAAACCACCCGCCATGACAAGCGACACAGCTTTTTCACGAAACTCTGGTGCGCACAACTCAGCAGCGGCAAAACGATACAACTGTGCGTTGGCACTGTAGTAACCAGCCACCACAGTGGCAGTGACCACCAACCAAAACGATTGCATCATCACGGCCCATGCACCCAAACCGGCTGACAGCAGCGCCACCAACAACCCCAACTGAAATGAACCCTTGCGGCCAAAGCGTTGCTGAGTTTTGGCCACCAAGCCAGTGCTCAATGCACCACCCACCACATAGCCCATCACTGGCAAGGTGGCCATCCAACCCAAGGGCGCCAAGCTCAAACCCACCAAGCCATTGATGGCAATGAAAGTGACATTGTTGGTGAGAAACATGCCTTGCGCCAACGAGAGCAAGATGAGGTGACGGTTCATAAAGCGAATCCTAGTGAAAGTGCGGTCAAGCCGATGGTCATGGCCAGTCCATGCACAACAGCGGCCGATATGGTTAAGACAATCGCGTTTTTAAGCTGACCCGCATCATTTCTGTATTTGAACAGCAACCCAGCAGCAGCAATTGACAAAGGCAACGAAACCAGTCCCCAAAGCGCCACGGCAGGATGAATGAACCACCACACACCCAAGACGACCCACGCATGCGCCACCACTGCGATGGCCAAGTAAATCAGGGTTGCAGAGTAGGTGCCTAAAGAAACGACCAAGGTGCGTTTGTTGACTTGCGCATCCGACTGAGCATCTGGAAAACCATTGATCAACAAAATATTGCCAATCAATAAACCATAGCTGACTGCCACGGCTATTGGAATCACAAAAAAAGCACCGCGCTGCACATAGTCAGCGCCTACAACCATCAAACCCCAAGCCATCGCAACAGCAAGTTCACCCAAACCGTTAGCCATCAAAGTCAAGGGTGGCGATGAATAGGCCCAAGCTAGAAACAAACCCAACAAGCCTAAAAGCAACAACCCACCACCCGAATGCAATGCCAGCAGTAAACCACTGGGCACCAAGAAGATCAAAAGACCCAACGCTAAATCGCGGGTTTCTTGTACGCTGACGAGGTTGTTTTGTATCAAGCGTGAACCGCCTGCGAATGGATAGAGCCCCTGTGTGTTGGCAGCGTCTGCGCCATTGAGTGCATCATGCAAATCATTGAACACATTGGCACCAGCATGCGCCAGCACAGCCAATACCACTGTGGCAATCGCCTTGCCCACATGCGGCCCATGGCCACAAACAGCGGCCACTGATATACCCAATAAGCAAGCAACGACCGTGATCACCAAGAATTTGGGGCGCGTCATCGCCACCAACATCGTCAGTGACATCGTGCGCTCTGCTACTTCGTCATGGCGATCGAAGGCCGTCATACCGCTAGCGCCCTCAAGCGGCGAACTCGTCCCACGCTTTCAAAGCTTCTGCCGCGTACATGAGCGCAGGGCCACCGCCCATGTAAACGCACACAGCCAACATTTCTTCAAGTTCTTCACGCGTACAACCCAGTTTACGCAACGCCTTCACATGAAAGCCCACGCAACCCGAGCAATGTTGGGTGATGCCAATGGCCAAAGCGATCAACTCTTTGTGTTTGGCACTCACCGCACCCTCAGCCATGGAGGCACGCGCGAGTTGGCCAAAGCCCAGCAGCGCTTCAGATTGTGATTTACGAAACGGACCCAACGACTCGTTGATGTTTTTGATCAGACTGACATGGTCGAAAGTGCTCATAGATACCTCTCAATGGTTAAAACTGTTGGTGGCCTGACCGCTCAAGCAACCCTCTTGACCAAACGCGCAGTGGGTTTTTTGTTGGCCGAAGTTGTGGGCCAAGCTTGGCTCAAGTGTTGCTGCTGAATGCGGTCACACACCAAGTCGCACAAGGCGTAAATGGTGGGATCGGCTATTTGGTAATACACCGTGGTACCGCGCCCCTCCCGCTTGACAAAGCCTTGCTGCATGAGCAGCGCCAAGTGCCGCGACATATTGGCCGCCGTGTAGCCACAGGCTTCAGCCAGTTCGCCCACGTTGTATTCGTGCTGCCGCAACAAATTGAGAATGCGTAGCCGCGTGGGTTCAGCCAGCGCCTGAAAGTAGGAGGCAACACGGTCGATGGCTTGTTCTGGCACTTGGTTCATGGTGCTATGCTAACATATAATTTACTTGTTGCTTATTTAATTATGTGATTAAATAACGGATAACCAAATTAAAAAGCTAAGCA
>JACCDT011043775.1_pt1 | contig 9968 bp, 3 predicted proteins | sample 7446291 | NCBI WGS metagenome assembly JACCDT01 (sample SAMN15323446, study PRJNA562643) | freshwater metagenome | isolation source: river surface water | place: USA:Blue River Watershed | collected 2017-08-17 | reverse complement strand
GTAAAAGGCACTTGTTTGATCATTTGTAACTTCTAATTGGATGTTATTTCGAATTAAAATCGCTAATAAAACCAGCATTATGCCCACAGAAAGCCATAATTGTTCATAATGCCAAGCGCACAACCAAGCGATGTTGGCGACACTCGACAAGGTAAAATTCCAACCAATTCGGTTCACCCAGAAATCGCTTTTTTCCGCAATTTTACTAGAAAAAAGTCCCATCGTTTGATAGACAATCCAAATGAAGGTATAGGTATAAATGATTCCCCAAATGGAAAAGGTGAAGCCTGCCGGTACAAAATAATTGACGTATAAATCGGATAATTCTCCAGGCGTATGGCCATTCAATGGCAGTTTCACCGATAGAAAATTCATCGTTAAAACGGCAATGAAACTCAGTAAATTGGCTATTCGGAGAAGTTTCATGGTAGGTAATTTGTGAACTTTGTGTTAAAATCAATTCAATTTTAACACAAAGAACACAAAGTTTAAATTTACAGATTTCTCTTTTTCAATTCAGAAACTGCGAAATCAGCTGCACGGGCAGTTAAAGCCATGTACGTTAGAGATGGATTCACGCAAGAAGCAGAAGCCATTGCTGCACCGTCTGTCATAAATACGTTTTTCACCGAGTGAACTTGGTTGTGTTTGTTCAAGATAGATGTTTTAGGATCGCGGCCCATGCGAGCAGTTCCCATTTCGTGGATACCTAAACCGATGTGCGTTTTATCGCTGTTGTATTGATTGATGTTTTTGAATCCAGCTGCTTCTAACATTTCAGCTGCATCGTGCATCATATCTTCTCGCATTTTCAATTCATTTGAACCAAAACTAGCTTCGAATTCCAACACTGGTAAACCCCATTTATCTTTCGCTGTTTGGCTTAGTACAAAACGGTTATTTGGATCTGGTAAAATTTCACCAAAACCTCCAAAACCGATGGTCCATGTACCTGGTTTCGTCAAATCCTCTTTGAATTGTGCTCCAAAACCATCAGAATTAACTCCACGGCCCCAACCTTCACGGCTAGCACCTCCTTGATAACCGAATCCACGGGTATATCCACGCTTGTCTTTACCCCAGTTACGGAAACGAGGAATATATAAGCCATTTGGACGACTTCCGAAGAAATAATCATCTGCGAAACCTTCTACTGTTGCGCTAGCACCTACTCCTAAATGGTGGTCCATGATGTTACGGCCCAATTGGTCGCTATCATTTCCTAAACCATTCGTAAAGCGGCTTGATTTTGAGTTCATCAAAATAGAGGTTGAACCAATCGCACCTGCGTTGACAAAGATAATTTTAGCGTAATATTCCTTAACCGCTAAGGTATTTTGATCGATTACACGAACACCTTTGGCCTTTTGAGTCGCTTCATCGTAGATGATTTCTGAAACGATGGCATTGTGGATCATTGTTAAGCGATTGGTGCGCATAGCAGCTGGTAAAGTAGCTGATAATGAGCTAAAATATCCACCATAAGGACAACCACGCATACACTTGTTGCGGTATTGGCATTGACCACGACCGATGGCAGTATGCTGCGGACCTGGTTGAGTTAAATGCGCTACACGACCTATGGTAACAGGACGGCCTAATTTTTTATCTACTTGCTCTTTGAAATGTCTTTCAGGAGCTGTCATTTGCATGGCAGGTAAAAATTCACTGTCGGGAAGCACATCTAAGCCTTCTCTTTGTCCTGAAATTCCAGCAAATTTCTCTACATAAGAATACCAAGGGGCTAAATCTTCGTAACGGATAGGCCAATCTGTTCCTACACCTTCTTTGGCATTGGCTTCAAAATCTTCCTTGTTCCAACGGTAGGTTTGGCGGCCCCATAACAAGGATTTTCCTCCTGTATGGTAGGCTCTTAACCAATCAAAACCACCTTTTTTCTCAATGTAAGGGTTTTGTTTATCGTTTTCAAACAAATAGCGGTGCTCTTCATTGGCGGTGTAACCGGTACGCATACCTGCCCAATATTCTTCCGCAGCCATGTTGTCGGGTCTTCCACGGTGAGCAAAATCCCAAGGATTTTTCATGGCCGTTTCATAGCCTTCTATGTGTTTAATTTCACGACCGCGTTCTAATACGGCCACTTTTAAACCTTTTTCAGTCAATTCTTTAGCAGCCCAACCGCCAGAGATACCTGAGCCAACTACGATGGCATCAAATGTTTGACTTTTTATTGCATCTATATTAAGATTCATGATGTTATTTCAAATTGTTGTTGGAAATGGATTTTAGTATTGATACGATTTTTGACCCGGCTTTAACTTGGTAGGTTCAAATTTGCCTGGAATAGGTTCGTACACAAAAGATGCCTGAATGCCTTTTTCAGAAGTATAATAACCCAATAAGGTTAATTCTTTCATCAATCTCCAGAATGGGACACCATTTTTTCCTTCCAAGGTTTCTTTATCCACGTTATCACCTACTTTCACCTTATTTAATTGATAGGCTCTCATCATATCTTTGGTGTTGGCTTCCAATAATTTCAGAACCGCTACTTGACCTTCTTTGTTGAGCGATAGAAATTGAGCATTTTCCAAATCTTTTACGCCCTTTAAAAAGCTATTGTGCTCTGGCGCTTTGTAACAATCGTTTAGCATCATTTCTATGAAGGCAGGAACGCCTGCATCGATTGCACCGGGAGTGGATGTTGCTGGGATGATGTGTTCAGCGACGGCTGATACAATTTTTCTTTGGGTATCACTTAGGCCAAATGATGCGACATTAAGTGAATGCGTTGGATTGTTTTGTGCTCTATCCATTGCTAGTAAAGTGGGGGCAGTTAATGCACCACCTAACATCATGGCAATTTTGGAGACCGCATCTCTTCTGTTAATCATGTTAATAATGTTAAATTGTTCTTTGGTAGATTTCGTTTAAAAGGCATTTTAAACGTTTTAGACAAATGTAGTATTAAGAATGAAAATAGAAAAATTTTTGAAAAAATTAAATGGCTTCGTGTTTCGGTGTTTAAAGGTTTTTTAATACGCCTTGACACAGCGCTTTCCCTCTTCTTGTGTTAAAAAAAGCGAAATTTCTTCAATTCTGAACTACTTTTTGTCAAAACGGAACTCCTTTTAATTTTCTGGACAGCTGTATATTGTATTATATGCCGAAATTTGTGACACCTAAAAGGGAGTGAGGTTAGAAATATGTGATTCACGTATTTTTCTAATTCTATTTGGTTCATTGTTAGAATGTCCTAACCAACATTGACTACCACTATCTTTTTAATAAGGAAGTATTATATTAGTATATAAAAGAAAATAATTCTTCGTGTCTTTTGTGATTTTTTTACCACAAAGGCACGGAGTTTTTTTTTACTACAAAGAAGAGAGAAGAGAAACTATTACCTCTTACCTCTTACCTATTAATGCGAATTAAGGGTTAAAAAACATTGAAATCATTCGTTAAAAAATCTAAATTATGGCCAAGGCTTAATCCCAACGAAAGATTTGAACGCAGCGGCAAGGCGGTTCTTTGACAATGCGCAGGGGCGGTGTGCGACAGGGTCAAAGAAAAAAGCCGTGAGCGAAGAGAAAATCGGTCCGTCGGCAGACGGATTCGTCTTGGATTAAGCAAAAGAAAGTTTTTTTGTTTCTTTTTTTTCAAAAAAAGAAATACCAAGGAAAAAGTATTAGCCTATAAATTGCATTGTAATCCAGGATTTAGCTATCCTCAACCATAATTCGCATATCGTCTTCCGCCTTCGACTCCGCTCAGGCATCGGCCTACTATTACCTATTTTTGAAGTAATGGAGATTTTTTTACCACAAAGGACACAAAGTTTCTATTACCTCTTACCTATCCTCAATTCTCCATCAAGTCTCCCAGATTTTTAGATTTAATAAATTCTAGGGGTGTTGAGCCTGTTACTTCTTTGAAGGAAACAAAGAAATTGGTTCTGGAGGAGAAGCCGGCTTTTGTCCAGATGCCTTCCATCGACATGGTGGTTAAATCACCACTCAATAAAATTTCTTGTGCGTAATTGACCCGCAATTTGGTTCGTAAGGCAGTGAATTTTGTTTGAAGAATATTATTGAAGCAATAATACAAATGGTGTTTTTGGATGTCTAAATGGATGGCCAAATCATCTATGCAAAAGTCGGGGTTCACAAATGGCTTTTCATTTTGAAGGTAGTTCATCACATGGTTGGCAACATGGATGAAGGGATCCTCTGAAGCATCATTTTCTTGACTAAGGTGGGCGGAGGTTTTTTCAACCGTGCCGTGGTTATCTGCTAAAGGTTTGCGATGAATGGGTATTCCATATAAGTGCTGTGGGAATAGCAGCATCATAATAGGAATCAAACTATATGATAATGCAGCAAGGGTATTAATGGAATAAGAGTTGATTTCTTCTTTCGAGTGATTCCCGAAATAATAGTTTTTAGTAATGATGAAATACGAAATACTAGCCAGCCCTGCAATGAACACCAAGGCGTACAACCATTTTAAGGCCAATTCTTTTTGTTCAGATGGAACATTTCTTTTTCGGATATTGCGGCGATATTGGGTAATAATCACCAAACTGCAAAAGAGATAGATGAGGACTAAAACGGAGCGCAAAAAGAAATTGAATGAACTGGGGTAAAGCCAAGAGATATTAATGGATTTGTGTGTGTTCGGTATTTCAAAAACCATTTTGGCAATTGCTAGTTTTTTGTCGAAACTTTCGAAGTAATAAGGAAAAATAGAAATCAATGAAATGAGCGCCGGCAAAAAATGAAGATAATCCCATTTGGATAAACTGGATTTGTCGATCAATGTCCCCCTCACATAAAAGAAGATCATGGGCCCAGATAAATAATAAATGGGAATGAAATGCCCGTACACATAAGCAAGTCCTATGGGAGATGGATGAAACACCGAAAAGTAGTGTAGAATACCGGTTAGAGATAGAGGAACCAAGAAACCCGCTAGGTATAAACTGGTTTTATTAATTCGGTAGTTAAATACAGTTATTACTAAAGCTAGTATTAACGTGGTTATTGAGATGTAAAGAATCATTAAAAGGTCTTATTAAGTAGAATATTAGCATTGAGGTATAAGTTTAAACGTTATTCAATTTAGATATGATACTTCAAATTAAAGTAAATCTTTTGTGAGTACCAAATTTTTTATCAAAATGGGATTGGGTAAGCGTTGTGTCTTTGTGTTTAAATTACCGCAAAGGCACGGAGGAATTTTCCCTCTTTACTGTCCAAAAACCACTATTTAGTTCCGTTTTCGAAAACGGAACTCATTTCGCCTCCCAAAATTCATTTGTTTTTCTCACTAATTGTACGTTTGTGCAATTATTTCCATTAGCCCGAGCCTGGTGCTAGTTTTTGGGAATTGTGTTAATTAAAATTATATCATCCACTCAAACAGCTCATTGCCTTACATAGGCCTAGCGCTGTTTGTATTTTGAAACCTTTATGGGCAACTCGTACGCGTACTACACTTCATCAACCAACCTTTTTGGTCATTGGTACAAAGGATTAATTTCGGCTATTGTATTTCTATTAGTCAGTCTTCTTCCTACTACTAGTATCTTTTCAGCCACTTCATCAACCAACAGCTTTCCGCCGCATCATTCTTCCCAAGCGAAAGTTTGGGGGAATTCGGTAAAAGTGAAACGCACGGTGTTTGCTGCCATTGGAGGAACCCTACCCACCGACGACTTCGATGGGGACGGTATCATCAACTCCATTGATATCGATGATGACAACGATGGGGTGTTGGACATTGTCGAATGTCCACAGATGGCACCTTACAGGGTGTACACGTATAATCGTGCTGCTGCTGACTTAGCGCAAAATGTACCCGTTGTTATAACTGGGTCAACAACCCAAACAGTTTTATTAGATCAGCGTACACAGGGTGTCGCTCCAAATAATTTCACCGCTGCTGGTTTGTCAACTTGGAAACTATTGGCGTCAAACATTATTCCAAATGCTCAAAATAAAATTTCTGTAAAAATTGCACCGACATCAACTACGTTGGGTACTTATGCCGTTGTTGATGCAATGTTAATTACGAATGGTGTAAATACCTATATAATTGATAACACAAGTACTGTTGCTGGCGAGTTTGCCACCACAGGAACGTGGATAAGTCAAACTATTCCCGGTGCTTATAGTAATAATTCAAATCAGTATGTTCAAACTCCCTTCGCTAGTCTGCCTACGGCAACTTGGACCTTCACTATGCCAGATTGCAAAAGTACGGACAATGATGGATTAGCAGATTATTTTGATTTAGACTCAGACGGCGACGGCTGCTCCGATGCTCTAGAAGCTGGTGCTACTACCAATACTACGACCGATTTTGCTTTCCCTATTGCAGGGGTAGGAACCAACGGTTTGGCGGATGCTTTAGAAACCACTGCCGACAATGGAATTGTTTCTTATACTTCTACTTATACAAACTATGCTTTAAACAGCAACATTAAATCTTGTACAGATACAGACCGCGATGGAATTTTTGATTTAGTGGATCTTGACGACGACAACGACGGAGTGCCAGACACCATGGAAAATTTCGGGAACATTGCTGGGGCTTCTTATGCTACTTATGTAGGAGGTGCAACTTCCGGTAGTGGTACAATTAATAATACATGTTCAAATGTGAACTTCTCTATCGCAACCAGCGCTGGAGCTACTTTAATTACTACCTATGCAGGCATTAATATGGTAACTACCAATGCCTGTGTATTTAATAGTGCTAACTTTAGTCCTGCTCTTCCTTCAGCCAATACCATTGGTCTTAGTTTTCCAGGACTAGCTGGTGCCGCTTCCGGAACCATGACCATCACTTTTGATAAACCGGTAACCAATCCTGTATTGTATTTTGCAAATATCGATTTAAAGTATTTGGATTTTGCTGCTACGGCGGGTTTGAATGGTATTGCAAAAACTGCGGGGAATACCAGTTTCTTGGTACAAGGAACTAAAGTGGGTCGTTTAGATCAAACCGCTGCAAATACCACTCCCAATACATTCTTTCCATGTACAGCAGAGGCAGGGGGTCCTAACTTGGCTGGTTTTGGTAGTATCCGATTGTATGGTACTTTCACCACCATTACTGCCAATGCGATTGCTATTAGTGGAACTACAGCAGATGTTATGGTTTTTGATATTGGCCTTGATAACTTGGCTTGCGACAAAGACAATGACACCATTCCAGATTATTTGGATACCGACTCAGACGGTGATGGTTGTTCCGATGCCAAAGAGGCTGGAGCTACAACTTCCTTAACCGCCGATTATACCTTTACTAATGTAGGAACCAACGGTTTGGCCAATGCTTTAGAAACCACTGCCGATAACGGAACTTTAAACTATGTTCCTTCTTATTCACTAAATGCCTTAAACGCAAGCATTAATGCTTGTATCGATTCTGATAATGACGGCGTGACGGATTTAATAGACGTGGATGATGATAACGACGGGGTCTTAGATGCCGTGGAATCTCCAAGCTGTTATTTCTCGGCTAATAATTGGAATACACTCAATAAATCTAGTATTGCAAAGGTGACAACAGATTTAAATCTATTGTCGCCCAATACCAATACTGCTGCCTTAACCGATGGATTAAATACGGCAGCGGTACAATTTGTGACCGCCGTAGCGCAAAATCAATTGAACATGGAATTGTTGAAAATTGAATTGGTGCGCCCTACGCAGTTGTCAACTATTTATATAAATAGAACTACAGGGGTAGAAGTTTTTGGACCATTGGCCAACTCACTGAAAGTACAAGGATCCAATGACAATATTGGATGGATGGATTTAACGCCTGCCATGACCTTGCCTGCTAGTGCGACTAACGTCACCAACAATGGCGCAGTCACTTTGGCGAATTCTAATAAATTTACCTTAACGACCAATTTAGGTTCGTATAAATACTACCGTATTTTTGGTGTAGGTGCTACCAATGCCGCGGCGGGTATCATCTCCGAAATTTACATGGATGTGAATACTGCCGTGTACCAAGCCTCTTTATATCCAACAGCTACATGTACTGCCGATATTGATAGAGATGGTAAATTGAACCATTTGGATTTAGACTCTGATGCTGACGGATGTTCGGATGCCAAAGAAGCAGGAACTACTACCAGTGCAACGGTTGATTTTGCCTTCCCATCTACCAATGTAGGAAGCAATGGTTTAGTTAATAGCCTAGAAACAGTAGCCGATAATGGCATCTATACAGGAAGCTATACCTATTATTATGCGAATAATAATTTAATCAATGCCTGCGATGATACCGATAGCGATGGTTTCATGGATGTGGTAGATATAGATGATGACAATGATGGTATAAGCGATTGTGCGGAAGGCATTACCAAACCATTGAATTTTGCTGCTCCAGCGCTATTTACTAATAGAAATGTAGATGAGGCAGGAATTGCTCAATTTTCGTCTTATCAAGTTGCACCATTTTCGGCTCAATTATCTCTTCCATCTGGAGATGCGAACGGAAATATATCGATGCAATTGCCTGCAGGAGTAGGTGTAAAAACGAATTATAATTTAGCTTTTACCATTCCAACAAGCATTAAGGTTTCTTCCAATGGGCTTTCTATCAATGGATTTTTAACTACTGACGAATACCACGAATTCAATGCAGGTGGCATCCGAATGATGGTCTTTGACCCAGCTGCCGAATTGGAACTATGGAGTGGAACCGCTTGGGGACCTATGCCAGCCATGTATGCGGGAACCACCATCCGCTGGAGACCGAAAGGTAATGGAACGAAATTCTATTTCTTGATTCCAGATGTTACCAATTTCAATTGGACTTTCTTTAACAATACGGCCGGAACAGCCAACGGAACAACCATTAACATTGCGCGTGCGTGTATCGAGCAAGATACAGATGGTGACGGTTGTGCGGATGCGGTAGAATCAGGAAGTTCCAATACCGCTTCAAGCATTGTGAACTACCCAACAGGCTTAGACGCTAATACCAATGGTTATTTAAACAATTACGAAGTGTCCACTGTTGGATTAGAGGGATTCCCGAATTATACTTCTACTTATGATCCAGACGCTTTGTCTAAAAACATCGCTTATTGTAGAGATTTTGATCAGGATGGAATTATCGATATCAATGACGTAGATGATGACAACGACGGAATTTTAGACGTAGTGGAATCTCCTTCTTGTTTCTTCTTGAACAAGGATTGGAACCTAAAAGATAAATCAGATTTATTAAGCATTTCTTCCGAAGTAGCGCTAATAGGAACTGCGAATAATATTGCTGGTTTGACCGATGGTTTAAATACTGCAGCAGTAGGATTTGCTACATCAGCAGCGCAATTGAACAAGGAATTGTTTAAAATGACTTTTGCTAGACCGCTTCAATTGAATGCCATTATTATCAACAAAACAACAACAACTAACCTTTTCGGAAACGTTGCCAACAGCATTAAAATTCAAGGATCTTTGGATAATACCGCTTGGACGGATTTAACGCCAGCCTTTACGCCACCAGCGAATGAAACAACTAATATTCCATTTGGTCAAACCACTGCTTTGGCTAACTCCAATAAATTTACCATTACTCAAAATGCAGGTAAATACAAATACTACCGCATTTATGGGGTAGCAGCAGCAACCACATTATTGGGTGTAGCTTCTGAGTTTTATTTTGGCATTAATTCCAATTACGATGGCTCCATGTTCCCATTGGCAACGTGTACATCGGACACAGACAAAGATGGTATTTATAACTATTTAGATTCTGACTCCGATAATGACGGCTGTTCAGATGCCTTGGAATCTGGAGCAACCACCAATAGCACTGCTAATTATGCTTTCCCTGCGAATAGTGTAGGGCTAAACGGATTGGCGGATAATTTAGAAACCGTAGCCGATAATGCCATCATCAATTACACTTCAAAATATACCGACGCTATTTCCAATAATATTGCTTATTGTGCGGATACTGACCGTGATGGTATT
>JACCDT010865135.1_pt1 | contig 9968 bp, 10 predicted proteins | sample 7446291 | NCBI WGS metagenome assembly JACCDT01 (sample SAMN15323446, study PRJNA562643) | freshwater metagenome | isolation source: river surface water | place: USA:Blue River Watershed | collected 2017-08-17 | reverse complement strand
TCGTCAAACGGGTGCACAAAGGTCATGCCGTTTTTCTTTTCGAGCGTGAGCGCGTGGGTGTAGGCGTCTGAATAGCTGTCACCCGCCAACACCACCTCGCCACCCAAAGCCTTCACAGCTTCAATCTTCACGCTGGGCGTGGTGGTGGGCATGACGATGATGGCTTTGGTTCCTAGGCGCTTGGCGCCCAGCGCCACGCCTTGGGCGTGGTTGCCTGCTGAGGCGCAAATGACGCCCTTTTTCAGCTGGGCGGGCGTGAGGTGCGCCATCTTGTTGTACGCGCCGCGCAGCTTGAAGCTGTGCACGGGTTGCTGATCTTCGCGCTTCAAGAGCACGGTGTTGTGGATTCGGTGGCTCAGGTTCTTGGCCACCTCCAGCGCAGATTCAACGGCCACGTCGTACACACGGGCGGTCAAGACTTTTTTCAGGTAATCGGCGGGCTGGAGGGCGCGCGCTTTGGGGGTGCGGGTAGACATGGGGTAATTGTCTCTTATGCGAAAAGGCGAAAAAAAACCCCAAGTTTTGCAACTTGGGGCTGAATCCACTTTTGAGGGTGGAGGAGACAAGGCTCTAGTGTATGCAATTTTTGTTGCGCCGCAACATTTCGCAGACAATTGCTGCAATAAATTTATTGGAGAACACACATGGAATGCACAGTCAGCTGGACCGGCAACTCTGGCACCAAATCAGGCATGGGCTTTATTGCAGAAACAGGCAGCGGCCATGTGGTGGCCATGGACGGCGCACCTGATGCCGCCAAGCCCGAGAACGGCGGTCAAAACTTGGCCCCTCGCCCCATGGAAATGCTGTTGGCAGGCACGGGCGGTTGCACTGCGTATGACGTGGTGCTCATCCTCAAGCGCGGCCGTCACAACGTGCAGGGCTGCAGTGTGAAGATCGTCAGTGAGCGTGCCTCTGAAGACCCCAAGGTGTTTACCAAAATCAATATGCATTTCACCGTCACCGGCCAAGGCGTGCCTGCCAGCGCGGTAGAGCGTGCCATTGCCATGAGCCACGACAAATATTGCTCGGCCAGCATCATGTTGGGTAAGACGGCGGAAATTACGACCAGCTTTGAGCTGGTGGCGGTTTAAAACAAGGCCTTAGATGCGATGCGCCACGGTGGTCATCACCTTGGCCGCAACTTGCATCAGTGCTTTGAAGGGGGCAGGCAGCTCGGCAGCGCCTGCGGCTAGCGCTTCTTTGGCGTGTTGCGCCTCGTCTGTTTTCATTTGCGCCACGATGGCGCGACTGGGGCCGTCATTCGCGGGCAGCAGGCCGAGATGGCTTTCTAAATGGGCCTCCACTTGACGCTCGGTCTCCACCACAAACCCTAGGCTCGTGCGGTCGCCGCCCAGCTTGGCTGCGGCGTAGCCAATCGCAAATGATCCGGCGTACCAAAGCGGGTTGAGCAGGCTGGTGCGTCCGCCCAACGCATGCAGGCGTTGCTCGCACCACGCCAAATGGTCGGTTTCTTCGTTGCACGCGGTGGTCAGGTGCTGGCGCAGGGCGTGGTCCTTCGTGGCCAGTGCTTGCGCGGTGTACAGCGCTTGGGCGCATACCTCGCCCACGTGGTTCACCCGCATCAGGGCTGAGGCCTCGGCTTTTTCAGTTTCGGTCAGGGCGGCGGGCGTGGGCACCTCGGCTGCCCACATGGGCGTGGGGCGGTTGGCGTGGTGGCGGGCAAAGACAGTGCGCAGGGCGCTGTCGGCGGCGGTAAGTAGACGGTCCATGCCGCAAGTTTACGGCGGCACAAAGTGTTTCAAACGGCGTTTTGGCGAACATCTGAAAATTGCCAAAACCGCCAATCTATGAGGGTTTGCGTGGGGTTGGCTGGGCTTGTGTTGCAAACATGCAACGAAAACGACGTGTTTTTGACACTCGTCATAGGTTTATGCAGTGGAGTCTGGTTCAATACGTGCAACTTCCCGAAAACGGAGGTTGGCTCCGGACAAACTGGAGCCCCTGTTCAAACCTTGGAGAACCTTGAAATGAAAAAAACCCTCGTTGCTATCGCAGCATTGACCGCCGTGTCAGCTTTCGCACAATCTTCTGTTGGCATCAAAGGTACCTTTGACCCATCTTTCCGCAACCAAGTTACAACTTACGGCGACGGCACTGTTCGTTCTACAACAGACTTGGCTAACAACGTGCAAGGCACTTCACAAGTGACTTTCTTCGGCACTGAAGACATCGGTGGCGGCCTGAAAGCCAACTTCTTGTTGGAAAACGACTTCAACTCAACCACAGATGCCAAGAGCAACTGGGGTAACGCCACAAACGGCGGCGAGACTTATGTTGGCTTGGCCGGCGGTTTCGGTGACATCAAGTTGGGCGCACCTAACAGCCCATCATTGGACGTGTCTGGCCGTACACCTTTCGGCACCAAAATCGGTTCTGGTTTTGGCACCGCTCAAGGTTTGAGCCACGTTCGTGAAAACAACCAGTTTGTTTACACAACACCTACATTCGCTGGTTTGACTTTGAAGGTTGCTTCAGCCTCTAAGGCAACCACTGGTGCTGCTGCAAACATCACTACTGCTGTTACTGCTGCAGCCAGCAAATCAGACATCGGCTTGACATACGTCAACGGTCCTCTGAAGGCTGTGTTGGCTAACTACAGCCAATCAGGCGTGCACAAGCAAACTCACGGTTATGTTGCATACACCATGGGTGACTTGACAGCTACTTACGGCTTCGGCAAGGACGAGCGCGTTGCTGCTGTGGCTGCTGTGGCAAACACAACAGCTGCTCGCGCAGCTGGTAAGTCAAGCAACTACAACGTTGCAGTTGCTTACAAAATGGGCGCTACAACTTTGATGGCAACTACCGGTAAGTTGGATGACAAAACTACTGACAACTGGGACATCAAGATGACTGCAGTTGGCGCTAAGTACGACCTGAGCAAGCGCACCAGCGTTTACGCACGTTACGCTAAGCAAACTTATGACAACTCAACCAATGCGTTGATTGCCAAAGAGCAAAAGACTACTGCTGTTGGTATCCAACACAACTTCTAATCCCCCAGCTGGCTTAGCCAGTTAAGGATTTAAAAGTCTTAAAACCCCACTGTGGCAACACGGTGGGGTTTTTTACTTGCCTTTGCGTTGGTTTAGCCCCAGCTGTCGAGTTCCCAGCGGATGTAATCTTCTTTGCCTACGTTGGCTTGGCGTGTGTGAGAGAGCACGTATTCCCCCCTCGTTTCTCTGGCGACCCAGCGGCCTAGGGGTGGAGCAAACCAAATCGTGTTGCGTCGCACGCAATTTGTTCTGCTGATGTCGGGGTGGGTGAGGCGTATGAACGTGTCTATTCGAACGGTGTCAAACGTTCCGCAGGCCAGGGTGATGCGCTCCCAGTTTGCAACTGTGGTGCTTGTGTTGATCCAGTATTTGAAAGACCCGCTGTCGGAGCGGTAATGCGTGCTGGTAGTTTGGTGTGTATCCGGCGTTAGGTGGCTTGGCCATGCTGGCAGTGGTGTGTCGTAGGTTTGCAGGGTGTCCCAATACGGGTCTTGTTTGACTTGCCCCCAAAGGACATGCCGTTCGGATGGCAAGCCACCCGTTTTGTCGGAGTATCGATGAATGAGGATGTCGGGATCGATGTGGGTGATTTCTTCTTTGACTGTTTCAAGCAGCGCACTGTTGTAGAAGTTGAATTTTTTATAAATCCAAAATTGACCAATTTGGGGTGGCCGTACTTGGGTGTCCCCCGCATAGGGTGTGATACGTTGCGCCTTGAGTGGCGGCAGGCTTTGAATGGCGCAGCCAGCGGGCATCACAAGCATGGCGAGCAGTGATCTGCGGTTGAGGTTGGGCATGTGTGTATTGACCAGAGCAAAAGTTAAATCACTATAGCGGTCAAAGATTCGTCGATAATTTTCGTCGTGACTTCTCTCGATATTTTTTCTCAACGCCGCTCTGTGCGCGCTTATCTACCCAAGCCGGTGTCAGACGATGTGTTGTCTGAGGTGATGGTGGCGGCACGTTTGGCGCCGAGTGGTGCCAATTTGCAGCCGGGTGTGTTTGTGTGTGTGCGTGGCACAGTTCGGCAGAAGTTGTGCCAAGACTTGATCTTGGCTTGGCGTGAAGGTCGTCAGGAGGTCGAGGATTACGACTATTTCCCCAAGCCAATGCCTATGACGCTGCGTCGTCGGCAAGTGGCTGCTGCGCAGGCGCTGTATGGCGCTTTAGGTGTGGCGCGTGATGACCGCACAGGGCGCGATGCGCAGTTTGAACGCAATTTTCAATTCTTTGACGCGCCAGTGGCATTGGTTGTCGCGATGCCCTATGACTTTGGTGCTGGCGGTTACATGGATTTGGGTATGACCTTGTATGGTTTGATGTTGGCCGCTCAAGCCAAAGGTTTGTCAACCTGTGCGATTGGTGCCATGGCGTCGTACCCGAGTGTGATTCGCCATCATGTGGGGCTAGATGCTGATACCAAAGTGGTATGCGGCATGGCCTTGGGCTATGCCGACCCCGATGCACCGGTGAATCAAACGCGTACCACGCGCAGCGTGTTGGATGACTATTTCAAAGTCCTAGGTTAGCCACCACGGCGGCTGACCCTAGGCCGCCCGCTCCTGCAATAGCAACTAGGCCATGTGCACTTGCGCTTTGACTACTTTTCAGGTCGGCCAGTAGCCGCACCAGTGCAATGCTGGCAGAGGCGCCAATGGGGTGGCCTCTGGCTAGGCCGCCGCCACGTGGGTTGAGTTGCTGTAAGTCGAGCCCAAGTCCTTGGGCGAAGCTCAAACCTTGCACGGCAAAGGCATCATGCAACTCCACCATTGCCATGTGTTGAGCATCTGCAAAGCCAGCGCGTTGAAGCGCTTGTTGTGCCGCTATTTGAGCGGCTAGCAGTGGTGTTTCAGGGGCGCAGCCCACGCTGGCATGGGCCACCCATTGGATCTGTGGTGTGAGATTGAATTGCTCACACGCATGTGGGCTGACCAACAGAACAAATGCAGCGCCGTCTGCTTGTGCAGACACTGTCAATGCGCTGAGTGCACATGTGTCATCAGCCAGTGGTGCATCGCTGCGTGCAAGCACTGGCATGCGTGCGGCACGGTCGGTATCGATCAGACGTGGATAGGTGTCGTGCGTCAACCCCTCAATGGGAACAATTTCAAAGGCGATGGCCGAGATGTGTGCCACGGCGCGTGCATGGCTTTGCACGGCATAGGCTTCTTGTTGTGCGCGCGTGTAGCCTGCGTGCGCTGCGTAGCGAGCTGCAGACAAAAGCATGTCAGGGTCTTGCGCAGGGGTGGGTGCAAAAGCGGGGCGGTCATAAGGCACCGCTTGTGCGTTGGTTTCCAGCGGTCTATGCATGCGAATCGGGGAGCGGCTCCAAGCCTCTGCCCCGCCTGCCACGACAACATGGGCTTGACCCGATGCAATCAGGGCAGCGCCCATGGCCACAGCGTCTAGGCCTGCGCAGCATTGGGTGTCAATGGTGAATGCGGCGCAGGCTTGTGGCAAACCTGCATGCAAAGCCAACATGCGAGCCGGGTTGCCGCCTGCACCCAAGGCGTTGCCCATGACCAATGCGTCAACAGCGCTGGCATTGAGTCCTGCACGTTCAAGCAGCGCTTGCACCACAGGGGCGGCAATGTCGTGCGCGTGCAAGGCCTTGAAGGCTCCGCCACGCGGCACCACAGCACTACGTGCCCAAGAGGCAATCAAAGGAGCGGGCGAATGCATGAGGCGGCTTTCTCGTCGGTCACATGTTGTTGAAGCTGTTGGGCCAGCGCGGCGTGGTCAGTTTTGCCACTGGCCGTCATGGGCCAGTCGGTGCAAACAAAAAACCGTTTGGGCACTTTATAGCTTTCTAGTTGTGCGCGGCATATGTGTGACAGTGTGTGGGCAGACAGCGTATCGTTTGAGGCGCAGACGATGGCCACCACTTGCTGGCCACGAATGGCATCTGGCACGCCCAACACAGAGGCTTGAGTCACCTCGGCGTATGACAACAAAACAGACTCTACTTCTTCAGGAAATAAGTTCTTGCCTTGCGTGACCACCATGCGGTTTTCACGCCCCACCAGGCACAGATAACCTTGTGCATCTATGTAGCCCATGTCGCGCACCGACAGCCAGTCACCCTCACGCAAGGCAGCGGTGTGGTCGTTGGCAGCACCCACGTAGTCGGTGAACAACATGGGGCTGCGCACGAAAATTTGCCCCGTGCCTAGAGGTGGCTGTGGTTGGCGAATGTCGATGTCTACATTTGAAAAAGGCCTACCCACGGCTTGTGGTGGAGCGCTGGCATCGGCATCCATCCACGCCATGAAGCTGGTTTCGGATGCACCATAAAACTCAACAATGCGCGCTTTCGGGAAAAGTGCTTGCAGCGCCTTGGTGCGGTCACGCATCCAGCGTGCACCGCTGATCAAAATCAAATGCACCCCTTCGATGGGGGTAAGTTGGCGACGGGCGGCTAACTCCAACATCAGCAGCAGTTGGCTAGGCACGGCCACCAAGCAAGGTGTGCGGTCCGAGCGCAAGGTGTCCAACAAGCGTGGCGCAGAAAAACGTTCTTGCACCACCACGCCTGCGCCACTCCAAAGCCCCAACACCATGCCAAACAAAAACAGCGAGTGCGAGAAGCGACCGGGGGCCATGACGCAGCTGGCGGCATCGGGGCCAAAGGTGTCTAGGCACACGCGCAGGCTTTCGGTCCACGAATGGTGGTGACGGCGAAAGCCTTTGGGTATGCCGGTGCTGCCCGAGGTGAAGCCAATGTAGAAGGGGCTGGTGGGTGTGGCGGTGTGTATGTGGCTGGACTCGGTCAAGGCTGCGCCGAGTTCGCGCTTCACGCTATCGCGCACAGTGCTGGGCCAATCCGGATCGCTCACGGCGGCGCAACGGCCGCTTTGGATGATGCCCATGAAGGCCACCATCTGCTGAATGATGCTGCGCTGATCGTCCACAAACACTGTGGCAGGTGCATGTTGTTGAATGAGTATTTCAGCGTGCTGCACAACTGCTGCGTGCAGCTGGGCATAGGTCAGTTGGGTTTGCCCATCGTCCATGGCCACCACGTCAGCACGGGCGTGAGCCCAATGCGCGAGGGGCGCATGAACCAGCGTATCAGCCACCAAAGCGCCAGTCGGGTAGACCACGGGCCACGGTGTGAACCACGGTGGCGCACAAGACGCACTTGATCAAGTCGCCCGGTACAAACACCAAAGTGCCCATGGTGGCTTGTTCCCACGAGAGGTTGGCTATGTTGACCAAGCCCACGACGCCAAACACATGTACCACCAGTAGGCCGCCGATAGCTGACGCAAAGAATGCGCTAATGGCTGCACTGCGAGGTGATGCTGTAGGCAGCAGGGCCATGGCCATGCCAGTCACAAATGCGCCCACAGGCCAACCAATCAAATAGCCGCTGGCAGGCGAAAAGAACACGCCCAAACCGCCACGACCACCCGACAGCAAAGGCAGGCCAAGCGCCACAGCAGCCAAGAACAGCGCCAAGGCTTGCAATGCACGCTTAGGCCCCAGCAGGCAACCCGCCAGCATCACGCCGAGGGTTTGCAAGGTGATGGGCACGCCCAAAGGCAAATCAATTTTGGGAATCAAGCCAAAGACTGCAATGAGGGCAGCAAACAAAGAAACCAAAGCCATCGAACGTGAAGGTGTGTGCATAACGGGTGTTCAGCGGCGCAGCCGCAGTTGAAGTGCATCGGCCACACGGCGTGCCGCCAGCAGCATTTGTATGGTGAGTGGAGCCAGTATTTTAAAACCGCCCGATTTACCAGTGCGCAGCCGGTGAGCCTCGTCTAAACGACGCCACATCACAAAGAAATGCTCGGTAAAACGCAACATGAGGGCCAGTTGCAAAGCCAGTTGATCGGATGCAATGCCCAAGTGCTGAAGGGGCGACAGCAAGCGTTCAAACACGTGCAATAAGTCGCTGTAACGGGTGGTGAGTGTGAGGGCTACGCCCATCAAACTGGTGCTGACCAAGCGCAGCACCGTGATGGCTGCTAGGTCAGGCCGCTGCATGTAAATATGAAATACAGCGATGAGCGCACAAGCAACCGCCAAACCAATGAGAAAAAGTTTGGTTTTAGATGCGGCCTTGCCTAGCGACAGAAAAATGCCCACACACAGCACGCTGGCCACAACCAATGTGTGAGGTTGGTCTGTCAGAAAGAGACCCGTGCCAAGCAAGGCCAAGCACACGAGTTTCACAGAGGCTGGCACAGTGTGCAGCCAGGTGTGTTGTTCGCTGTAGAGACTGCCCATGTTGTTTATGCAGCACGTGAGGCCACATCGGCTTCATAAGCGGCGCACACCGCTAGTCCCGCACCGTCGGCGCGCACTTGGCCTTTGTCTAGCCAAATGACGCGTTCAAAGTGCCGCACATGGTCGAGCACATGGGTAGACACCATGATTTGCGCATCGGCTTGGGCAATGTCACGGTGCAACAAGGCTTGATTTGGTAGGTCTAGGCTGGCGTAGGGTTCATCCAGCAGCAGGGTTTGGTGGGGGGCAATCATCAAAGCCAGCCAGCACACATGCTGGCGCTGGCCTTGGCTGAGGCTGCCAATGGCGCGAGGGGCCCAATCGGCCAAGCCTCGGGCTTGCAGCCAGTCGCGCACCTGCAATTGGGCTTGCGCACGCGAGAGCTTCAAGTGGTTCAGGCTCAGCGCCAACTCCTCTTCCACTGTTGGAAAAATAATTTGATCATCTGGGTTCTGAAACAACATGCCCACCGCCTGCGGGCCGTGCGGACGCAACACTTGCCCTGATTGCGCTTGGTCTAACCCACAAATCAAACGGAATAAACTGCTTTTGCCAGCACCGTTGTCGCCGATCAAGCCAATCCGTGGCTCGGTCAGTTCAAGCGTGAAGTGTTGAAAAACCACCGTATTGCCTCGTTGCAAGGTGATGTTTTCAAGGCGGACGCTGGGCATTTGGGCTGAAGAAGAGGGCTGGGGTGCAAGTTGCATGGTTGGGTTCTATAACTGCTTGAATTATCAAACACCCGCACATCTACGTATTTGTGCCTAGGACTTTCCCCATGTCAACTGTCCCTAGAATGTGATTTCTTACTTTTATTCATCACAACTGGAGCTTCACATGAAAAAGCAGTTCGTTACTTTGGCAGTCGCTACTTTGCTGGCAGGTACCGCCTTCGCGCAAGCCAATGACACCATGGCCAAAGTCAAAGCCGCAGGCTCAATCACCATGGGTGTGCGCGACTCTTCTGGCGCTTTGTCTTACACCTTGGGTGACGGCAAGTATGTGGGCTACCACGTTGAGATTTGCCAGCGCATCATTGCCAACGTTGAAAAAGCAGTCGGCAAAAAGCTGGAAGTGAAATACACACCTGTGACTTCACAAAACCGTATTCCTTTGACTGAAAACGGCACGGTGGACATCGAGTGCGGCTCAACCACCAACAACGAAGCTCGCCAAAAGCAAGTGGCTTTCGCCTTCACCACTTACGTGGAAGAAGTGCGCATCGCTGTGCGCGCCAACTCTGGCATCACATCTATCGCTCAGTTGAACGGCAAGAACGTGGCCACCACCACGGGTACCACCTCTGTGCAACTCTTGCGCAAGAACGAGCGCGCCACTGGCGTTGACTTCAAAGAAGTGTTTGGCAAAGACCACGCAGACAGCTTCTTGTTGCTCGAGTCTGGCCGCGCTGATGCGTTCGTGATGGATGGCCAAATCTTGGCTGGCAACATCGCCAACTCTAAAGCTCCAGCTGATTTCAAAATCGTGGGCGAAGTGTTGAACGTTGAGCCTATCGCCATCATGTTCCGCAAGGACGACCCAGCTTTCAAGAAGTTGGCTGACGAGACCATTGCTGGTTTGGCCAAGTCTGGCGAACTCGCCAAGATGTACGACAAGTGGTTCACACAAGCCATTCCTCCAAAGAACATCAAGCTCGGCATGCCTGCCAGCGATGCCAACAAGGACGCTTGGAAAAACTTGAACGACAAGCCT
>JACCDT010807801.1_pt1 | contig 9970 bp, 19 predicted proteins | sample 7446291 | NCBI WGS metagenome assembly JACCDT01 (sample SAMN15323446, study PRJNA562643) | freshwater metagenome | isolation source: river surface water | place: USA:Blue River Watershed | collected 2017-08-17 | reverse complement strand
TTGGTATTCTAGCCATTACCTGTGACATCTTCGAGTTCGGTTTCCACGTTTTCGGGTTGTCCTCGATCTCTTTCAGATCCTTCACGGCCTGCGCTTCCTGCGTCTCCTGCGTCTCCTGCTTCATCTCCATTTACTCCTTGGGCCGTTCTGTAGTCGGCCATCACGTTTGCGAAATAGTCTATCAGGTTCATTTTGCCTCGCTCCATTTTTTACACATATCCATCAGCACAGGCTTCCACTCACGCCAAAATTCGAGAGCAAAAAAATCCATACGCCCAATTCGCCCATCATCATAAGACTCCCACTGTTCATGAGTATGCAACTCGCATCCAATTTGCATGTGAGAATCCCAAATGGTTGCATGCCACCGTAGATTACTGATCTGGAGGGGCGATTTTGTGCAAATGATCTTCTCTCCGTTTGCGTCCTGAAGGTTTGCGCCCCGAAGATTTGCGCCCCGAAGGTTTGCGTCCTGAAGATTTGCGCCCTCAAGGTTTGCGCCCCGAAGGTATGCGCCCTGAAGGTTTGCGTCCTGAAGATTTGCGCCCTCAAGGTTTGCGAGGGCGCCGCTATCACCTTCCAGCCATCGCTTATGATTCAGCAGGATCTCCTGCAACCGTTCAACTGTTATCATCTCTTCACCTCGCTCCAAATTTCAAACCAGCCCTTGAGGGCTTTGACTGCGTTATGCGCAGAGTGTGGCAGATCGTCAATCACGCAAACCCACCAGCCGCCCTCAAGTGCAAGCGTCAGGTCTTTGCCCCTGTAGGACGTGGCAAGAAAATCTGTAAACCTGACCCTGGGTTTTTTGGGTGCGGCTGGCGTCGGCTCATCTTCCTCGTCATCCTCTGGCCCTGGCTCATGCCGCCAGTCGTTGTCTGGATCGATTGATCCGATCATGTCAAAAGAATATCTGCCCATCTCATTTTCTCCATTGGTGTCTGCCGGTCTATTCCCGGCCGCCATCCCGATAGGTTCGGGAGCCCTCCACTAGTTCGCCCGATTTGGGCCGCCCGTGTGGACCGCGCGCCGCCCGATTGGGGCGGGAGATTGACAATTATGAACGGCAGAACTCATCCCAGAGAGCGTTCATTTCGTTAGAATCGATCCCTGAGGAACGGGTAGCCGGAGCGACTGTCACAGATGAGAATCCGATGGACCGGAGGAACTCTGCAAATTCCAGTTCCTGACCGTTGCAGGAATCGTCCGCGATAATGATGTTTGAATTTTTGTTGGTAAATGTTGTTCTCATGCTCTGACCATACCACACCCGGCGGAACCTGTCAAACTATTTTTGCATCATGAGGCTATTTTTTTTTCCATTTTTTGCCAGCATCCGGCTTGACAGGCTGTATCGCTTGGTGTATAGTCGATTCATGAACAAACCACAACCCCAAGCGGGCAAGCGGGCGGCAGTCCATCTAGACGCCAGCCTGCACGCCGTAATCAAAAAACAATGCCCCAAAGGCTACAAGCTGCAAGCATTCATTCAGGAGCTTCTGATCAACGGCCTTACCGCCTACCGCCAAAACCTGCGGGTCCAGGGGCGCAAATCATGACGGCCGCCGTCTGTGCAGAATGCGGCGCCACCGGTCGCGTCTATCAATATCAGCTATGCAGGGACTGCCTGACCAAATCAGTCCAGAACCTGCGGCCGATTATAAACTATTACAGAGACCATGGCAATTTCCGGGAGGATGAGAAGAGATGAAAAGAATTACAACCGAGTTTATAATGGCCCACAGCCCATGCGACTCATACCCGGAGCGCAAGATCAAGCTGCTTGCTGGGCGAAAGGGGAAAACGCTCTTACAAGTGCTATCGTCGGACATCCAGGCACAGGATCGTGTATGGGTGATGACTCGACCGGGCGTATTGACTCACGCTGAGCTGGTTACGTTTGCGATTAGGTGCGCGAAACGTGTATTACCAGATTTCGAGAAAAAATATCCCGAGGACAAACGACCACGTATGGCGATTGAAGCGGCCGAAAAATGGCTGATCGATCCGAGCAGAGAAAACGCCGCGAACGCCGCGAACGCCGCCAACGCCGCCAACGCCGCCACCTACGCCGCCACCTACGCTGCCTACGCCGCCGCCTACGCCGCATACGCCGCCGCCTACGCCGCCGCCTACGCCGACGAACGCGATGCACAGATTGCAGATCTGCGCGATATTGTCAAAGCCAGGAGCAAGAAATGAACACCACACAAAAAAAATGCATAGCGACCGCCCTCAAGCGCGGTGACCGTCTGACGCCATTGCAGGCCCTCAACAAGTTCGGGTGCTTCCGCCTCGCTGCTCGGATCTCAGAGTTACGGGCTGAGGGTATGCAGATCCAGTCAAGGCTGATCAATGTCAATGGAAAGACTGTGGCGCAATACTACCAGGGGAGGGCGTGATGAAACAGGAATTTGATCTTGAACAATTGAAACGGGACGGGGGGAATTGCTTATATGAAAATGAGCCCGCATATGCCCACCTAATGCAAAGCGGAACACTCGTTTATGAATATGTAGGGAAACTCCGAGGACCGTTAGGGCCTTGGACAGTAAGCCAGAGTGACCCCGACTGGACCATCATAATACAACGATTCCGCAACCTGCCAAAGAAAAAACTGGTCCAGTGGTGGAGGCGCACAGACTCAGACGGTTATGTCGGCGAGTTTCTTGGAGTGGATATGGATCATACACCCGGGGATGGATGGATCAAAGTCGCAGAAAAAGAAATCTATGAGGGTGACGCACTATGACCACAACCATCATCAAATGGACAGCTTACGTCCTGATCGCGGCCTGTGGCGCATGGGCCAATCATGAATTACGCAAGACACACCGGGTCATTGAGATAGGGCCTAACCGGTGGGCTGTGGTTAATCCAAAAACCATGGGAGGCAGGGAATGACACGGCCGGACACATGCCCAAAATGCGGTGCAGATTTTGACGCGGGCGATATTTTCACAGTCCTACGCTCACAGTCATGGTGCAATCACATGAGCAATGCGGAATTGCGTCAACACGTAATTGACTGTTACGGCGGCGAGCATGAAAGATTTTCGCGTATGATCTGGATCAAAACTGGAAACCGCATTGGCTATTGGCAGTGTCCTGACTGCGGGACGATGATATGATCGGGTCGGTTATACTAGATCACATTGCACTTCAATGCTTGCTGGACAACCAGGAGTGGATTGACACTCATCGGATTCGATGGAAGTCATGGGGTCAAAAACAAGTATTCTCTGAAGACATCATCTGGGTCAGAGAAGACTGGTCAATTGTCGGAAGGCTTGCCACGCAGTATGCAGTCACCTACAGAGCAGGATATGACCAGGAAAGGCAAAAACCGGAAGAGGTTAGGACCATTGACGTCGGATGGGAAGGACCAACGCCAAAACTCGACGCGATAATCCATAACCTTCCCCATAAATGGGAGACCGCAAGGTCGATGCCTAAATGGGCCTCCCGTATCAGATTTCAGCTTATCGATTGCTCGGTAGTTGGGCAATGGTGGATCAAACGGCTTAATGTGCCCAACTGGTGAGAAATTTCGCTTGACCTGACCGGCGCACGCGTGTGTCCGGATTGATCCCCGGATGAAACTATCAAAGCTCCGGTGCCTGTAACACCGGGGCCGCCTTTTTACAGGAGGGGCAAATGTCAAAACTACTGATCGACGAATCTCCATTGCAGGTATTGCCAAGTCTGGCGGTCCTGATCGGCCTCAATGAAGCTATCGCGCTTCAACAAATCCACTTCCGCACCCGAGACAAAAAAGACGGCTGGTGTTATGACTCATACGAGACGTGGCGCAAGGACCATTTCCCTTTTTGGTCCGCAATTACTATCAGGCGCATATTCAAATCCCTCTTAGACAAAGATCTAATCTTTACAGAGAAACAGCATACCCATGGGAAGGGTGACCACCGGCTATCCGTCAAGGTCAACCATGAGGCCCTGTCAGAATTGACGGCAAGGCCTGATCAGATTGATCAGGGGTCCGATCAGATTGATCAGGGGTCCGATCAAAATGATCACATCTATATACACAGAGAGCCCCCAGAGAGTCCCCATAGAACTAATAGCCCTCTCTCCCTGCAACCGGAAGAGAACACCAAAAACGACGTCTTACAGATCAAGACCGAGTTCCTCTCCCTCGCTAAAGGGAAACGCCGATGGGAAGCCCGCGAAACGAAAACCGCTAAAAAGCTCCTCATGCATTTCCCCCTGCAAGAGATTCTAGAAAATCTGCGGGTCTTGCACCGCGAAACGATGGCCCACAGCGGACAGTATGGCTGGACCTACTCAATGCAAAAGCTTGATTACAAATGGGACGACATACAGAGCGTCAAAGAGGCGGACCTGGCAGAGCGTGAAAGACTTAAGCGGCTTGTGGGTTATGCTACATGATCTCAAAGGACGCACGCTTGTCTAAAACGCTTTCTGATCTGACGTTTGCTCTGCTGGATGATGACGTGCCGAAATACATAAGCGCATTGAAAACGTCTTTGCAGATCGCGGAATCATATCTGGTCAAGATCGAGAAGCCTGCGGACGTGGAATTGACCAAGCCCATGCCGATGATCCCATTCCCTGACTGGATGGGCCTTGATGGGATCGCGTTCTCTCAGTATGAGCCTTTCCTTGTGGACGCATTCCCGGGCAACGGCAAGACTCTATTCTGCGCCAACCTCGCAGCATTTTTGACAAAGGGCAATCTGCGGGTCACGATCTTTCAAAACGAGGGCCGCCCGGAGGATTACCTGGGCGCAGTCTACCGGGTATTGCAGAGCATCACAACCGACCGAAGAATCCGCAAAGAGGAACTATACAGCGAGCAGGAAAAACTGGACGCGAACAAATGGGCCAAGACCGCAAAGCTGAAAATTGAGAACGTGGAGAATGACGGACCAAAGGAACTTGTCGCGCGCATGACTCGTCTAATGAGTCGCCGAGGGTGCGACGTTATTCTGTTTGACTGGTTCCAGAATATCAAGATGAACAATCAGGCCCTGAAATTCGATGCGCTTGCATGGCTGGCCCGGCAGTTCACAGAGCTCTCGGCTCAATGGGGAATACCCATCGGGATCTTCGGCCAGATCAATCGGGATGGCGGAAGGGAGAAATTGACAATCGGCGCGCCCGGTCTCGGCGTCCTCGAGGGATGCCCGACCATGGAGCAGAAGGCCGCGCTTGTGATTACGATGAAATCGGGCCCGTCAAAAGCAGACGCATACAACGAATACAAAGGGCCAAGCTTCTTCTGGCTCAACGTTGCGAAGAACCGCCACGGCCCGAACGGTCAACGGAACGTGAAATGTGACTTCAATTCTGGCGGGTTCCTGGGCCCGCTCGATCCAGACGAAATGGACCGCTTCCTCGAATACACAGCGGCACAGAGGAAAGGGAAAAAATGAGTCCGTTTCTCATCATGCTCCTGGAAGACAATGAGGGCATAGAGTTATGCACCAAGATCGCATCGGTGGAAGTTCTGCGCCTTGAACGTCCACGCTCACCCGATTACAAACAGACCGAGGCAGACATTGAACGGGACCGGTCCCGCGCAATCGAGCTGCGCCGATACATTGCGTTATGTGCCGAGCGCAGAGAACAAAATCTGGAAGCGATTGACAGCGGGAAGTATTATGCCAGAGTAGCGGACATAGACCGGGTGAACTACCTGCATGAAGTGAACCGGGTCAGGGACTTTGCCGCAGACGGCATATGGCGAGAGAGAGAAGCAGTGAAGATGAAAACGCGGCAGGAATCCGAGTCAGAAAAAAACGGCTTGACCGATGCGTGAGCCAGTAGTTAGAATGAACGTGGCCGGGGGCCTTGACCCCCCGGCTGTCTCTTGTCAAGGAGGGGACACCATATGACTGACCAATACGCAGAATTTCTGCATTCCAAATCCATCAAGATCGCAGAGTCAGGCTTTGAGCCTTTAGAACTTGCGCCGCATTTATTCGACTATCAGAAAGCCGTTGTCCGCTGGGCCCTGAAAAAAGGCAAGGCCTGCATTTTCGCCGGGACAGGTATGGGCAAGACTGCCATGCAGCTGGAATGGGCCCGACAGGTTGTAGCTCATACAGGTGGCGGGAAAGTTCTGATCCTTTGCCCTCTGGCAATCGCACACCAGACAGAGAAGGAGGCAGCCAGGTTTGACCTTGCGGCCCGGGCGGTTCGGGAACAGACAAACGATCTGATCCAGATTGTCAACTATGAGAACCTGCACAAATTCGATCCATCCGCATTTGCAGGCATTGTGCTGGATGAGTCGTCTATTCTCAAATCATTCTCGGGGAAGATCCGCACACAGATCATTGAATCATTCGCCGCGACTCCATACCGGTTAGCCTGCACGGCGACACCAGCCCCGAATGACATTGAGGAAATCGGGAACCATGCCGAGTTTGTCGGCGTGATGAAACGCGTCGAAATGCTCGCCATGTTCTTCAATCACGACGGCGGCGACACGTCCAAATGGCGGCTGAAGGGTCATGCAAAAGACCAATTCTGGAAATGGATGTGCCAGTGGGCCATGATGTTCACCAAGCCGTCAGACATTGGATTTTCCGATGAGGGTTTTGTCCTGCCAGAATTGCGCTACCATGACATCCGCCTACAATCAGAAATCAAAATGGACGGGATGCTCTTTGCCGTTGCACCGGATCTCGCGCAGAAGCGGGACATCCGAAAGCAGACAATCGAGAGCCGCGTTGCGGAAGCCGTGAAGATTGCGAGCAAGGCAAAGGGCCCGGTCATTGTCTGGTGCGATTACAATGACGAATCGACGGCCCTGGCCAAAGCAATCAATGGCGCGCGAGAAGTTACAGGATCGCAGGATAGCGAGACAAAAGAGATGCTGCTTGATGGATTCATCGACGGATCATACCGGGTGCTCATTAGTAAAAGTTCTATCTGCGGATTCGGGTTAAATCTCCAGCACTGCAATCAGATGATCTTTGCAGGCCTGTCTGACTCCTGGGAACAGTTCTACCAGGCTGTCCGCAGATGCTGGCGGTTCGGCCAGAAAAAACCCGTTGATGTTTACATTGTGACAGACGGAATGGACTCGACAATCCAGAACATCAAGCGCAAAGAAGAGCAAGCACTAACAATGCAGAGAGAAATGATCAAGCACATGGAGGCAGAGATGAAAAAGGAACTTGGTGGCGTGACCGCGCAAAAGGCAACATACGAACGAGACAAGACGGAATCTGAACTTTACACATTGCATCTTGGCGATTGCGTGGAAGTTGCGCGGGAGCTTCCTGCCGATTCGGTAGACTTCTCGGTTTTTTCGCCGCCATTCGCGTCCCTATACACATACTCAAACTCTGACAGGGACATGGGCAATTCCCGAAATGATCTGGAGTTCTATAAGCATTTTCAATATCTGATCCGGGAACTTGAGCGGGTTATCAAGCCCGGGCGAGTCGTTGCCGTTCACTGTATGGACATGCCGAAAATGAAAGGTAGAGACGGAGAGATCGGCATGAAGGACTTTAGCGGAAAGCTGATCCGGTCATTTGAACGTTGCGGATTCGTGTATGACGGCCGCATCACTATCTGGAAAAATCCGGTTGTAGAAATGCAACGAACCAAAAGCATCCGCCTCCTGCATAAGCAATTGAAAAAGGATTCTTCTGTGAGCGGGCCAAGCGCACCTGACTATCTTTTGAAGTTCAAAAAGCGCGGCGTCAATCCAGATCCAATCACACACACCAATGAATCATTCCCGGTTGACCTCTGGCAAAAAATCGCATCGCCTGTCTGGATGGATATTGATCAGGGGAACACCCTGCAATACATGCAGGCCCGAGACGAGAAAGATGAGAAGCATATTTGCCCTTTGCAGCTTGACGTCATCGAGCGTGCATTGCTTCTGTGGAGCAAACCGGGCGATGTTGTGCTGTCTCCATTCGCGGGCATCGGTTCTGAGGGATACCAGGCACTCAAGATGCATCGCAAATTCATCGGCATCGAGCTCAAGCGGTCATATTGGGAAGTCGCAGCGAGGAACATGGGACAGGCATTGAGCGAATTGAGCCAGGAAAACCTGTTTCCGGTAACAGCATGACCGCCAAGACCCAGCTTGAAATCCTGTTCCGGTCGCGCTTCCCTGACATTGTGGCCGAATATAGTTATGCCGACAGCGTCGGGATAAAACAAAATGCCGCGTGGGCACAAAACACAAGGAGTCCATCAAATGGACAGAACAGTAGACGAGATCAAGGTATACGAGTCAATTGACTACGATATGCCCAAGCGAGTCAAAACGAATCGGGTGATCAATGAGGCTCATGTGCAAATCCTCATGGCATCCATTCAAAAACGCAACCTGCTGAAGGCAAGACCATTGCTTCTCAGTGCAGACAACTACCTGATTGACGGTCAGCACAGGCTGGAGGCTTGCCGGAAATTAGGCATCCCTTTCCTGTATGTGCGGAGCAATGAGGTTTCAATGGAGGACGTGACAACTCTCAATGTCGGAGCCAAATCATGGAGTAGGAATGATTTTTTCCGACACTATTGCGATGCCGGAAAGAAAGAGTATTTGAAGCTGAAAGACTTCTGCCTCAAATACAACATTGGTCTTGATGAGGCGATCCCTGTTTTTACCAAATCGCTATGGACTCAGGCAACTCCGATCCTGAGTGATGGCAAAGGCTTAAACGGTAGAGTTGTAATGCGCGCAATGGATGGGTTTGCGGACGGACTGTATGTGTATCCGTCCGACGATAGCCAGTTCCATCACTTCATGAAGTGCTTTCTGGAGATCAAGCAAATCGGGAGCATGCCAAAACATCCAATTGGCAAAGCCACCATGCTGACGCTTATCAGGGCACAGCGGACTAAAGGGTTTGACATGGATCGAATGATCGCGAAATTCAGGGCACACCCAAACATCTACGTGGAAACAAAAGATTCTGACCATCGCCTGCGCCAGTTAGAAGACCTATACAATCGAAACGAGCGCGAAATGAATCAGATTCGCTTTAAAAGAGCAGCATAGCGTAAGAAGCATTGGTCCGGACATGACAGCAAAAGAACAACTTTCAATCATGATCCGGGCCAAATTTCCCGAAGCCGTCACCGAGCATCGATTTCACCCGGTGCGCCGATGGCGGTTTGACTGGGCTCTGGTGGATCGCAAAATTGCATTTGAGTTTGACGGCGGGGTGTTCACCGGGGGAAGACACACCCGAGGCCGTGGATTTTCAAACGATAGAGAAAAATTTAACGTTGCGCAGTCTATGGGCTGGCAGGTGTATTGCTTTACAGCGGCGCACCTCAGAGGCCATGCGCAGGAGATACTGGAGGGAATATGAGTATGGGCGGGATAAGTGGAGTAGAGGCGGCAGAAGCCGGGAAGCATGCGATAGGGATTGTCGAGCAATCGTATGCGTCAATGATGCGATCCATGCTTAGAGCAGATCCATCGTCGTATCTATTTGCAGAAGAGATGCTGGACCAAATGCGCGAACTGATCATTAGGGACATACGCAAACAGATCGTAGAGCCGGCCGAATCTGGCTGGTATTGACTGGAGGGGATTTTATGACGAGCAATGATTTTTCAGAAACAGTGAGAGCCCTTGCGACAATACGTAGAGCCAGACGCAAACGCACAGCGGCGCGGCTGTGGGTGATGCGCAGGCAGTTGCGCGATTATGCGTATGCGCTCCATCCAGAAATTGACCTTGCAGAACGCCGCGAGGCCGTCCAGAAGGTGCGCAATGGCTAAGTCAATTGAATCCATCATCCGTAGTCGCGCACAGATTGCCAACGGGAAATACGGTCCATACGCCAGCCTGCACGAAGCATACGCCGTCCTGCTGGAAGAGGTTGACGAATTGTTCCAGCTTGACGAGATCAAGCGGAGATTGGCTGAGGAGAAAAAAGATGAGCAAAGAGACTGCAAATGCTGATTTACGCACCATCTCACTTTGTAGCGGATACGGAGG
>JACCDT010885005.1_pt1 | contig 9971 bp, 11 predicted proteins | sample 7446291 | NCBI WGS metagenome assembly JACCDT01 (sample SAMN15323446, study PRJNA562643) | freshwater metagenome | isolation source: river surface water | place: USA:Blue River Watershed | collected 2017-08-17 | reverse complement strand
GTGCTGTGTCTTCAGAATTGAGTGGATCGCCGGAGAGCGTTCGGAACAATCCATCGCCACCACGTTTGAGCGGGTCTTCTGCAGTAGGTACCACCAGCTTCAGCCTACCGATGACATTGGCAGGCTGGTTGCCTACCTTGGCACTGACGTTGCCGTCGGGCTGAACTGTCAACTCGGCTCCGGCCGGCGAGGTAATAGGTGAGCCGTCGCTGGACAGTACTTGCAAGCCGTTTCCGGTGGTCAGGGTTCCGTCGGTGGCGACTTCAATGTGGCCGTTGCGGGTGTAGGCTTCCGTGCCATCCAGCCCTTGCACGGTTAACCAGGCATCGCCCTTGGCCATGACGTCCAAACTTCGGTCTGTGCGCATGGCGGGACCCGGCGTGTTGAGGTGTCCAGCGGTAGCCTCGAGGGCAAAGACTCGTGTGGTGGCCCCTTCGCCGCGCAGGGGTACTGCGCGATAGGTGGCCAGTTGGGCACGAAAGCCGTTCGTCGAGACATTGGCCAGGTTGTTGGCCAGGACCGACTGTCGGCTCGCAGCCGCGTTGGCGCCGGTCATCGCGGTGTATATCAGGCGGTCCATGGTGTGTCAGCTCCGGAGTTACGGCTTAACGAAGGTTGACCAACGTCGACATGATCTGGTCTTGTGTCTTGATGGTCTGGGCGTTGGCTTGGTAGTTCCGCTGGGCGGTCATCATGTTGACCAACTCGCCGGTGAGGTCTACGTTGGAGTCTTCCAAGGCGCCTGAACGAGTTTTGCCAAACTTCCCTTCACCCGGACTGCCCAGTACAGGTTGTCCAGAAGCAGATGTCTCAATCCAGTTTCCGCCGGCAATCTGGGTCAGGCCTTGCACATTGCGGAAGTCAGCTACCAGCAATTGGCCACGGGCCTGAGTCTGGCCATTTGAATAGCGGGTGGTGATCACACCACTGTCATCAATAGTGATCCCTGTGAGGTCGCCTGCCGTGTAACCATCCTGGGTCAGGTTGGACACAGCGAATGAGGTTCCGTATTGGGTGGTTTTTGAGATGTCCAGTGCCGCGGTGAAAGTCCCGATCGCAGTGTTAGGAGAAGTGAGAGTCAGGTTTTGGGTTGCCAATGGCGCAGTTAGCTTTCCGTTGACGTCATAGTTCAGCTGAAACAGAGCGCCTGTTGCTCCCAGAGCCAACTGCGGATCTGCCGCAAATGTGCCCGTACCTGCTGCAGCGAAAGTCGCTTTCTGGTTAGGTCCCGGATTAGCTGTGTTCCAGGCAGCATTTGAATTGTGTGTCGCATAGATGGCAGCATTGGCATTGAGCGCTGTAGTGCCAGCTGTCACATTGGTGGAATCGAACACGTCCCATGTATCCACGGCGATTGCAGGATTCGCTGTAGTGTCCGGACCTGTTTTGACAAAATACAAGCTGACTGGCACTTCATTGCCTTGGGAGTCAAATGCGGTCAGAGTCGTGCCATAGGTGGAAATCGGGGTTGGGGGGGTGCTCTGGGTGGCAGGCTTGGTGCGTGAATCCAGGTTGAACTCCGCTGCGATGCTCGTTGTCGCTTCGGCCGGAATGGGGGCATTGGTTGGTATCACCATCTTTTCCGGCGTGATGCTGGTGCGGTTGCCTAGCAGGTCGGTGGGGTATCCCATTACATTTGCGCCACCGTTGGTAATGAGATTTCCAACGTCATCTAGTTTGAATTGGCCATCCCGGGTGTATGCCCTGGATTGATCAGGCATGGTCACCTGAAAGAAGCCATTCCCGTTAATGGCTACGTCCAGGTTGTTGCCTGTGATGCTGATATTGCCTTGGGTGAATTGTTGCGCTACGGTGCCTACCGAGACACCGATTCCCGGTGTCAGGTTTCCTCCTGCTGGCCCCAGTTGTGTGGCGATGAGCGCAGCAAACTCGGTCCGCGAAGCCTTCATGCCGACGGTATTTGCATTGGCGATGTTGTTGCCGATCACATCCAAATTTTTGCTGGAAGAGTTCAGGCCAGAGAGTCCTGTTTGAAAGCTCATGGTGGTTTCCTCGTAAGTGGTGTTCGATCAGAGAATGGATTTCACTGCGCTGTAGGCCACAGCACTGCGGCCCTTGAGCTGGAGGGACATAGCGCCGTTGTCGGTACCGACTGCAGTGACTGTGTCCTGCGCCAGACTAGTTGTCTTGACCGCTTGTCCGCCTTGGGTTGCCGTGACTTTGAAGTTGACGTTAGTCAGCCCGTTGTATTTGGAGGCGTCCCACTTGAAGCTGCTTTGGCCGGCAGGAAGCGCGCCCAGGTCGACGGTGTCCAGCAACTGTCCACCAGCGGTCTTGATATCAATCGTGACCTTGTCGGCTTTGCTGTTGAGATTGACGGCACCTTTGGCGACGCCGCCATCGATAGACAGTGTGCCCGACTCCACCAGAACACCATGACCGACCATGCTGGCGCCTTGCAGCACTTGCATGGAAGTAAATTGCTCCGCCATACTTTTCATGGTGGCGTTCAACTCCTGGATGCCGGAGACCGTGTTGATCTGGGCGATCTGGCTGGTCATTTGGGCGTTGTCCATGGGGTTCATCGGGTCCTGGTTGTTGAGCTGTGCAACCAGAAGTTTCATGAACCGGTCGGTCTGCTCCTGCGCGCTGACTGCACCGGTACTGGACGTTGCGCTAGTGGCTGTGCTGCTGCTGATGGCGGTAGTCATGTCTTTTCTCCTTGCGCTTATTGACCCATCTGCAGCGTTTTGAGCAGCAGACTCTTGGCGGTGTTCATGACTTCCACGTTGTTCTGGTAAGACCGCGATGCAGAGATCATGTTGACCATCTCCTCGACCGGGTTGACGTTGGATTGGGTAACGTATCCATCTGCATCCGCAGAGGGGTGCAAGGGGTTGTGCACCTTTCGCAGTGGCTCGTTGCTCTCCTTGATGGAGCTGACTTTGACGCCCGAGGAAGCCTCTGACCCCATGGGTACTGTCTCGAACACCACCTGGCGGCTCTTGTAGCCTTGGCCATCCGGTCCGGCTACCGCATCGGCGTTAGCCAAGTTACTGGCGACAACGTTCAAGCGCTGTGACTGTGCGCTCACTGCGCTGCCGCTGACGTTAAAGATGGAAAACATGGACATGGTGTGTCTCCGGTGCTTTTTCGCGCTTACTGACCTTGAATAGCGCTCAAGATTGTTCGGGACGAGCCGTTAATAAATCGAAGCGTTGCTTCATAGCGGACCGAGTTGTCCACGAAGTTGGCCCGCTCGCGATCCAGATCCACACTGTTGCCATCCATGGCGGGTTGGGTCTGAATGGTGTAGCCCAGCTTGTTGTTGTCGCCGATGGAGGAGCCTTCGATGGGAGTTAAAGGTATGTGGCGGTTATTGGTGGTTCCGTCTGCCGGAGTGCCACTGGAAGGAGAGGCCAAAGCAATCGTCGGGCCCGAGGTCGCTTCTGCCATGGCTTTTTTGAAGTCAAAGTCGCGCCCGGAATAACCGGGGGTATCGGCGTTGGCGATGTTGCTGGCAATGACCCGCTGCCGCTCAGCGCGCAGCACCAATCCCTTCGATTGGAAGTCCAAAGCGTTGGTTAGATTGGAAAACATGGGCACCTCGACAGTTGTCAATCGCTCCCGGCAGGGGCCAAGGCTGGCGACGTGAGGCAATTATGGGAAAAGCTTTAATTTTTGAGCCTTGGAATAAGGCGTCGAATACTGCGCATTTGCGGGCTTCTTGGAGCCCGTGCGTTCCTATAGTGAAGGCCTCCCCAGGAGCCATTCATGCCTTCATTCTTTTGTACTTCCGTTCAACGCCCGCTGACTCGCGCGATGCTGATTGCCGGACTATTTCTGTCGACGACAGCCCATGCCCAAGAACAAACGGGAGCGGTGCTACAGGCCATGGCCCAAAGCTGGGCCAAAGATGCGGTGTTGAAAGCTCAGCGTGCCGAAGGCTCCAACCTCCGGATGGAGGTGACCGTAGGCGCGTTGGACAGCCGGGTCAAACTGGCCGCATGCGGGAACATCGAAGCCTATGTGCCGCCAGGTTCCCGTTTATGGGGGCGCAGCCGCATCGGCATGCGCTGTGTAGACGGTATCAGCCGCTGGAATGTGACCTTGCCAGTAACGGTCAGGGCTATGGGCGAAGCGTGGGTTGTCAGGATTCAGGTCAATCCGGGAGCCAATATTTCCGAGTCGGATGTCACGCGTGGCGAAGTCGACTGGGCCGAGGAGCAGAGTCCTGTTCTCGCCGACAAGACGGCGTGGTTGGGGCAGACAGCCAGTCGCACGCTCACAACCGGTCAAGCCATGCGCCAAGGCATGGTTCGGCCGGCACAGGTCTTCCAGGCGGGAGCTTCGGTCAAGATCGTGGCACAGGGGCCCGGATTCCAGATATCGAGCGAGGCGCAAGCGCTATCTGCAGGTGTCATCGGACAGCAAGCGCGCGTGCGGATGGACAACGGCAGGGTCGCTTCGGGCACGGTACTGGATATGCGAACAGTAAAAATAGACCTTTAATGGCGGTTTTTTATGCAAAAAACCCTAAAGTTCGCCATGATTGGACCGATAACTCTCGTACGAGGCTACGCTTACCGTAGTTTTGGAGAACGCGATGAAAATTGGTCAACCTTCAGATATTCCCGCTTCCGTAACGTCTACGGTGTCCGGTGCCGCCCAAAAAGCGGCACAGAACAGCAATGCGGCGGCCAACGCGAACACCAATGCGGCACAGAGCACACGTTCAGCCGGAGTGGCTGTCACGGTGTCCACCGCAGCGCGAGCCCTCGAAAAGCCGGAGCGCAACGATGCCGACGTGGATACGGCGAAAGTCGCCTCCGTGAAAGCCGCAATTCAGGACGGAACTTACACCGTCAACGCCGAAGCGATTGCGGACAAATTACTTTCCAACGCGCAGGAAATGCTGGATCGCACAACGCGATAACCGGTCCGGGCCTGCGCATCCCATTTGATGCAAAGGCCCAGTCATGAACCACACAACGCCTGATTCGTATTTCGACGCACTGGAAGCGCATTTCAATCAATTGGCGGTTGCTGTGGCCGCAGGTGATATCGAAGTTTTGCCTTCATTGTCAGAACAGGTGCAACAACTTTCAGTGAATTTGTCTGAAGTTTGGCAACAATGGCAGCGCCAGGGGCTGGCCAATGGCGTCGTGACCCAACGTGTAAAGGCATTGGCGGAAGGGTTGCAGGTCGTAAGGGCCAATCTCTTGCGTCGAGCCATGTTGGTAGAGCAGGCATTGAACCTGGTGGTACCTGCAACTGTGGAGCCTACCTACGCAAGCAGCGGGACTTACGGTTCGGGCCCGAAGGCATCCGGGCGGCTACCTACATTCGCGGCGTGATTATCTTCCTTTGCCGACAATGAATAAGGGCCCTCGCGGGCCCTGATTCATTGTCGGCTTGCATTCAGTGAGATCGCATTTTGGCGCGCAGCCGCGCAATCGATTGGCTGTGAAGTTGACAGACACGTGACTCGGTCACATCCAGGACGGCTGCTATTTCCTTGAGGTTCATGTCCTGTTCGTAGTACATGCTCATGATGTATTGCTCGCGCTCAGGCAAACACTTGATGGCATCCACGAGTGATTGACGCAAGCGCTGGTCGCGCAACATGTTGAGCGGGTCCGCATCCTGGTCGGCTACATGACGGTCCAAATACGTGTCATCGTCCTCGTTGCGGCGTGCCATGTCCTCCAGGTAAACCAGCTGAGTTCCCCGCACCTTCCCCAGCAGAGATTGGTAGTCAGACAGTGACATGCCCAGCTCGGTCGCGATTTCGGATTCTGCTGGGCTGCGCCCGAGTTTGTGCTCCAGCTTGCGCAGTGCAGTTTCGATTTCCTTCTGGCTTTTGCGAGAGCCGCGGGACATCCAGTCGTTCTCGCGGAGCTCGTCCAACATGGCCCCACGAATCCGCTGAGTAGCGAAGGTTTCAAATTGCACGCCCTGCGAGGCTTCATAGCGGGATAGAGCATCGGATAAACCGATCAACCCGACTTGGATCAGATCGTCTACTTCCACGCTCGGGGGCAGCTTTGCCATCATGTGATGCGCCAGCCGGCGCACCAAAGGTTGGTACTGTTTGATCAGTGCAGAGCGGTCAAGTTGCCCTTTGGCGGTGTACATCAGTGTCTCCCTGCGGGCATTGCGGTGCTGAAAGATTGTCTGTTGCGTTGAGGGGCATAGGCCCAGCCGGCTTCGAGCGGCATGGCATTTTCCAGCAAACCTAATGAGAGCCTCTCGATGCTGGCAGAGGGGCGCTCATCGCCAATGGGCGCTGGTATGTGCAGCGGGTTGACTTCGTAATTTAGAAAATACTTCGCACAATCGCTGAGGCTGGTCGGCGATGAGGTGTTTGATTTTTCCGGACGGGTTGTATCCACCATATTCACGATGGTAGGCTCAACCTTTGCTTTCAGCAACAGCCGCTTGAGGGCCAGATAAGTGGTCAGCAACGAGGTTTTGGCGCCGGACATGGCCAGCAAGGGCCTGACCTGACTCCCCTTCAGAAGGGGCGTCAAGCTATGGGCGTTGGCGTACACGATCACAATGCTTTCGTGGACGAAGAAAGTGCCACAGTCCGCGATGCCGGGCCCGCCATGGCGATGGGCTGCGGACAGACTTTGCAGGCCGATCCCGGCAGGAAGAATGCTCCAGCTTGGCGCATCGTCATTGGTAGGGGCTGAAAAAGTGAAATTCAGCAATTGTTCAAGCCCTGGATTTTCCGGAGTTTCCAAAACCGAACCGTCCAGAACAGTGACGGTGTAACCGAACCCTACCAATGCAGCGCAAACGCGCAGCAGGAGGGGTAGTTCTGCTTGCTCATCGCCATGGCTCACCATCGCCATGAGTTTCGGGGTTTGGGGAACGGCAAAGTCCATCAGGCCTGCGGCCTGGTTCGGTGGTCTGTCATGCATCCATGCGCCCCTTGTGTGCTGTGGTGTTGGCTGGTTGGCTGAAGAAGAAGCCGAGGTCGCTGGTCTTCGGGTCATAGGCCGAGACACCTGTGCTGCGCATGGAGCTGCGCACCAACTTGGCGGCTACAGCGGGTTCCCAATCTTCAGGCACTCGCTGTCCCGTGGTGGTTCCGCGCAGCAGCAACTGGTGGCGGATGCAAGCGTCAATGGCCGGACCCAGTTTCACAGCTTCATCCGTTTTGGACAGAATGACTTGTTGGGTACTCGCACCCTTGAAGCAGCCGACGGCTTCATCCAAGGTGTCGCCATGTCCACCGGCATTCAACACCAGCAGGCGCTTGATTTCCGGCAGATCCAGCAACTCCAGGAGTTCGCGTTTGCGCGGGTCACGAGGAGCAATGCCGGTGGTGTCAATCAACACCATCTTTTTATTGGACAGCAGCCCCAGCAAATCTTGGAGTGCTGCTTTGTCGTGTGCCAGATGCGCCACCACCCCCAGCATCTTTCCGTAGGCGCGCAACTGTTCGTGGGCCCCGATTCGGTAGGTATCCAGAGTGATCAGGCCTACGCTTCCGGGTCCGTAGGTGCGGGCGCAGAGACCGGCGAGTTTGGCAGCGGTGGTGGTCTTGCCTACCCCGGTCGCGCCGATGAGCGCAAACACGCCGCCCTCTTCATGAAGGGGAGGCAAGTCTGCGTCCGTGCGCAGGTTCCGCTCCAGGACATCCATGACCCAACGTACAGATTCAGACGCATCCATTTCTTCCGGCAGACGTTCCAGAATGGCGCGAGACAGGGTGGGTGAGTAGCCGGCCCGGATCATCTTCAACATCATGTTGGACTGAATCGGGTTTTGCTTGGCCTGGCCCAACCAGGTGAGGGTGTTGAAGCGGTCTTCAATCAGCTCCTTCATCGCGTGCAATTCGTCCATCACGATCTTGTTGACCGCAGGTGCTTGCGGCGCAGCTTGTACTTTGCGCTGTGCTGGCTGGCGCTTGGGTTGCGCCTCGATATCCATGGCAATACGTTGCGTCAATGTAGGACGAGGGCGCTCGGCTTGAACCTGTTCTACGGCGACAGGCACGGGTGCCGGTAGGGCTGCGGGAGCAGGCGCTTGCACTTGAGCTGCTTCTGCACGACGGCGCAACATGCGTTCCCGGACATAGTCCTGGAAAGACAGTGTGCTCATTGCGAGTTGCTCTGCGTCCTCTTCCACTTTGCTGGCGACCTCGCGGTAGCTGGGTTGAGACTGGGGTTGGCGGTGTGGCGTGTTGCCGGAGCGGGAACCTGCTGCGCTGACAGCGGACTCCAGGGTTGCAAGGCTATCCTCGGCCGTTGCAACGACCTCCACACCGTTTGCGGTAGGGCGGTTGGAAAGAATCAGGGTTCCCTCTCCGAAGGCTTGTCGTGCTTTGGCAAGTGCTTCGCGGGAAGTGGCTGCGGTAAAGCGTTGGACGTTCATGATGTGGCGCCTCTCAAGATCGGACCGATACGGATCGTGTGGGTTTCAGGGATTTCACTGTGAGCAAGGACCTGCAAGCGGGGTGCGACCCGGCGAACCAGTCGGGAGATCGCGCCGCGGATCTGGTCCGGAACCAGCAAGCAAGCGGGTACGCCCACCTCTTCTTGTTTCATGGCTGTCTCAGCCGCATTGCGGCTGAGCATGTCGGCAACACCGGGGTCCAGTGCGGAGCCGGAGGCGCTGCCCAAGGCTTGCACCAGCAAGCGCTCCAGACCCGGGTCGATAGCAATGACATTGAGCTCCCGGGTTGGGCCGTAAATCTGCTGCACGATCGCTGGAGACAGTGCCACGCGGACCCGTTTGGCGAGCTCGACGGGGTCGCTGGTGGAGGGCGCGTGTTCTGCAATGGATTCGATGATGGTGCGGATGTCGCGGATATGCACCGACTCGTCCAGCAGCAGCTGCAGAACCTTCTGGAAGACTGCGATGGAGACCATTTTGGGGACGACCTCTTCTATCAATTTGGGAGCAAGTTTTGCCACGTGTTCCACGAGTTGTTGCGTTTCTGTCCGGCTCAAAAGCTTGGAGGCCTGGACTTGCATCAAGTGTGACAAATGGGTTGCCATGACAGTCTCGGAATCAACCACCGTAAATCCGGCCATTTGCGCGGCTTCCTTTTGCCGTTCGTCGATCCAGTGTGCGGGCAGTCCGAAGGCAGGGTCGGTGGTGGCGGTTCCAATGAGCGGCGTGGTGATGCCGCCAGGGTTGATTGCGAGGTACATGCCCGGAAAAGCCTCGCCCTCGCCGACGATGACACCGCGCAAGGTAATGCGGTAAGCACTGGGCTTGAGCTCGAGGTTGTCACGTACATGGACCGAGGGGGGGAGGAATCCCACCTCTTGTGCAAATTTGCGGCGTACGCCCTTGATGCGGTTCAGCAAGTCGCCCTGGCGGGTTTTGTCTACCAGTGCAATCAGGCGGTAACCAAGCTCAAGTCCCAGCTGATCCACGGGTTGCAAGTCATCCCAGGTGGCATCGCCGTCGCCGGTAGGCGCTGCAGGTGCAATGTCAGCCTCCGTGGGGATGGGACGATTGGCCAGAGCCCATGCCCCGTATGCCAAGACGGCACCGATACTCAGGAACACGAAGTGCGGCATGTTGGGGATCAAGCCGAGGATCAACATGATCACCGCGGTAATACCCAAGACTTTGGGTGACACAAACATCTGCCCGACGATCTGCTTGCCGATGTCCTTGTCTTTGCCGACGCGGGAGACCACCATGGCGGCAGCCACCGAGATCAGCAAACCCGGAATCTGCGCTACCAATGCGTCACCTACGGCCAGCAGGATGTAGGAGTTGGCGGCTTGGGATGCGCTCAGGTCGTGCTGCAAGATACCGATGGCGAATCCACCGAAGATATTGATCAACAGGATCAGGATGCCCGCGATCGCATCCCCACGAACAAATTTGGAGGCACCGTCCATGGAGCCGAAAAATTCCGCCTCCTCGCCGATTTCAGCGCGGCGGCGTTTGGCTTCCTTTTCATCGATCAGGCCCGCATTCAGATCTGCATCAACAGCCATCTGTTTGCCCGGCATCGCATCCAGGGTAAAGCGGGC
>JACCDT011403783.1_pt1 | contig 9976 bp, 11 predicted proteins | sample 7446291 | NCBI WGS metagenome assembly JACCDT01 (sample SAMN15323446, study PRJNA562643) | freshwater metagenome | isolation source: river surface water | place: USA:Blue River Watershed | collected 2017-08-17 | reverse complement strand
TCGACGGGGGGACTGGCGGGCCAAGTCGTGACGATCGAGGGCCTCGCGGCAAATCGCTGGCTCGTCGAGATTCGTGGCGACGCGGCGGGAACCGAGGCCACTCCGTTCGCCAACACCGTAGCCTAAATCAACGAGGCCGGGGCTTCGGTCCCGGCCGCAGGAGGCCAACATGGCAAAGCTCTATATCAGCGAATACTCGGATATCGCGCACCAGCCCTACGGGGCCGAGGCGATCTCCGCTATGCAGGAACCGTCGATTGCCGAACAGACTCCGGTTGTGATTGGTGGCGGGTCTCTTCAGTCGGCGGCGTTCAACGGCGCGACCAGGGTTGTGCGGCTGCACACGGACGCCATCTGTTCGGTCGCGTTTGGTGCCAATCCGACTGCAACGGCAAACACCAAGCGGATGGCCGCCAACTCGACCGAGTATTTCGGCGTCGAGCCCGGGCACAAGGTCGCCGTCATCACGAATTCATAAGGGGACCAACATGAGTGCAATGGTAGGCATGGCGTCGCAGCCGCCGTCGATGTCCGGGATGGACGAGTTCCTCGCCATCGCCCGGCTGCTGTCGAATCCGGATCAGATCGAGGCTGTTACCGCTGGGTTACGCGAGGCAGCAAAGGCGGCGGCGGAAGCGTCGGCAAAAGCGGAAACAGATATGGCTGCGGCCAGCGAGCAAATTGCCGCAGCGGAAGCGGCTACCGAACTGGCCGACCAGAAGATGATCAAAGCTGCGCGGGCGCAGGAGCGAGCGGACGCCGACACGGAGGCCCTTGTTCGCAGCAAGCGCGCCGCTGAAGATCATTTCCAGGGTGTGCAGGCCAACCTTGAAAAAGAGCGTGCAGCTATCAAGGCGACTGCTGAGGCGGACAAGAAGGCGGTCGAGGCAATCAAGGCAGCGTGCGCTGAAAAAGAATTCACAGCCGCCACGGTGATTGCGGAAGCACACGAGCAAGCCGCAGCGGCGCAGCGGTTGATGGAGTCGGCGACCGCGCTGCGCGCAGACTACGAGGCGCGGATGGAAAAGCTTCGGATTCTCTCGTCGTAGCGCCATGCTTAACGGGGTGGTGCTATGAGCTGGGATCGCGGGATGTGGTGGCCGTTCGGCCTGCTGCCGCAGGTGTTTTCGTCGACGTCGACGCTCGACGCGACGGGCGAAAAGGTAGCCTGCATCGGGCGCATTTCGATTGCAGGCAAGGCCACGAACAAGACGCTAGATACGTCGGGCTCCAGTTCGATCAAGTTCTGTGTCGGCGGCGCGCCTGTATTTGATAACGTGGCCTCGGTTTTTACTGTCGGCTTTCAGGGTGTTGATAAGACAACTGGCTTTCCGGTTCGCCCGGATGGGACTTGGGGTGCCCGTGCGGTCATCACTACCGTCGCAAACTCGACGCCGACCCTGACCACAACGGCAAATTCTCATGCGGCTGTGCCTACGCTAGGCAGCACCACGCTGAGTCACGGCGATGAAATCGCTTTCGTCATGGAGATGACAACGAGAGCCGGTACGGATTCTGTTGTTCCTCAGATCACAGGGATCACACAGTCGAACGGCGTGCAATATCCGGCCATAGTCACCAATGTGAGCGGTGCGTGGGTCGGCGTGACCGCCGCTATTCTTGGGGGCTTATCGTTCGAAATAACGTTTTCAGACGGCACCATCGGCACCATCGATTCGTGCGTGCCTGGGGTGTTTAGTAACCTTACATGGGCTGACGCCACCAATCCCGACGAGCAAGGTCTAGTGTTCCAGGTGCCGTTCGACTGCACCATTGACGCGCTGCACTTCCCGATGCGGATTGTGGACGCCACCAGCGATCTGCAGTTCGACCTCACGTCGACGCCGCTCGGTACGCCGGCCTCGCTGATCGGCGGGCCGATCGCCATGACTGCCGAGAATCTTGCCGTCGCCGCGTCGGAAAACACCCTGCTTTACTCGCTCGCCTCCGAGGTGTCGCTTTCCGCCAACACCGACTACTGCCTGTCCGTCAAGGCCACCGGCGCCGGCAATATCCGCTTCGCTCAACTACTGATGATTTCGGCCGCGTCGCGCATCTTCGCCGGCCCGGCCGGCACCACGATGGCCGCAACCACGCGCAACGGCGGCAGCGGCGCGTTCGCGGCGGTGACCACGACGACGATTAACCCGATGAGCGTGCGCATCTCGTCGATCACCGCCGGCAGCTCGGGCGGCGGCATGCGCATGGCAGGACACGGAGGGCTGGCAGCATGAGAGACATCACTCTTGAGGATACGATCTACCTCAACTTCACCACGCGCTCATTCTCGACCGGCGTGCCGACCGCACTAGGCGGATCTCCGGCGCTCTCGGTGCTGGAATCCAACAACGCCACGCCGATCACGGCTGGCGTCAGCGTGCAGACGGATCGCGCGTCGGTCACTGGCCTCAACCAGGCGACCATCGTCGCCACGGCGGCCAATGGCTACGAGGCGGGGAAGTCCTACGCGGTCTATATCTCGACCGGCACCGTTGGTGGTGTTTCCGTGGTCGGCGAGGTCGTCGGACAATTCACCATCCAGGCCAGTGCTGCGGCGGTCGATCTGGCGAACGGCACAGACGGCCTGGGTGCGTTGAACGCGGCCATCGCCACGCGCCTGGCGACCGCTGGCTACACCGCACCGGACAACACGACCATTGCCCAGATTGCAGGCTACACAGACAGCATCGAGTCGCGCCTGCCTGCGGCCTTGGTCGGCGGCAGGCTGGACGCCTGCGTCGGCGCGATGGCTGCCAACACCCTGACCGCGGCAGCGACGGCAGCAGATTTCTCCGCCGAAGTGGCGGACGGGATCCTTGACCGCGATATGGCTACCGGCACGGACAGCGGATCAACGACAGTCCGCACGATTCGCCAGGCGCTCAGGGCGCTGCGGAACAAATGGACAAACGCCGCTGGCACCTACACTGTGTACAAAGAGGACGATACAACCGCAAGCTGGTCGGCCGCTCTGACCACGGATGCTGCCGCAGTCCCGATCATCACTAGTGATCCGGGCGGACCATGAGCGAGGGTATTCGATCAATCCAGCATCGCTGGATGGGTGGATCCGCTGCCGTTCCGGCGACGACCACGCCTGGTCGTCGCAGCATGCAATGCTGGTGGATGGGTGGCGGCGGAACATCCGCGTCAGCACCGCCAACGGTAACGGCTGACTCCTCACCCTACCTGCTCAACACCATCGGAAGGCTGATGTCCTGATGAATCCAATCCGTTCCATGTCGCCCGACGACCTGAAGATGCCGGCCTGCCACAGTGCCGATATCGTCCTGCTCATGGCCGACCGCTACACGCGCGCATCAGCCGGCATGATCGAGTGGGCGACGCTGGCGAAACAGTGCATTGAGTTCTTCGAGGGCAAGCAGTGGTCTGATGCGGCGCTGAAATCTCTGAATGACCAAGACCGGCCGGCGTTCAAGTTCAACAAGATTCGCCCGCTGGTTCGCCTGGTGCTCGGCTACTTCGGCAACCATCGCACCGACGCGAAGCTGCTGCCTGGGTACGACGGATCTGGAACGCAGGACATCGCCGAGTGCCTGACTCGCATCTGCAAGGTTGTGAGCGAGATCAATCAGGAGAACTTCGTTGAAACCGAAGTCTTTCTCGACGGCATGCTGGGCGGGCGCGGGTACGTGGATACCCGGATGGTGTTCGACCGCAACGACCTGGGCGAGATTCAAGTCACGGCGCAAGACCCGTTCTCGATCAAACTGGACCCAGAAGCCGACCAGTACGACCTGAACACTCACGGCTTCATCATGCAGGACCGATGGGTCACGATTGACGAGGTTGCCTTCACCTACGGCAAGTCGGCGGCGGCCATGGTCGCGCCGATGATCCGGTCGAGCGCCTACATGGGCGGGATACCGACGGCGCTGATGGACTTGGCCGAGGACATCACACCTTGGCGAACCTTCGCCGGATCGCGGGAAGCGCTGAACCCGTACATGGCAATCGATTCCTTCCTCGCCAACGCCTATGACCCGGCGCGCAAGACCGTCAGGCTGGTGGATTGCCAGCACCAGATCCGCGTCATGCAGCGCTGCTTCATCGATCTGGACACCGGCGCGAGGGAGCCTATCCCAGATTCGTGGGACGAGAAGAAAATCGGCCGCGTGCTCGAATGGACCGCCATGAAGTACCGGGCCATGCGCAAGGCCAACCCGATCCGGGCAGTAGTCAGGCCAATGAAGCGCGTGCGCTGGACCACGATGGTCGGCGACCTGGTGGTCTGGGACAACTGGAGCCCCTACGAGTCCTACACCATCAGCGCGTTTTTCCCGTATTTCCGCCGCGGCAAGACTTCCGGGATGGTGGAAGACCTGATCGACCCGCAGATGGAGATCAACAAGCGCCGGTCGAGCCAGATTGACGCCGTGACGCGGACCGCGAATAGCGGCTGGAGCTATCACGCCAAGAGTTTGACCGAGCAAGGCAAGCAGAATATTGAATCCAGCGGAGCTACGCCAGGATTCAACCTCGAATGGCAGGGTGAGCCATGGATGAAACCCGAGCGCATCCAGGCCGCCGCCCCGCCGATGGCGATGGAACGGCTGGAGACCAGGGCGACCGACGACCTGCGGGAAATCTCCGGCATCAACGAATCCGCGCTGGGACAGTTGGACCGCGTGCAGTCCGGCCGGGCCCTGGAAGCCCGCCAGCGGCAGGCCGTGATTGCGATCCAGCCGTTCATGGACAACATGACGCGCACCAAGGAACTGACGACACGCAAGAAGGTGGAACTGATCCAGAACCACTACACCGAGAAGCGCATCTATCGCGCCTTCGGAGACGACGGAAAGGATTCGCTGATCACCATCAACGCCCGGACCGCCGCCGGCGACATCGTGAATGACGTTACGAACGGTCGGTATTCGATTGTGGTCGATGAATCGCCCCTCTCGGCTTCGTTCATCTCGGCCGGCCTGGAAGACATGCTCGACCTGATCGAAAAGGGCGTTCTCACGCTCACGCCTACCGTCAAGAACGCCGTTATCGATGCAAGCTCTATCCCGCACAAGGAAGCCATCAAGCGCGAGAACACGCAATCCGCGCAGTCGGCCCCGGATCCGGCCATCGAAGTCGCCACCATCGGGGCGCAGTCTCGCGTCGAGGTGGCCAAGATCGACAGCGCGACGCAACTCACGATTCACGGTATCGATATCGAGCAGGCCGGCGCGGAAGCCGACCAGAATCAGGCCAACATCGAGGCCGACCGCATGCAACCACAGGAGAAGGCCGCATGACCGCCATCATCACCGATCACCTGGCCACCGGCCACAACCTGCCGACCAAGTGGCTCGGCGCCCGTGTCGTCGGGTGGATGTGGTCCATCTGCGAGGGGTTCGACTGGTGGGCCTGCGCGATCACGCGAGAGGGCGAGTACCGCTACGCATCGAGCGACGGCACGCTGACTGATGTTCCCGACAACGACCAGCGCGAATACGCCCGCAAAGTCGTTCGCTACCTGAACCAGCACTGCTGCCACGGCGGCGCATGGCTGACCGGATGGATCGGAAAGCGGCAATTCGTGCTGATCTGGAAAGATTCGGACGGAGACATCAAGATCAACAACGTCTGCGATGTACCGTGGGAGCAGATCAGGGATTGGGACATGGAAGATTGGGCCGAACAAGCCGAGCAGGCGCTGGCCGTGCATCATGAGATGCACCGCAAGATGGACTGGTCGCAATCGGAACAGATCAATTTGGCGCAAGGCGAGAAGCCGCGCCAACGTCACTGAGTTTCGCCGGGGCACCGGCAACCCCGCCACCGGGGGCAATCGGGTGAAACAGTAGCCGGCTGTAATCGGCAAATCGAAACCCGCACCGGGCAACTGGTCGCGGGTTTTTTCATTGGGCCGCCGCCATTACGGGCGCATCACGCTTTCGCAGTACCTGCCGCCGGGGACCGGGCGATTCGGCAATCCGCCAGAAAAGGATGAATCATGGAACCGCAAGAAGGAACAGTCGCAGAAGTTGCACCAGTTGCAGAAGTAGTCCAGCCGACCTTTGTTGATCCCATCGCCGCAGAATTGGCCGCAGTCCGGGCCGAAATTGCTGTCGAAGAGGGAACGCCAACGGGAGAAGCAACGCCCACCGAGCCAGTAGCCGCGCCAGCCGTCACGGCGCCAGCGACCGTTCAGGCCGAGCCGAAGCCCGAGGACCACAAAGGGAACGCCACCGCCGCAATCATTGCCGAACGCCGCAAGCGCCAGGCAGCGGAAGCACAGGCCCTGATTCTTCAGGGGCAAGTGCAAGCCATGACAGCGATGATGCAGCCGACCCGCGAACAACCCGCGGAACCGGAAGTCGTTGTTACCCCGCTGCAATCCGTCCGTAGCGAAATGATCGCCCTCGCCGAGAAGTTCGACCAGGGTGAAATCAGCGCGAAGGACATGGAGGCGCAACGCCAGGCTTTGGCGGATCGCGAATGGGAAATCCGCTCGACTTCGCTACAGCAGACCCAGGCAGCGCCGGCAACGGACCTGCATCTGGAGACCGCTACGGCGCAGCTGGAGAAGGACTACCCGGTGCTGAACATTCTGACCGCCGAAGATTTGGCACCGCTCGCCACCCTGGCAAAGCGGCAGGCCGAGATCAGCGGAAAGCCAATTCAGCCGGGCGCCATGGGCACGCTGGAACTTCGCACACGCATTGCGCAACTCGCCACCCAGATGTACGGCGGGCCTTCAACCGCTTCCACACCACAGCCGGCACTGAGCGAAGAAGCTCAGGCACGCGAACGCAAGATGGCCTTTGCCGCGGGCATGCCGCCTGACGTTACAAAAATGGGATCGCCAGCGTCAGACACGCTCACCAATGAATCCGACGCCCTCGCACGCATGGAGGGAATGACGGAGGAACAGCAGTGGGCGCTGTTGAAGACGTTGCCGGTCAGTGCTCGAACGACTCTCGGACTCAGACGATGACGAGGGTCACACCAAGGAGTATTTGAAATGGCAACTACCGATTTCGGCGCGGCCTCCGCGCTTCGGGTGAAGGAGTGGTCGCTTACCGTGACCATGCAGGGCCGGGACGATTCGTTCTGGTTTTCCAACGGGTTCGTTTCGGCCAGCACCGCTGACCAGAACAAGCCCATTCAGCGCGTGACCGAGCTTTCCAAGACCAAGCGCGGTCTGGAATGCGTCATGCCGATGGCGATGGACATCAGCGCCGATGCTGCCGTGGTGGGTGACAACCTGCTCGACGGCAACGAGTCCGCCATCGACACCGACTACCAGGCGATTCGCGTCGACCAGATTCGTTTTGCCACCAAGTCGGCAGGCGAGATGAGCGAGCAATCGACCGTGCTCAACTTCCGCACGCAGTCGAAAGACAAACTGGCGTTCGCTCTTTCGGACGTGACCGACGAGCTCGGGTTCTTGACGGCGGCGGGACGGGCTTACACCCTGAACACCGACGGCACGACTCGCGGCACGTCGCAGCTGCCGAGCCTGACGTTCGCCGCTGACGTTGCGGCAGCTTCGACCAACCGCGTCATCTACGCCGGATCGGCCACGTCGGAAGCAACTCTGACGGCTTCCGACAAGATGTCATGGGACCTGATTATTCAGGCGAAGGCGATGGCGAAGCGCAAGCGCATCCGCCCGATTCGCATGGGTGGCCGGTCGTTCTACATCATGGTGATGTCGACCGAGCAGTGTCGCGATCTGGAGCAGTCGCCGGATTACAAGACCCTGCAGGCGCAAGCCATGCCGCGCGGTTTGGACAACCCGCTGTTCACCAACGCCAAGAAGGTCGTCGGCGATGTCGTGATTCACGATCACCAGAAGGTGTTCAACACCCTGGGCCTGAGTTCCGGCAGTCGCTGGGGCGCAGCCAGTACGGTGCATGGTGCCCAAGCGATGTTGCTGGGCGCTCAGGCGCTGGGCTTCGCCGAAATCACGGGCGATACCGGCGCTGGCTGGCGTGAAAACCCGGGCAGCAACGACTTCGGCAACCGCCAGAGCATCGGCTATGGTCGCAAGATGGGCTTGCTCAAGCCGCAGTACAAGAGCAAGTACGACGCCAATGCCCGCGAGGACTTTGGTATTCTGTCCGTCAAGACGGCCGCGGCTGCCTAACCCAAGGAGATCATCATGGCAACCAATCGCCTTCGTTACACCTTCCAACTCTACGACCAAAACCACAAGGCTATCCAGTCTTCCGGTGGCGTGGTCTACGTGGCCGCGTCGGGAGACGCCGCCAAGCAGGCCATCACCGACAAGGACGGGACCGCCCTGGCGAATCCGCGCGCACTCACCCGAGGCGCGTGCGAGTTCTACGTCGTGGATACCGCGGCTGACGTCGATCTCTACATCATGGCGCCGGGCGGACAGTTCATCGTCCAGACCGACTTCGTGGCCGGGGAAACTCCCGACCTGATGGTCGACACCAATCGCCGCAACCAAGTCGCCGTCATCCCGTTCGCCATTGGCGATACCACGGCGGCCGCCGAAACCGATACCGGCTTCGACTTCCCGACTGCTTCGGCGGTTCTCCCGAACCCGATGGTCCGTGTCACGACCGTCGATGCCACGGAAACCATCGATGTCGGCCTGTTGTCGTCGGAATCGGGCGGTGACGCCGATGGCTTCATCAACGCTCTGGACGTGGCAAGTGCGGTGCTGGTGAAAGCCACGCTGCTTGCATCCGGTGACACCATGGGCGCTTTGCTCTCCGTGCTTGACTCGGCCAATTCCGGCGACGACGCACCCGAGGCGCACATCGTTACCGGCGCGGCCGCAACCAGCATCACCTACACCCTCACAGCCGGTTCCGATACGGCCGAGGGCTTCATCCTGTTGTCCTACATTCTCGGCGGCGCGTAATCGCCAACGGGTAACCCACTCCAGCCGGGGGCGACTCCGGCTGGTTTTCCCTTGTAGCAAATGGAGGAACATTCAATGCAAGCAACTACCGAAACCGGCAAGACCGACAAGTCCATGTGGTCCGTGATCGACCTGAACGCGACCAAAGGCCCGCGCAAGCACGAAATCCCCATCAAGGTCGACGCCAGCGGCGAAGTCCTGATGACCAAGACCTACGTCCTCGACGCCGAAGTGGCGATGAAGATGGACCCCGAACACGCCATGTTTTTCCTGAAAGACCCGGCCTTTCTCGTGGCCGACGCCGAAGGCACCCAGGTAAAGCCAGTCGTCCAGCGCGAAGGCGGTATCGGCGGCTTCAGGCTGGGCGAGAACGAAGTCATTGCCCAATACGACGAACTCAGCAAGGAAGCGCTGTTCAAGCGCTGCAAGATCCTCGTCGGCGCCGACCACATCAAGGAAACCCGGACCCCGAAGGAAGACATGATCGCCTTCCTGGTGGCCAAGGCCAAGCCGCCGGTCGGCGTGTCCCGCGGAAGCGAAGGCATTGCCGAGAACTTCGAGCTGGCCGACAAGCTGCTGGCGGCGTAACCCAACCAAATCAAGGAGCAACAGCATGATCAAACCCACCATCGGCCGCGTCGTTCTCGTTCGTCGCGGCAACTCCGACCAGCCCGAGCCGGCGCTCGTTTCCTACGTCTGGAACGATCGCATGATCAACGTTGGCGGCTTCAACAAGAACGGCGAGCCGTTCAAAGAAACCAGCCTCACGTTGCTTCAGGACGACGACACGCCCGAGGGCCTTGGAACCACCCGCTACGCCGAATGGATGCCGTACCAGAAGGCGGTCGCGGCCGGCGACAAGGCACCGACGTTGCACGCCGGCTAGTTGGCTACCGGAAAATAACCCATGAGCAAGCTCTGGAAAGCGTCAGGCATCTGCGAGCGCGCCCTTCGGAAGATCGGCGCGTTCTCCGTCAACGACACCGCGGCCGACCCGGAAGAACTGGCCGAGGCGCTGTACTGGCTAGACCTGGCCGTGGCTGAATTGGCCGGGACCGAGCAATGTCAGTGGCTGATTCCGACGACGCTTTCCATTGCGCTCACCGCCAACACGCCGAGCTA
>JACCDT011129800.1_pt1 | contig 9979 bp, 10 predicted proteins | sample 7446291 | NCBI WGS metagenome assembly JACCDT01 (sample SAMN15323446, study PRJNA562643) | freshwater metagenome | isolation source: river surface water | place: USA:Blue River Watershed | collected 2017-08-17 | reverse complement strand
TTAGTAGCGGGAACAGGACTCGAACCTGTGACCTTCGGGTTATGAGCCCGACGAGCTGCCTACTGCTCTATCCCGCGATGTTTCGAGTGCAAATATACAACGAAATTCGACTATTGCAACAAAAAAAATTAAAAAATCTTTTATTTCTTCTATTAGCTTGATATAACTACCTTTGCAAAAAATAAAACGCAGTAAATGGCACACAAAGCAGGTTTTGTAAACATCATAGGAAATCCAAACGTAGGAAAATCAACCTTAATGAACGCTTTCGTAGGCGAAAGATTGTCCATTATTACCTCTAAAGCGCAAACCACGCGTCATAGAATTTTGGGAATTGTGAACGGAGAAGATTTTCAATTGGTTTTGTCAGACACACCTGGAATCATTAAACCCGCTTATGAAATGCAGGAATCGATGATGAATTTTGTGAAGTCGGCATTTGAAGATGCGGATATTTTGATTTACATGGTCGAAATTGGCGAACAAGAATTGAAAGACGATGCCTTTTTTAATAAAATCATCCACGCCAAAATTCCGGTTTTGTTGTTGTTGAATAAAATTGATAATTCGAATCAAGAACAATTGGAAGAGCAAGTCGCTTTTTGGACGACGAAAGTACCCAATGCAGAAATTTTCCCTATTTCGGCTTTACAAAATTTCAATGTGCCTGAAGTTTTTGGACGTATTATCGAATTGCTTCCAGAATCGCCAGCCTATTACCCAAAAGACCAATTGACGGATAAACCAGAACGTTTCTTTGTGAACGAAACCATTCGTGAGAAAATCTTGTTGAATTACAGTAAAGAAATCCCGTATGCGGTTGAAATCGTGACCGAAGAATTCTTTGAAGATGACAACATCATCCGCATTCGTTCTTTGATTATGGTAGAACGCGATACCCAAAAAGGAATTATCATTGGTCACAAAGGAGCTGCTTTGAAAAAAGTAGGAATGGATTCCCGTGCTGATTTAGAGAAGTTCTTTGGCAAACAAATTCATATCGAATTGTATGTGAAGGTCAATAAAAATTGGCGAAGCAATGCCAATATGTTAAAAAGATTTGGGTACAATCAATAATTTTTTGGCGTGACCACAAGGGTCAGGCTATCCGTTTCAATCTTTGTTGCCAAAGACTGGCAACAAAGGATTTTTACTACTATCCTTCACGCAGCGCGGTAGTAGCTTACAAAATAATAGTGTACCTTTGCAAAATATTTCAAATTAGATTATGAACAACATAGTAGCCATAGTAGGAAGACCTAACGTAGGAAAATCGACCCTTTTTAACCGATTAATCCAAAGAAGAGAAGCTATCGTAGATTCAGTTTCAGGGGTAACCCGTGACCGAAATTATGGAAAAAGTGAATGGAATGGAAAAGAGTTTTCTGTTATTGATACAGGAGGATATGTTCGTGGTTCGGATGATATTTTTGAAGGAGAAATTCGCAAACAAGTAGAATTGGCCATCGATGAAGCTGACGTGATTATTTTTGTAGTAGATGTAGAAGAAGGGATTACGCCTATGGATGATGCTGTGGCTAAATTACTTCGAAAAGTGACTAAACCGGTATTATTAGCCGTAAACAAGGTGGATAATGCGATGCGCGAAAAGGATGCAATCGAATTTTATAACCTTGGTTTAGGCGATTATTTCACTTTTGCCAGTATTTCGGGAAGTGGAACAGGGGATTTGCTAGACGCATTAATTGATGCTTTTCCCGAAAAACCAGAACCAACGGAAGAAGAGGTAACCTTGCCACGTTTTGCGGTTGTAGGTCGTCCTAATGCAGGAAAATCGAGTTTTATCAATGCGTTAATTGGTCAAGACCGCTATATTGTTACTGATATTGCAGGAACTACTCGTGATGCAATTGATACTAAATTTGACCGTTTTGGATTTGAATTCAACCTGGTGGACACTGCTGGAATTCGTCGTAAAGCGAAAGTAAAAGAAGATTTAGAATTTTATTCGGTAATGCGTTCCGTACGAGCGATTGAACATGCCGATGTGTGTATCTTAATAATTGACGCCACTCGCGGATTTGAAGGACAAGACCAAAGTATTTTTTGGTTGGCTGAGAAAAACCGTAAAGGTGTTGTGATTTTGGTAAACAAATGGGATTTGGTTGAAAAAGATACCATGTCTACGCGCGATTACGAAGAAAAAATCAGAAAAGAATTAATGCCTTTTACTGATGTGCCTATTCTTTTCGTGTCGGCTTTGACAAAACAACGTTTGTTAAAAGCATTGGAGGCTACGGTTCAGGTATACGAAAATAGACAGCAACATATTCCAACGTCTAAATTCAACGAATTTATGTTGAAAGTAATTGAGGCCTATCCGCCACCCGCTACTAAAGGGAAGTATGTGAAAATTAAATATTGCATGCAATTGCCTACGCAAACACCACAATTTGTATTCTTTGCTAATTTACCGCAATATGTAAAAGAACCGTACAAAAGGTATTTGGAAAACAAAATCAGAGAAAAATGGGACTTTTCTGGAGTGCCAATCGATATTTATATTAGAGAAAAATAGATAAAAAGTCCCGAGAAATCGGGACTTTTTTATTGTGTTATAATTTCAATTTATGAATGAAACTGAACCTGATAATGTCTCTATTGAAATAATCAATCCCGCTAGCTCGTTGCTGAAAACTATTCATATAGCCTAATTCTAACGCAATGTTTTGATTTAATCCATATTGAAATGCCAAATAAATTCGATTTTGATCAAAAGTGTTTTTTAGAATTGATTTTCCAGCATTCAATAAAATTTCTTCGTGTACAATCGTTTTTAAAAAATGATTATTTTTTTTCCATATTTCATATTCAGCTTGAATTCTAAATCGGAATCGCCAATTAAATGTACTGCCATCTAACAATTCTGTTTTTGATGCATTTCGAATAAAACGTTCTTCAACTTGGAATCGTTGACTCAAATTGATTTTGCCAATAGTGTTTTTCCAAACAATATCTTGCTGTCCTCGGTATTCTGGAGTTAAAAAATTACTTGTATTTTCAGGATCTTGTGTGGCTACAGCAAAATAAGCAAATCCAGTTCCTAATTCCACAGTAGGATTTAATTTGTAACGAGCTTGGGAACGAATGACAAAAAGATTTTCAGTCACAGGATTTAAAAATAATCGATTGTCAAATTCAGAATGAAGTGACCATTTATCATTTAAAGTTAATTGATTGTAATATCTTGACCAAAGTATGGTCTGATTGTCAATTTTTTTTTCAGTTTGTGCGTTGACAATCAAAAAATGAAATCCAAAGGTTATAATTACAAAAATTCTAAAAGACATATTTTATTTTTTGCAAATATAAAGGACTATAGTTTAATTTGTTTCATATCTTAACTAAAAAGAGTTACTCAATGAGTAACTCTTTTTAGTACAATTTAGATTTTATAAATTATATCGTAAAGTAATTCCGTAGGTTCTCTGATCTCCTAATACTCCTGCGTAATGACCTGCATTCCCCGAAGCCGGTAATAATTGTTCAAAATAGTTTTTGTCTAATAAGTTACGCCCCCAAATATAAACAGATAATCCTTCTGAAGCTCTAAATCCGATGCGCCCATTATAAATGCTATACCCCTGAATGTTTAAGTATTTTGACGGAGTGGCACTAGATGAAAAACTTGATCTAGAATAGGAATCAATAGCAATAAAAAACCTTCCTTTGTTGCCAAAAAACTGCCCTTCTTTAGATATATCTCCTCCTAAGGTCCCCGCCCATTTTGAAATTCCAGGTAAAGCACCTCCAGAAACGTCTTTAGAATAAATAGAAACCCCATTCACTTTTAATCCGGTCTCTTCTAAAGGCAAGGGTGCGTTTTTGAAACTAATGTATTTCCCCTCATTATACGTTATTGCTGCGTTAAAGGATAGATATTGGTTAATTGTTATTCTTGAATCGGCTTCAAAACCTCGTACTCTTACTTTTTCAGCATTGGCAAGATAGCCACGGTTTAAGGTGGGATCTTCACTTTGTACTAAGGTTTGGTAGTTGTCAATATCCGTATTGAAAACAGTTAAGTTTACTGTAGTACTATTGAAAGGAGTTGATTTAATCCCAATCTCATAGTGATTTACTTTTTCTGGTTCTATTTTAGCCAAAGCTATAATTGGACCGTTTGCGTCTGATGGAATTCCACCCAAGTTGATTCCTACTGGTTTGTAGCTATTGGCAAAAGTAGCAAAAGTGTTGATTTTCTCTGATACTTTGTACGCTAAAGTTAGGTTGCCTGAAAAGTTAGTATCTTCTACATCCACTTTAAAGGCTTGATCAGAATATACTTTTTTCTTTAAGGCTAATAATGCAGCATTTGTTGTTTGAAGTCCGCCATATGTAGTTCTACTATAATCAATTTTTTTCTTGTCATAGTTGTAACGTAAACCAGTTAATAAGTGCAGCTTATCGCTAATTTCCCAATCGGTTTGTCCAAATATAGCTCCACTCACAGTATTTAAAGTAGATTTAGTTTTGATTCCATAGCCATTAAATAAACCAGCGGTTTGCCAAAGCGGATCTGTTGAATCTTGTGAGAAACGCCATTGTGCAGCCCCTGATTCTTCGATATGGTACGGATCTGTTTTTAAATCTTGTCCAATTCCAAAAACGCCTATAACTCCTGTTACTTTGGGTAAAAATGTTCCTGCATAGCGAATCTCTTGGGACCATTGTTGGTGTTTTGAAGTAGCTTGCGACAAACGTAAAACAGACAATCCTGTAAAATCTCTATCGTTGGATGGGTCCCAATTCCAGAAACGCCAAGCTGAGGTGGATGTTAATTTTCCATTTCCAATTTTACTATTAATGTTCAATGAAGCACCACCTAAATCCTGCCCAGAACGCCATGGTGTATCGTGATCGATTTTTCTGTCAAACGGATTAGTACTTGGTAAACTATAGCTTAACGAACTGATGATGTTATTGAATTGGCGGTAAGCAGCTCTGTTGGTTTGAACTACACCAGCTACTACTTGAGCATAACCATCGGGTCTTTGTTTAGAATAATCAACGGCTAGAGTAATATCTGTATTTTCGGTTGGTGTATACAACAATTGGCCTCGTACTCCTTGGTTGTTTAAATCGTTAACCGATTTTCCGGTTACTACGTTTTCCAATAATCCATCACGTTGTGTTCCTGAGAAAGACAATCTAGCAGCAATTTTTTTGCTTAGAGCTCCTGTAATGGAAGCTTTTGCCTGAATGAAACCATAATTGCCATAGCTCAATTCAAAGTTGGCGCCCGATGTAAAACTCGCTTTTCTACTCGTCACGTTAAAGGCTCCAGCAGTAGTATTTTTACCAAAAAGTGTTCCTTGTGGACCGCGTAAAACTTCTATTTGGTCTACATCTACAAAATCAAGGGTGGTTGCTGCAGGACGTGCATAATACACCCCGTCTACATAAAATCCTACACCAGGATCAATTCCATCATTGGTTAAACCAAAAGTAGAACCAAGTCCTCTAATATTGATGGTCGTATTTCTTGGATTTGAAGAATACAATTGTACTGAAGGTACTAATTCTTTTAAACGGTTTACATTAAAAGCACCCGCTTGTTCTGCCTGTCTTCCGCCAACAACAGAAATCGGAATAGGTACATTTTGTGCTTTTTCAATTCTACGTCTGGAGGTGATGACCACATCATTCAGTTGATTTTCGCTTTTTAAAACGATTTCAATGGGACTAGTAGGCAATGTTGTAAATCGCAATTCTGCTGTTTGGTGTCCAACATATTGTACGATTAATGTGAATGGTAATTTTTCTTTAGTGTCAATAGTAAATTTACCATTGGCATCCGTTAAAGTATGATATTTGGTTCCTTTTAAAAGAATATTAACTAATTCTAAAGGCTGGTTGTTTTTATCTTTAACAACTCCTTCTACATCCGATTGAGCAAAAAGGGTTGAGGTAATTAGTATAAATAGACTTGTAATTGTGTTTTGTAAAGTATATGAGTTCATTGTATTTTAATTATATGTAAATAGTAGAGTTTAAAATTATTTTTTTTACAACTAGCACATGCACATATATTGAAAGGAATTTTCAAGTTGATTAAATTGGGTTACTGTTTTTTCCGCACTAAAATGAATTGGATACGTTTTCATAAATAAATGGTTTAATGTTTTCGAGTGCAAATATATAATTAATTCTATAAAATTAGTAGAATTAAAAAAATATTTTTTATTTTTTTACTAAAGAGGCGATAGTAATGCCTTGCATGGCTTTTAAAGTTTCTTCGCGAATAGCAATTAAACCGTGTCGTAAGGCGCATTCTGACTCACTTTTACAGTCAGAACAAGGTTCGTAAAAATTAAGGGAAGCACAAGGAAGTAAGGCAATGGCGCCGTCAAATAATCGATGAATATCGGCTAAAGTAATTTCATTGGAAGACTTTATAAGATAATACCCACCAAATTTTCCTTGCTTACTGCCTACAAAATGGGCGCGTTTTAAATCCAATAAAATTTGCTCTAGAAACTTTTTAGGGATAGCGGCTGTATCTGCAATTTCAATGGTACGCGCAATATAACCTGGTTCTTGTTGAGCAAGAAACAACAAAGCTTTAAGTGCGTATTTAGTTTTGTGTGAAAGCATTTATTACAGTTATTGATACAAATATAGTTGGCAATTGGTTAGAAATCAAAATAAATTACCAACTTCCACTAGAACCTCCGCCAGAGAATCCTCCTCCGCCAAAACCTCCTCCGAAGCCTCCTCCGCCAAATCCACCGCCTGACGAACCTCCAAAACCGCCTCTGTTGCCACTTCCTAAACTACTAAGAACTAGAATATCTAAAAGGCTTGGTCCTCCACCAAATCCACCTGAACCGCCTGAATTGCCTCCGCCTTTTTTATTTCTTGAGAATAAAATGAAGACAATAACAATGATTACTATAAATGGAAGTATTGGAAAATCTTTGCCTTTATTTTGTTTACGGCTTCCTTTGTATTTGCCTTTAAAAACATCTATAATGGCATCGGTACCTTTATCTAAACCGTTGAAATAACTTCCCGCTTTGAATTCGGGAATGATAATATTTCGGATGATTTCACCACCAGTTCCTGCGGTTAATCGATCTTCTAAACCATAACCTGGATTGATCGCTATTTTCTTTTCGGCTTTTGCCAATAAAATAATCACCCCATTGTCTTCTTTGGCTTGACCAAATCCCCAGGTTTGCGCCCAGTTGGTTGCCAATTGGCTCACGTCTTCGCCTTTTAGGCTTTCAATGGTAATGACAACAATTTGAGTTGAGGTAGAATCCGAATAGCGAACTAATTTTTCTTCTAACTGCGCTTTTTCATTCGCGCTAAGCACTTGAGCATAATCGTACACCGAAGTTTGAAACGCAGGTTTTTCAGGAATGGTAAATTGAGCAAAACCAATTTGTGTAATAAAAAAACAAACGAGTAATTTCAAGAAAGTAGGAGTAGGTTGTGTCGCTTTCATTATCCTTTTGAGATTTCGTTTGATAATTCGTTAGTATCGTCAGCTTGCCAAGGGAAATAGGTTTTTAGCTGTTCGCCGGCTTTGGTAACCCCATCAATTAATCCTTGTTTGAAATTACCCTGTTTGAATTGAGTTGCCATAATTTCTTTGGTACTATCCCAAAAATCAGTTGCCACCACCTCATTGATTCCTTTGTCTCCGCAAATAACAAATTGTTTGTCGGCAATCGCCAAATAAATTAAAACGCCGTTTTGCAATTGCGTTTCGTTCATTTTTAATTCATAAAAAACTTCCAAAACCCTGTCAAAAGGAACTTTGGAAGTCGTTTGTTCTATATGTACTCGGATTTCGCCAGAAGTATTTTTTTCGGCCAAGCGAATGGCTTCTACAATTTCGTTTTCGTCTTCCTGGGTTAAAAAAATAGTGTCTGGTTGCATAAGAGGAACAGGATTGAATTAGAATTTTACTTCTACAGGCTTGTCAGCTCCAGCTTCTGATTTGAAGAGTGCTTTTTCTTTGTATTCAGATAAAATTAAATTTCTTGGCATTTTTAAAACATAATTATTGTATTTTTCAACAGATTCATTAAAACGCGTTCTAGCTGTTAAAATTTGATTTTCAGTACTTGCTAATTCGTCTTGTAGTTTCAAGAAGTTTTCATTGGCTTTTAAGTCAGGGTATTTCTCAACCGAAACTAATAATCGAGATAAAGAGCTACTTACGCCACTTTGTGCCGAGTTGAAGGCTGCTAATTGTTCTGGGCTAATGTTAGTTGGATCAACAGTAATTGAAGTCGCTTTGGCTCTTGCCGAAATGACAGCAGTCAAGGTGCTTTTTTCAAAATCAGCTGCACCCTTAACCGTATTCACTAAGTTACCAATCAAATCATTTCTTCTTTGATATGAAGTTTCAACATTTCCCCATTCTTTCTTAACTGCTTGATCAACTTCTATTGCAGTGTTTTTAATATTGAAAAATCCAAATATGATTATTAAAATTAAGCCAACACTAATAATCCAAGGTAATAATTTTTTAAAGTCCATTTTTAATTTAGTTTAAGGTTGATTGTTTATTTGTTGTTTTTAAAATTAATTTTTGAAATTGGTATCGCAATTGATTTTTGCTATTTACAATTCAGTTTTGATACTCAATAACTGTGCCTTAATGGTTTCTAGTTTATTGATGATGTCAAATTTGTCTAAAGTTTTCTTTTGGCCTTCTTTCAAATGGGTTTTAGCCCCCTCTAAAGTAAAGCCTCTTTCTTTGACCAAATGAAAAATTAATTGGAGGTTTTTGACATCTTCAGGGGTAAACATTCGATTGCCTTTGGCATTTTTCTTTGGCTTTAAAATGTCAAATTCGCTATCCCAAAAACGAATGAGCGATGCATTTACTCCAAAAGCTTTGGCAACTTCGCCAATACTGTAATACCTTTTGTCTGCTGATAAATTGATATGCATTAGTCTAATGATTGATTTTCTTGATTAGCCAATTTTGAAATGGCAACATATTCCACTGCCGAGATGTTTCCGTAATAAAAATTAAGCGGATTCACGACTCTATTATTTTGATGAACTTCGTAATGTAAGTGTGGTGCTTCCGATCGACCGGTGCTACCCACATACTCTATAATATCTCCTCTTTTCACTCTTTGACCTCTGCGCGCTTTATATTTGCTCAAATGCGCATACAATGTTTCATAACCATAACCGTGCCGAATCACTATGTGGTTCCCAAAACCCGAAGCGGTGTTGTCAGCTCGAGCAACTACACCATCACCTGTGGCATAAATTGGAGTACCTGTTTTAGCGGTAAAGTCCATTCCTTCGTGCATTTTTCGCACTTTAGTAAACGGATCAGAACGATATCCAAAACCTGACGCCATTCGTCTTAAATTTTCATTTTTGACAGGTTGAATGGCAGGAATAGCACTCAATAAATTGTTTTTTGCTTTGGCAAGTTTCAAAATTTCATCCAAGGATTGCGATTGAATGGCCAATTCTTTACTCAAAATATCGACTCGCTCGGTAGTGTTTTTCACCAATTCGGCATTATCAAAACCTTCTAATTCAGTATACCTATTTTTTGATTTGAATCCTGCTTTTCGATTTGCATCAGAAATAGGGGCAGTATTAAAATAAGTTCTGTATAAATTATTGTCACGGTCTTCAATAGCCGCTGTCACTGCGTTCAATTCATCTATTTTTTTATTTAAAATAGCATAATGCAATTTCAAATTGTCAATTTCACGTGCTTGCAAACGGTCTTTTGGAGTTTCAAAATAAGGAGTGTTCAACAATACCACAAAACTCAAAAATCCAAATAAAGCAGAAGCTAACAAAAACAAGAAAACGAAACCAAATTTCGTTGCTTTTTTTGTTTTTATTTTTCGATACGCCAGATTTTCAGAATCGTAATAATATTTTACTTTCGACATATTTTAAAATACCCTATTTTTGCACTTCGCAAAAAAGTTAGTCGAACAAATTTAATAAATGTTTCATT
>JACCDT011651061.1_pt1 | contig 9984 bp, 6 predicted proteins | sample 7446291 | NCBI WGS metagenome assembly JACCDT01 (sample SAMN15323446, study PRJNA562643) | freshwater metagenome | isolation source: river surface water | place: USA:Blue River Watershed | collected 2017-08-17 | reverse complement strand
TGTAGGCCACAGCCATCTTCTGCAAGTCGGGAATATTCTTTTCCAAATACTTTAAGGCATCCTTGATTTGCAAAGCGAACAAACGGCGCAAGCCCTCTCTATGTTTTTGCGCAGCCACTTCAGGTTCGTCAAACACTTCAATTTGAACTGCATCGGTAAGGTCGACCAAGGCGGGAAATCCAATCAAGCTTTGGCCACCCTTCTTGATCTCCATGAGTTCCGGCAAATCTCCAAAGCGCCAAGCCGTGTAACGTTGTTGAGCGATAGAAGAGCCCTGGTTTGATCTGGAATCCGCTAAAGTTTGACCTGACTTGGCATTGGCAATATTCGACTTCGTTGGAGTCTGAGTTTTATGCTTGTCATTCAAATCAGCCACCTTTGCAGACCCTGACTCCCCTGCACTTGATTGCACTTTGAGTTGTGCCAAAGCTTGAAAAGCACCCCGCGCCTGCGATCCCCAATCGGCTTTCAGCGCGCCTAAATTGCGTCCCATTCCCAGTTGTCTGCCATGCTCATCCACTACACGCAGATTCATGAACAAGTGTGGGCTCAGCATGTCTAGCTTGAAGTCTGCCCGCTTCACATCAAGACTGGTCATGTCGCGCACTTTTTTCAGAAGTACATCGGTCAACGAACCTGTTCCAAAAATTTCAGGTTGGCCCAAGGCCTCTGCCAGCTTGCTAGCAGAATCAGGCAAAGGCACAAATCTTGAGCGCGGCTTTTGCGGCAAACTTTTGAGCAATGCATGAATTTTGTCCTTCAGCAAGCCAGGCACCAACCACTCACAACGCTCTTCATTCACTTGATTCAAGACAAACAAGGGCACGGTGACCGTTACGCCGTCGCGAGCATCGCCTGGCTCATGCAAATAAGTGGCTGTGCAGTCGGTGCCCCCCAAACGAATGGTTTTAGGAAACGCCTGCGTTGTAATGCCCGCCGCTTCGTGGCGCATCAACTCTTCGCGGCTCAGCAACAGCAGTTGAGGCTGGCGTTGAAGCTCTTTGCGATACCAAGCTTCTAACAAACGACCTGAGCACACATCGGCTGGAATTTGTTGGTCGTAAAAAGCAAAAATAAGTTCGTCGTCCACCAACACGTCTTGTCTGCGCGACTTGTGTTCCAGCTCCTCTACTTTGGCAATCATCTTGTGATTGGCCGCCAAGAACGGCAAATTGGTTTCCCATTGCCCTTGGACCAAGGCTTCGCGAATGAAAATTTCACGAGCAGACTGAGGGTCAACCTTGCCAAAAGGCACTCGCCTGCCACTGTAAATCACCAAGCCATACAGAGTGGCCCGCTCAAGCGCAATGACTTCAGCCGATTTCTTTTCCCAATGCGGATCTAAGAGTTGCTTGCGAAGCAAATGGGCACCCACTTGCTCCAGCCAGGCCGCCTCAATGTTGGCAATGCCACGGCCAAACAATCGCGTGGTTTCGACCAGCTCTGAGACCACCGTCCAGCGGCCAGGTTTTTTCGACAAATGAGCACCCGGATGGCGATAAAACTTTATGCCACGTGCACCCAAATAAACCTCTTCATCGTCTTGCTTGCAACCGACGTTGCCCAGCAAGCCCGCCAGCATTGACATGTGAATTTGCTCGTAGCTGGCAGGCTTGGTATTCAACTGCCAACGATGCTCTGCCACCGTGGTGTGAAGTTGCGTGTGGGTGTCGCGCCACTCTCTCACGCGACGAATGTTGACAAAGTTTTGTCGAAGCAATTGTTCATATTGCCGGTTACTGAGCTTATGCTCTGCCCCAGTTGGGGTTTTGCCGCCGCGTACCTCACCCAACCACTTCCAAAGTTTCAAATAGCCCGTGAATTCACTTTTCTCATCGTCAAATTTGACATGAGCCTGATCGGCTTGCGCCTGCGCCTCCAGCGGCCTGTCTCGAACGTCTTGCACCGACAAAGCGCTGGCAATGACCAACACTTCGTCTAAGGCCTGCCTGTCGCGAGCTTCCAAAATCATGCGACCTACTCGGGGGTCCAGAGGCAATCTGGCCAACTCCACGCCAATGCGGGTGAGGTCATTGGCGTCGTCTACAGCACCCAACTCGGCCAACAACTGATAGCCATCTGTGATGGCACGTTTAGAGGGTGCTTCAATGAATGGGAAATCATCCACCACACCCAAATGCAAAGACTTCATCCGCAAAATGACACCTGCCAATGAAGAACGCAAGATTTCTGGATCGGTAAAACGGGGGCGCCCGTTGAAATCTTTTTCCTCATACAAGCGGATGCAAATGCCGTTGGCCACACGGCCGCAGCGACCCGCACGCTGGTTGGCCGCAGCTTGGCTAATGGGCTCGACCATCAGTTGCTCGACCTTGCTGCGCAAGCTATAACGCTTGACACGTGCAGTGCCCACATCAATCACATAGCGAATGCCGGGCACCGTGAGAGAAGTTTCTGCCACATTGGTGGCCAGCACAATGCGCCGACCTGAGTGTGTGTCAAACACCCTCTCTTGGTCTGCCTGCGATAAGCGCGAAAACAGCGGCAGCACTTCTGCCCCTCTTGTAACTGCGCTGTGCGAAAGGTGCTTGCGCAAATGATCTGCCGCTTCTCGAATTTCACGCTCGCCTGGCAGGAAGACCAAAATATCGCCTGCTGCGTTGCCGGACCACAGCTCATCCACGGCTTCAGCAATGGCGTCGTTCAAATCGTGGTCACGCGTTTCTTCGAAAGGGCGCCAACGCATTTCAACTGGAAACGTCCGGCCAGACACCATGATGACGGGGGCTGGCCCTTTGCTCGAAGCAAAGTGCTGAGCAAACCGATCGGCATCAATGGTGGCCGACGTGACAACCACCTTGAGATCGGGCCGGCGCGGCAAAATTTGTCGCAAATAGCCCAACAAGAAATCAATGTTCAAACTGCGCTCGTGCGCTTCGTCAATGATGAGGGTGTCGTAAGCCTCTAAAAGGGGGTCATTTTGAGTTTCGGCCAGCAAAATACCATCCGTCATGAGCTTGACCGATGCGTCTTTCGACAGCCGATCTTGAAATCGCACTTTGTAGCCCACGACTTCGCCCAGTGGCGTTTTGAGCTCTTCGGCAATTCGTTTGGCCACACTGCTGGCCGCAATCCGCCTGGGCTGCGTATGACCAATCCACTTGCCCCGCTGGCCGGGAGCCGCATTCAGTCGGCCTCGGCCCAATGTGAGGGCAATCTTGGGCAGCTGTGTGGTTTTGCCCGATCCGGTCTCACCGCAGACAATGATGACCTGATGTTCCGCCATGGCCTGAGCGATTTCGTCGCGCTTTGCCGACACTGGCAAAGACTCTGGGAACTCGATTTTCAAAGGGGTGGCGGACAATGGCAAAACTTCTGTAAAAATCAGGGATGGCGTAAGGCCTGAATTATCCGCTGTCTTGGCCCTTTTCTAAAGATTCACAACTTCATGTCCACTGTCTTTAACTTCACCTTCGTACCTTGGTTTCGCTCGGTGGCACCCTACATTCACATGCACCGCAGCAAAACCTTTGTGGTGGGTATTGCTGGTGAAGCCATTGCCGCGGGCAAACTCCAGCACTTGGCCCAAGATTTAGCCTTGATTCAGAGCATGGGCGTGAAAATTGTGTTGGTTCACGGCTTCAGGCCCCAAGTGAACGAGCAATTGCTGGCCAAAGGCCATGTGCCCAAATATTCTCAAGGCATCAGGATCACCGACGAAGTCGCACTCGACTGCGCCCAGGAAGCAGCCGGCCAACTGCGCTATGAAATTGAAGCAGCATTCAGCCAAGGCTTACCCAACACGCCCATGGCTGGCTCAACGGTCCGCGTCATCAGCGGCAATTTCCTAACGGCCAGGCCCGTTGGCATTGTCGATGGCGTCGATTTTCAGCACTCAGGCTTGGTTCGCAAAGTAGACGTGGCCGGCATCACTCAAACCCTCAACATGGGCGCCATGGTTTTGCTGTCACCCTTTGGTTTTTCGCCTACTGGGGAAGCTTTCAATTTGTCGATGGAAGAAGTGGCCACCAGTGTGGCCATCGAACTTCAAGCCGACAAATTGATTTTCCTCACAGAGATTCCTGGCTTGCGTATCAAGCCCGATGAACCTGAATCTGAAGACAATCCGATTGACACAGAACTGCCTTTGGCAGCGGCAGAAAGTTGGTTGAAAAAACTACCGCCACCCCTGCTACCAACTGACAGCGCCTTCTATTTGCAACACTGCGTGAAAGCTTGTAAAGAAGGTGTGGAGCGAAGCCATATCTTGCCCTTTGCAGTCGATGGCGCTTTGCTTTTAGAAATCTATGTGCACGATGGCATTGGCACCATGGTCATCGATGAAAAACTCGAAGAGTTGCGCGAAGCCACGTCAGATGATGTGGGTGGCATTTTGCAGCTCATCGAGCCCTTTGAAAACGACGGTACTTTGGTCAAGCGCAATCGCACCGAAATTGAACGCGATGTTGATCACTACACCATCATTGAGCACGACGGCGTGATCTTTGCCTGCGCAGCGCTCTACCCCTACGCTGAAGCCCAAACTGCAGAAATGGCTGCTCTTACGGTGTCGCCCCAATCTCAAGGTCAGGGTGATGGCGAAAAAATATTGAAGCGCATCGAACAGCGCGCGCGCGCCATGGGTTTGAAAAGTATTTTTGTGCTCACCACACGCACCATGCATTGGTTTATCAAGCGCGGCTTTGTGCAAATGGACCCCGACTGGCTACCAGAGGGACGCAAGCGGAAATACAACTGGGACAGACGCAGCCAAGTGCTGGTTAAAAAACTCAGCTAACCGTATCGGATGGAGGCTTTGCTCCAAACAAGCCATCGCGCAAGCGAAGCAGAAGCATCAGCACAAAGATGCCAGAGAAGGCAACAAAAGACCAGTTGGCAATGGAGCCCCCCAGAAAGCTCCAATCGATCTTGGTGCAATCGCCACTGCCCTTGAAAATCATGGGTACGGCGCGCTGCAGTGGGAAGTTTTCAATCATGCCGTAAAAATCACGACCGCATGAAACCACTTCAGGGGGATACCACTGGAGCCATGTTTGTCGCGCAGCCACGAAAGCCCCAAAGCCAGACGTGATCAAGGCCAACCAAGACATGAGAACCGTTCGCCTGGGCGCATTGGCACTTGCACCCATCACGCACCACACAATGACTCCAATGAGTGCATAGCGCTGAACGATGCACATGGGGCAAGGCTCTAAGCCCAAATGGTTTTGCAAATACAAAATACCGAACGCCAGCATACCAAGGCACGCAAGAGCCACCAGTGCCAGCCAACGGTGTGTGGGGATGTAGATCAAGAATTAGCTTTCAACAAAAGCCCGTTCTATCACGAACTGCCCAGGGATACTGGTATTGCCTTCGACAAAGCCAAGTTTTTCACACAATGCTTTGAGGTCGCGCAACATTTCGGGACTTCCACAGATCATGACGCGATCTTCTGCGGCATTCAAAGTGGGAATGCCGAGGTCTGAACTGATAGTGCCGTTTACTAACAACTCCGTCACTCGACCTTGATGCTCAAACGCCTCCCGCGTGACTGTTGGGTAGTACAAAAGTTGCTTGCTGACCATCTCCCCCAAAAACTCATTTTGCGGAAGCTCTTGGGTGATGTAGTCGTGATAGGCCAGCTCTTTGACTTCGCGCACACCATGCAACAACACCACTTGCTCAAACCGCTCATAAGTTTCAGGGTCGCGAATGATGCTCATGAAAGGGGCAAGACCAGTGCCCGTACCTATGAGGTAGAGGCGCTTGGCGGGGGTAAGGTAATCGATGAGGAGTGTGCCTGTGGGCTTGCGACCCACCACAATGGTGTCGCCTACTTGGATATGCTGCAGCTTGGATGTGAGCGGACCTTCTGGCACTTTGATGCTCAAAAACTCTAGATGCTCTTCATAATTGGCACTGGCAATGCTGTAGGCTCTGAGCAAGGGTTTGCCGTTGTCACCTCGAAGGCCAATCATGGTGAAATGACCATTTGAAAAACGCAAAGCCTGATCGCGTGTGGTGGTGAAGCTAAACAAACGGTCCGTCCAGTGATAAACACTGAGAACTTTTTCTTCTAAAAATGCACTCATAAAGCCTAGGGGATTTAAACAAAACAAGCCATTTTCAGACTTATTTGCTGGTATTGGAAATACAATAATTTTATATCCCTATACCCCACTCATCTTAAGAATAATCAAGGAACATCATGGCACGCACAGTCAAATGTATCAAATTGGAAACTGAAGCCGAAGGTCTGGACTTTCCACCCTATCCTGGTGAATTGGGCAAACGCATTTGGGAAAACGTCAGCAAAGAGGCATGGGCCGCCTGGCTCAAGCACCAAACCATGTTGGTCAATGAAAACCGCTTGAACTTGGCGGATGCCCGCGCTCGCCAATACTTGGCACGCCAAATGGAGAACCATTTCTTTGGCGCTGGCGCCGACGCAGCCCAAGGTTATGTCCCCCCTCCCAGCGCCTAATTTTCACGCTGGCCATTGGCAAAACAGAGCACCTGATCAAAGCCATTGGCATGCTTTAGACACTGAATTCGGTGGGGGCGAATCGTTTCTAGACACCCTTGAAGCGTGGCGCCAAGATCCTGATTCACCCCGTCCGCTTTTTTACACAGCATTCAGTTCTAAAGTTCCGCAAAATCTGGAACCTCAGCTGAGGTTGACCTGTGTGGGTCTGCTGCCCGGCGTACATCGATTTGTTTTTGAACAGGGGCAAGTTCAATTAACGCTCTGCATTGGAAACGCACCCCAAATTGCCAAAGAAATAGACATCGCAAGTCACAGCATTTGTGTTGATCACATCGACACATGGGGTGTTAAAAACTTGGCACGACTGTGCAAGGTCGGCACTCACCTGCAATGGCAAAAAGCCACTGCAAGTGGCATAGCCGATCTCCAAAGTGCTGGTTTTCAAATCGACGCATCCAAGCAAAGAGCCTGCTACCAACCCCATTGGCAAGTTAACTCGTCCCTGCGTCAAAGCCCGACGTTTTTGAAGAGTGCAATCGTCATTGGCGCGGGCTTGGCGGGCTCAGCTGTGGCGCACAGCCTTGCCAGCCGGGGCTGGAGTGTGCAAGTTCTAGACCAAGGTGAGACATTGGGCGCAGGTGCCTCTGGCTTGCCAGCTGGTATTTTGGCAACCCATGTGTCGCCCGACAACAATGTGCTGTCTCGCATCACGCGAGATGGCGTGCGAGCAACCATTCAAAGGGCACAGGCTCTTCTTGAACATGGCCTCGACTGGAAGCTATCGAGCTTGGTAGAACATCGTTACGCTGGCAAACGCGAGTTGCCCAAAGGCGATCGATGGCCTAAAGAAGGTCACGAGTGGAGCACACAAGCCAGCATCCAACAAAAACTGGCAGCAGGTCTGACAGAAGAAACTGCCGCGCTGTGGCACAACTTGGCTGGATGGCTTCAACCTCAAAGCTTGGTGAAAGCACAGTTAAAGCATCCGAACATTGAATTACGCACTCAGCAAAAAATAGCCATGCTGCATGCACACAACAAGCAATGGCAATGCTCAGATGTTCATGGCAAGCTCATCGCGCAAGCGCCACTTCTGGTCTTGGCCAATGCCTATGATGCACAAGCACTGATCAACAGCGTCATGCTTTCACCGCAAGCAGCGCCCCACCCTCACCTGCCCGCCACGGCGCTCAGAGGACAAGTGACCCTCGGGCCAATGCGAGCGTTGCCCGCCCAAATGCAAAAATCATTGCCGCAATTTCCCGTCAACGGTCATGGGAGTTTGATCTGCCATTTTCAAAGTTCAGAACCTTACTGGATGGTGGGTTCGAGCTTTCAACGCAATGACTTTGATTTGCAAATACGGCACGAAGATCAAATATCCAACATGCAGCAATGGGCAGAGCTCATGCCGGCTTGGCAACATGAAATCTTGAACCAAATTGATTTAGAGCAAACCACAGCATGGGCGGCCATTCGAATGGCTTTGCCTGATCGGCTGCCAGCTGTGGGCGCTTTTTCTCACCCTGAACTCAAAGGACTGACTGTTTGCACCGGGCTTGGGGCCAGAGGCATCAGTTGGTCTGTGTTGTGCGGGGAGTTGTTGGCTGCACATGTGAGCCATGAGCCCTTGCCCATGGCTGCCTCTTTGGCCAAACTGATGGCTGCCAACCGATTTGGCTGAACTTATTGTTGGGCTGCTGCGGGGCGGCGAGCCTTGACGTAAGCATCGGTTGGCTGGTAATTTTTTCCATCGGCATAGCGCCACTGCGTCATGGTTCCCTGATTGCCTCGAACATCCAACTTGCCCACATAAGCACCCATGGTCGACTGTTGATCGACGGCGCGGAACTCTGCAGGGCCGAAGGGGGTGCTGAATTTGAGACCCCGCATGGCCACAATCAATTTTTCATTGTCGGTCGTGCCCGCTTTTTTGATGCCCGCAAAAATGGCTTGCATGGTGGCATAGCCCACCACTGAGCCAAGCTTGGGGTTTTCTTTGAATTTTTTGTAATAGTTGGCCGCAAAGGAGGCGTGCTCCTTGGTGTCAATTTGATCCCATGGATAGCCCGTCACAATCCAGCCCTTGGGAGTCTCATCCTTCAAGACCTCTAAGTATTCAGGTTCACCAGACAACATAGACACCACGGGCACTCGGGGGAAAATGCTGCGCTGATTGCCTTCACGAACCAGCTTGGCCAAGTCAGCACCAAAAGTCACATTGAAAATAGCATCGGGCTTGCTTTGCATGAGGGCGCTCAAACTGCTGCCCGCATCAATTTTTCCAAGTGCTGGCCACTGCTCTCCTACAAACTCAACGTCGGGTCTTTTGGCCTTGAGAAGTTCTTTGAAACTGGCCACAGCACTTTGGCCATACTCGTAATTGGGAGCCAAAGTGGCCCACCGTTTGGCGGGCAATTTGGCCGCTTCTTCAACCAACATAGCGGCTTGCATGTAGGTGCTGGCGCGCAAACGAAAAGTGTAACGATTGCCTTTGTCCCAAACGATGGCATCAGTGAGGGGTTCGCTGGCTATAAAAAGACGCTTGGTTCTCAATGCATGATCGGCCAAGGCCAAACCCACGTTGGACAAGAAACCACCTGCCAAAACATCTACTTTTTCTTGGCTGGTGAGTTCGATGGCGTGCCGCAAGGCATCTTCGGGCTTGCCGGCATCATCACGGGCAATGACTTCCACCTTTCGACCCAACAAACCACCAGAAGCATTGATTTCCTCTACCGCCAATTGCCAGCCTTGCTTGTAGGGTTGCGTGAATTGAGGAATGGCCGAATAACTATTGATTTCACCAATTCGGATGGGCGCCTGCGCTTGCACAGACAAAACCGATGTGGCGCCCAATGCCACTGCACAAACACCCCAAAACCAAGACTTCATTTCAAACTCCTAAAAGCGAAACTGTATCAGCAAGCCATATTCCAGTCACTTTGGAGACATTACCCTACCTCGGGTCGGCTTATTCCTTATGATCAAAAAGCATATATGTCCAACGATTAAGTAGTTTGAATTGACATAAAGAACCCGTAGAGTTCAAACCTCAGCGGCATTGGCCGTCTCATTCATTGATTTTCAAGCCGATGTACCACTACACAGAATTCGATCGCCAGTTTGTCAAACTGCGCGCAGCGCAGCACAGAGACCAGCTAGAACGCTGGCAAAAAGGCCAACTGACAGATGAAGAATTTCGCCCTCTTCGCCTTCAAAACGGCTGGTACGTCCAGCGCTACGCACCCATGTTACGAGTGGCCGTGCCTTATGGCGAAATTTCTGCCAAGCAACTGAGTGTGCTGGCCACCATTGCCAAAGACTACGACCAACCCGAAGATGAATTGTTTGCCAAAGCCCAAGCTCAGCAAGACTTGCTGCCTGGCAAATCACCCAAGTTGATCAAAGGCTACGGCCACTTCACCACCCGCCAAAACGTTCAGTTCAACTGGATTCCATTGAGCAAGTCTGCCGACGTGATGGACTTGCTGGCTACCGTCGACATGCACGGCATTCAAACCAGCGGCAAC
>JACCDT011327393.1_pt1 | contig 9990 bp, 12 predicted proteins | sample 7446291 | NCBI WGS metagenome assembly JACCDT01 (sample SAMN15323446, study PRJNA562643) | freshwater metagenome | isolation source: river surface water | place: USA:Blue River Watershed | collected 2017-08-17 | reverse complement strand
CCGGACACAGATAGCAACAGCGGTCAGCACGCGCACGTCATACGCAACGCTGATCGACGGTACCGCGATCCTGACGACCGGCGATCTTGCAGACGGCGTGCATCCGACGACGGCAGGACACGGCACTTATGCAGCCGCTGTGATTTCACAACTCGGAATTTGACGGAATCTGCCCATGACCCCCAATGTTTCCCAAATCTTCGAATCCGTCGCCGACCAGCTTGCAGACATGGGGCTGGACTGCATCGTGACCGTGAGTGATGGGGAAAGCATCGCGGTCAATCGACGCGGAACATCCGCGTTGCAGCGTCAATCAACAACGCAGTGATCCTCGGCATCTGCCACTAAAAACATGAGACCCAACAACAATGAACACAAAGAAGTACGTAAAAGCGATTCAACTCGCACTGGAGCAGTTGAAGATTGACGAAGGGTGTAGACTTACCGCCTACCAAGACACAGTGGGTGTCTGGACTATCGGTTACGGGCACACAGGCGGGGTTAAAAAGGGAGACAAGATCACCCAAAAGGAAGCAGAAGAGTTTCTTCTTGAGGATACGCTGGAAGCGGCACGTGACGCGAGCACTCTTCCGGTTGGGTTTGATGGGCTGAACGCAGTACGCCAATCGGTGCTTGTCAATCTTGCATTCAACTTGGGGTTGACACGTCTCCTAAACTTCAAACGCTTTTTAGCTTGCGTTCAGATTCGAGACTTTGACAGAGCGGCACTAGAGATGCTGGACAGCAAGTGGGCAGGACAAGTAGGACAGCGAGCAATCCGTCTCGCTAAACTGATGAAACAAGGAGTAAAGTAACAGTGGCTAAAGCAAGAACCAAAGGGCAGAACCGCAAAAGCCGTTCTAACCCGATTGAAATCGAACTCTCGGCATACGCCAACGAAGCAAACGAAAGAGAAGGTCTAATGAACCAGCTAAAGCTGTTCTACAAAGCAGCTATGGCTAGTCAGATTGGATTTGCTCGTGGCACAGACAAGGACGGTAACGAAGTAGGTCTTATTGTAGGTGTTGAAAGGACGCTACACGGGGCAGATGTCCTCTATCCTATCGGAACCCTGATTGACCTTGCTGACGTAGAGAACTACAGCTTGCCAGACGGAAACGGTAACTATGTCCAGTTCCAACTTACCTGATTGGGTCACAAAGGTCCGAGAACTCTACGACGAAGGAGCTACCGACGTTGAAGTGATGAAAGAACTGAAGTGGACTGAAAAGCAGTTCAGCGAGTATTACACCACCAGCGAGGGTTTCAAGGCCCTCGTTGACTTTGGGCGTTTGAGTGCAAAGGCTTGGTGGATGCAGAAAGGACGCAAGAACCTAGAGAACCGTAGCTTCAACACACCGCTATACGCGCTCCACATGAAAAATCGTTTCGGTTGGGCAGAGAAGCAAGAAACTACCAACAACGCTAAAGACCCATCCGATATGAGCCAAGACGAGTTGAAGCAAGAACTTCAAAAAAACATGGCTACTATTTCCAAGTATCTTAAAAGCGAAGGAATGACTGACGCCAAAGTGCTTTCGCTAGTTGGTAAAGACAAATGAGTACATTTGAAATTGTCACGCCTGATGGGCTAGACGACTTGAATTCTTACATGGTTAGTCAACGGGCTGTCCTTGATGACGAATCCATGAACAAACTTGAAGATGCGTTGAAAGTGAATAAAACTTTCGATCAATCCAAAATGAGCTATGTTCTGGCGGTAGCTAAAGAATATCTTGAGCGCAAAAAGTATAGCGGAACAGGTAAGTGGTTTACGGAAGACAGTGGGTTCCCAATCTCGATGCTTCCAATGCAAAAATTGTTTTTTGATCGTACTAAGACTTATCGACAAGTCCAGTTTCGTGCATCAAATCGAACTTCGAAGACAATCTCAGGAGCTTATGCTGTAACTTGCTGGTTGACAGGTGATTATCCTGATTGGTGGGAAGGTCGTGTTTTCGATGGTGTTACCCGTGGGTGGGCTTGCGGTGAAAATGGAAACATCGTAAGAGATGGCCTTCAATCCGATTTGATGGGTCCTCTTGGTCATTTTGGAACAGGAATGATTCCAAAAGATCGTATCGGGCAGATACGAATGAAAACCAGAGGGGCTATTGATAACATTCTAGTTGCTAATCGATGGGGGGATTTTTCTAGTCTCGGGTTCAAATCTTGGGAAGAGGAACTACAAGCATTCGCTGGTGTTCTTCTTCATTTTGTATGGGAGGATGAAGAACCGCCCTTGCTTCATCATAATGAATCGTTTATGCGATTAACGACTACAGAGGGTGTTCTGATTAACACAGTGACCCCGTTGAAAGGGTTGACTCCGTACCTTTTGAATTTTGAGAAATCGGCCGACCTGATAGGACGTGCTACACGAACTGTTGCTCTAACTGAAGAAGAACAAAAAGTATTTGACCTAAAACCACGATCTAAAGTCATTATCGGCGCTAGCTGGATGTATGACGCCCCTTGGCTATCTGAAAAAGCTAAACAAGAGGCGCTTGATGATACGCCACTACATCTCCGTGAAGCGCGTATGACGGGCAATCCGACAATGGGTTCTGGTTCTATTTACCCAGTTGATCTTGAATCGCTTTTTGTTGATGACATGGATTTCCAGAAAATCAAGGGCCCTCACTTCAAGTACATCAATGGTATTGACGTGGGTTGGAACAAGACTGCTGTAGCGTTTCTTGCAATTGATCCGGATACAGACACGGTTTACCTTTACGACGAGTATTACATGGGCGAGCAACGTCCCGAAGTACATGCTGTGTCTATTAAATCCAAAGGGCTGTGGGTTCCAAATGTGATGGACCCGGCGTCTCGTGGTCGTAGTCAGATTGATGGTAACAAACTGATGACTCTGTATATTCAGTCTGGTCTTCAGGTTCAGCCTGCCAATAACGCTGTTGAAGCAGGAATTATGGACGTTTATACCTTGATGTCGGCAGGTAAGTTCAAAGCTGTGCGTCAAAAGACACGTAACTTTCAGCACGAGTTTGCGATGTATAAGCGAGACATCCATGGGAAGATCGTCAAAGAAAACGACCATCTTCTTGATGCACTACGTTACGGTGTGGTTGAACGACACAAAGCTAAGCAAAAACCAGTAACCAACCAATTTGGAGGCGGCAGTGGAGCCAAGAAGTATTTCTAACGAACCGATTGATGCGGTTGCTGTGATTGAAATGGAAATCACTCCTGAGATGATAGAGCGTGCTCGTCAAGAAATGGAGAGTGCTAAGTCTGATCTTGCTTGGGATATTGACAAGAAGTATCGAGAGCGTAGTGCAAACCGTATTGACAAGGAAGACCAGTGGATTGAGTGTCTTAACCTCTATCTCGGCAGCTTGAGTGACTACGGTGGGCGGGTGTCCGCTGACAAGCCATTTGACAAACCGAAGAAAGAAACCGGAAAGCAGGTTAACATTGTTGCTCGTAAGTGTGACATCGCAATTGCTCAGGGGCACATGCGTCAATTCGCAGGTGGCGACAAGAACTGGGATATTGAACCACTCCGTGTACAGACACAGGACATTAGCCCCGAAGATGCCAGTATTCGTGCTGAACGCCTAGAGGAAGAAATCTACAAGCAGTTGACTAACTGTAAGTACGGACACCAAGCAAGACTTGCTTACAAGGACAGAGTGATTCTCGGCACGGGTATTCTCAAAGGCCCGATGAACCGATTGAAAGTCCGTAAGCGTTATCAGGTTGACCCACAGACAGGCACAGCAATTCCCATCCTGACTGCCGATGAAGAGCCTAGCATCATTCGTGTTGATCCGTGGATGTTCTATCCGGACGACACGGTTCAGAACATTGACGAAGCAGAAGACGTTATTGAGCTTCACCCGATGGGTAAGAACGACCTGATGAAGCTTATGGGTCGCCAAGACTTCGACAGTACATCTATCGCTGAACTCCTCAAGGAAGGTGTTACGAACGAGGACGATCTTGGCAACAGTCTGCTTCAGAACTTCTCCAACAACGACGAGTTGTACAAGAACAAGTATCGGGTTATGGAATACCACGGCCCTGTGACCAAAGACACACTTGGTAAACTTGGCATAGAAGTTGCTTACGACACACCCCTTGATTATTACTACGGTGAGATTTGGGCTTGCCAAGGTAAAATTCTGCGTATTGAGCTTTCCAACGTGGAAGGTTCTTACTCAGTTCCCTACGCGGTAAGCGTATGGCAGGAAGACCCCGGTAGCATCTTTGGTATCGGCGTCCCGGTTCTGATGAAAGACAACCAAGAAGTTGTCAACGTCGCTTGGCAGATGGTTCTTGACAACGCCAGCATTTCGTCTGGCCCTCAGCTTGTCATTGACCGAACCTTGATTGCACCGCAGAACGGCATCTGGGAAGTGGAAGCGCACAAGATTTGGCACTTAACACAGTACGGTGCTGACGCTCGCGCAGCGTTCCAGTACATCAGTCCTCAGAATCAATCTGGTCCGCTGATGGAAGTGCTGCAAACCGCGCAGGCTTTTGCTGAACAAGAGTCTGGTGTGCCGCTTCTCGCTCAAGGGCTTCAGTCTCCGCAGACAGGTGATCCGAGTGCCACGGGCACTGCGATTTTCAACACCAATTCCACCACGATTCTTGATTTCATGTCAGAACAGTGGGACGACAACATGACTCAGAAGGTTGTGGATTGGATGGTCGCTTGGAACATGCAGTACAACCCCGACCCGTCTATCAAGGGCGACTTTGAAGTGGATGTCAAGTCCAGCACCGATTTGCGACGTAGTGACCTTCAGACCAAGAACCTTGAAAAGCTGAACGTCATGTCGGCACAAGACCCGACAATGGGGCAGGTGATTAACCGCCAGAACAGCGTCAAGGCGTGGATCGCAACCATGAACCTTCCGCATCGCAACATCGTCAAGAGTGACGAACAGATCGCGCAGGAACAACAGCAAGCTGCGCAGAACCAACAGCCTGATCCGGCAATTCTCGATCTTCAGATCAAGCAACAGAAACTTCAGCTTGAAAGCGAGCGTTTGCAGTTCGAACGAGAAGAGGCTCAGAAGCGTTACGAGATGGATTATCAGGAGAAGATGGCGAACGCGCAGATTCGCAGCAAGGAAGCTGAAGCTCGTGTTCTGGCTGCGCAGCTTGAGTACGACAAGGCAATGGCAGAACTGGCAGCCAAGTCGGAAACTGATCGTGCCAAGATTCTTGCTGATCTTGAAGCAAAGAACATGGACAACGAAACCAAGAAGTTCTTGGCAGGACAGGACTACACGATTAAAGCGCGTGGTCAAGCTCTCAAGGAAGTGGAAGCACAGCAAGCCATCAAGACGGGTAAGGGCTGGTAACGGACATGCTGCCCCAATTCCCGAAGTTTTCAAAAGAGTGGCAAGCAATCAAGGAGAAAGTGTTGGAAATGGAAAAGCAGGGCATGGACGCCCTTGTTTCCGCTAAGGACTGGGAAGCCTGCACACGCGCCCAAGAAAAGATCAAAGTGTGCAAAACAATCCTCTCGTGGGAAGCACCCGACGCTCAGTAATTACACTGAGCCTCAAAATAGGAGTTAATCTGTAACATGAATGGAACTGAACAAAACCAAAATGGTCTAACCGACGATAACGATGCTCTCTTCAAGGAAGTGTACGGCTCTTTCCTCAGTGGAAAAGACCCAAACATGGAGAAAAAAGAAGAGCAAGCCTCGTCAAATAAGCAAGAAACTGAAGATGTGGAAACTGAGGAAGCCGTGGAAAACACCGCTGACGAATCTCAGGAAACTACAGAAGAAACGCAAAACGCAGAAACTAATGAAGACCCACTCGCTGGACTTCCTGATGACTTGAAAAACAAGATCATCGAACTGCAAAAAGAACGAGATGAGTGGCGTCACAAATACTCTTCTAACGAAGGAAGAGTCAAGGCACTGAACAATAAAGCGCAGAGCCTTGAGCGTATTTTGAGAGAAAAAGACCAACAGCAACATCAGACTCAGAAGGTTGAAAATAAACCTAACGAGACTGCCAAGTTGAAAGTCGAGGAAACAGAGGAGTGGAAAGTCCTCCAAGAAGCTGATCCAGCCCTAGCTAAGCTGTTCAAGCAATTCGCAGAGGAAACCACACGGCAAGCTGAAGAACGAGCCGAAGCCCGCGCAAAAGCCGCCACAGAGCCGCTTTACAGAGAACGGGAAGTTTCTGTCCAAGAACAGAAGCGTGTTCGTCTCGCCCAGTTGGTGCCAGACCTTCCGAAAATCGTTGAAGATGATAACTACTTCAACTGGTTTCAGTATCAGCCTCCGGCAATCCAGCAGATGGCGGACGGAAGTGCGGACGAAATTGCTTACGTTATTGGGTTGTTTGCGAAGGACAGGCCGGACCTTTTTGCCCCGCCGCAGGACTCGCAAAAGACTACTCAAGAGACGGTGAAGCAACCCCCGACACCCGCCCAAAACGTGGACAAGCTCGTACAAGAGCGCCAGAGAAAAGCACAGGTGCAAGGAGTTGCAAGCAAGACCCAAGCACCACCTAAAGAAATGGATGAAGATGAATACTTCAAAAAGATTTACAAGTCACATCTTCACAAACGATAAAACTTAACAGGAGAAATTAACTATGTCCTACCAAGGTACTACTTACAGCGACATTAGTCCTCGTACTAATGTGTACGCTGTCGCAAAGATGCTTGCTACCGCACAGAACCAGCTTGTTCTGGAACAGTTTGCCAAGCAGGAAAAGATGCCGAAGAACAAGACGCAGACGATCAAGTGGCGTCGTCCGGTTCTTTTCGATGTCTCGGCTACCACGCTGACTGAGGGCGTCACGCCCGCTCCGCAGGTCTTTGAATACGAAGACGTGTATACCTCGATTTCTCAGTACGGTGCTTATGTTCCGTTTACTGACGTGATTCAGGATACGCACGAAGACCCGGTGCTGAACGACATCTCGAAGAACTGCGGTATGCAGGCTGCTGCTACCAAGGAACTGATTATCTGGAACGCCATCGTTGCAGGTAACAACGTCATTTACGCGAACGGTTCCACTCGTACTGACGTGAACACTCCGATCACGCTTGAAGACATCCGTGCTGCGCGTCAGGAACTCGAACTGAACCGCGCCAATAAGGTTACGTCGCGTATTCCCGCTTCGTCTGACATTGCCACTGAGCCGGTAAATGCTTCGTTCGTGCTGTATGGTCACAAGGCTCTGGACCGCGACTTCCGTGAAATGGATTCGTTCGTTCCGGTTGAACGCTACAGCAACTTCAACGTCATTTCTGAACACGAAATCGGTAAAGTTGAAGAGTGCCGTATCATCCTGACCACCCACGCCATTCCGTTCTACGGCGCTGGTTCTGCTACCCCCAACGGTATGCACTCGCGTGACGCGGCTGCGGTTGACGTGTACGCCAGCGTGATGTTCGGTGAAGAGGCTTTTGCTTGCGTTCCGCTGAAGGGTCGTGAATCGGTTGAAATGGCGATTACGAATCCGAAGATGGGTACTCCGGGCGACGAGCTTGGTCAGCGCGGCAGCGTTGCTTGGAAGTTCTGGTACGCAGCCAAGATTCTCAATGACAACTGGTTGGTTCGTATTGAATCCGGCGCGACCGCCCTCTAATCTAATTAGGAGTGAACGATAATGACTACTTATAACTCTCAGTTTTATGATGAAGGTCCGAAGCTTCGTGCTCCGACCGAACAGCCTCAGTGGGTTCGTCTGACCCACAAGCTGCCGGCAGGTACGGCTTACGCAACGGGCGATGTGATTAACTTTGCTAAGCTCGGTGTTGGTCAGAGTGTCATGGCCTATACTGTCAGTACTAATGCTTCGATTGCAGCCACCACTGGCAACTCTCTGTTGAAGATTGACACGGACAGTCTCGCCGGAAACATTGCTGACTTTGGCGGTCTTAATGCTCTTGTTGGTGCGTTCTGCTCGGGTGACAACAACATCTCGGTTGACGGAGACGCCCTTAGCTTGACTCTCGGTACTCTCGGTACTGCTGTTTCGGCTGGCGAGCGTTCTATTACTCTCTCGGTCTTGCTGGCTGCTGTTGAGTCCCGTGCGCTTGTTGAAGGCGGAGCTAAGGTGACTTATAGCAACCCGTACTGATACGGAGTGACAATGTAACACTAGAACAGGAGAGGGATTTGCGCCCCCTCTCCTTTTCTATTTGAAAGTGAAACAAAGAGCGCATTTATTAATGGAGATTAAATCTAATGAGTGATTCCACTATCGAAGCCGCAATCAACGAACTCAAGGGTATGCCTATCCGAGAGATTCGTAAGAACGCCGCTAACTTGTATGGTGTGCACGTTACGAAGGAAATGACGGAAGAAGACATTTTCAACGCTATTCGAGTACGCGCGGAAGGTTCGGATTTTGCAGTTAAAGCTAAGGGCGACATGCCTCGACCGGGATGGGCACGTATTGTGATCCAGAAAGTTTCTGGACAGTCAAATCGACCTTTGATTTTTAGTGTTAACCGTTATCGTTGTTCTGTGCCTCGCGGCGTTGAAGTTGACGTTCCGATTAAGGTCTACCGCTCAATTAAGAATTGTAAGCGCAAGGAATACATCCTTGACGAAGGTGAAGCAATTAACAGTCCCAATCGAATGCGATGGGAAGTTATGGACGTTTACCCGATGACTCTTGTCGCAATTACTGAGGGCCCTGATCCGAGGCCGAATCACGAGCGAAGTAAAGCTGCTAAGCTCCGTCCGTATTATGCGTTCTTTGAAAAGAACGGGTGGTATCCGAGTCCGACTGAAGTTAAGCAGGCGATTATTAACGGGACGTTGGAGGGTTTTGGTCTTAATGACGTTACCACTAGTCGCGCAGCGGCTTAACTAAACAGAAGAGGAGCTAAGACCAGTGGCACAGCAAACATACCGTCAACTGATTAACAAAGCGATCCAAGAGGCGGGTGTCACGCTTAACGACATTGGCACTGGCTCCTCTTTTACTACGCCTGACGACACAATGCACAAGCGATTCAAGACATGGGTCGCTGACAGTTGGAAAGAAATCCAGATGGAAAAGGGTGAAATGGAATTCACCATCAAGCAAGCAGCCATCAAGGTACAGCCTAGAATCTATCTGGAACAGAACAGTACGAGCAATGATACACCTGCTGCTGGCGCTGTTCTCATTGGTGCCACGAGCGGAGTGAAGTTTGCTGTAGGTCGAAAGATTGACAACAGCACGGCAGACATTGATCTTCGATCCGGCGCATGGGCCTCCGGTACTGCCAAGGCTTACATCGGTATTACCACGGAAGGCTTTAGCGCGTCTAGTGACTACGGTACTCCGTTTCTGATGAACGAACAGATCGGTCTTTATGCTAGTGACGGCACTACGCTTACTGAGGCTGCTTTTGCTAGGTATAAGGGTCAAGGAGCGCATGACCTGAGTGTAGAAGTCACCGATCTTCTTGAACCACGTCTTGACACATTCTACGTCCACCTGATGGCTGGTGACGCGGATACCGATTTCAACCAGACGGACTACAGTCGTACTCTGATGAGTTACTGTCGTTGGGAAGACTGGCGTCACATTGTTGGCATGGAACAGAGCCAAGGCCAGCCAGTTTACTTCAGCACGAACCCAAGGGGTATCACTGAATTCTATCCGAAACCGAACGGTCCTTACATCGTTCAGTTTCACTACGAAGGTGAGCCTCAAGTTCTTTCTACCGAGACGGAAGTTTTGAATCCTGCGATGAAGGAACAGTACGAGGACATCATTGTTTGGCGTGCTGTGATGCACTACGCGGATTACGACCGTAAGCCCGAAGTCTGGTCACGCGCCAAGAAACGATACGACTACTACGTGAATCAACTGATTAGGAAAGAAATGCCACCCGTGACATATGCCCGAAGCAGGTTCCGATGAGTGAGTACACCTTTGACGTAATCCCTCTTACTGAGGGTCTTGACTTTAACACCGCGACGAGTCTGGCTAAACCGGGCTCACTTCGTGACTGCTTGAACTACGAATTTGTAGATGG
>JACCDT010899677.1_pt1 | contig 10004 bp, 9 predicted proteins | sample 7446291 | NCBI WGS metagenome assembly JACCDT01 (sample SAMN15323446, study PRJNA562643) | freshwater metagenome | isolation source: river surface water | place: USA:Blue River Watershed | collected 2017-08-17 | reverse complement strand
TGACATCGATCTCGAAATAACGAGCGATACCGGCACAGATGCCCGAGAGAATGGCGCCTTCGTTAAGTTGCTCGAGTCGCTTCGTCGGTGACTGGGTATCGCGCGGAATATATTCAACCCGAGGCTCGTTCGGATCTGAAACGGTGTCTCGAACTTCACCGACCTCAGCGAGAACAGTCTCGAGTACCATCAAAGAAACCACCGTCTGTCCTGCAGGCAAACGTTGCAGGCAGCGATCTGCGATCGCCTGCTCGAGATCCGCGAGGATTTCGTGTCGATCCGGATTCAGAGCGAGTGTGCGGGCGGCTTCGACGAGATAAGTTTCGAGTCGTACGAAACTGGCCTCGTCCAGCTGAACGGTACTGCGGTTGAGGCACACCGTGATCGAAATGCGTTTCATGAGAAGGAGCTTCCGGTTTGAACCGGCCCGAGTCGGGCCAGGGTGTGATTGATGCGCTGCCAGTATTCATCGAGCTGTGCGAGCTGCTGCAGCCCGGATTCGGTTAGCCGGTAGTACTTGCGGGGTGGACCGAGCTCAGATTCGCGCCACTCGTAATCAACCAGTTGTTCACGGCGTAGCTTGCTTAGCAGCGGGTAGAGCGTGCCTTCTTGAGTGGCGAACTCGGTGCCGGCAAGGCGCTTGAGGATGTCGGGAACATAGACTTGATCGCCGCCTACGATGCGCAGGACGACGAATTCCAAGAGGCCTTTTCGCAGCGGAGCCAGTTTCGTGTCGATGAGCATGCGTGCTACTATACAGTACCTTTTTAAGACAAGGTACTAGTCCATGAAACTTCTTCCTATGCTTGCAGCCATTTCGTCACTGATGGCTGTCGGCCCGATCGCCATCGCGGCGGACAACGTTGGCACCGTCAAGCATGTCTATTCCGCTGCCGGCGTTACCCGTCTCGTCGTCGACAACCGGGTTGGCGAGGTGCGTATTCGGCCGGGCACCGGGGATGCGTACGAAGTCATCGTCAATCTGGAGGGAAATCGGCATGGTCTGATGCGGAAACTCAAGAGTGTGGACGGCCTCGATATCACCGCCAAAACCAGCAATGGTCGTCTGTATCTCAAGTTCAATGAAGACGACGTCGAGGCGGACTGGACGATCTTGCTGCCGACCGCGCTGCCTGAGGAGGTGGGTATCAACCTCGGCGTCGGTCAGGTCGATCTCCTCGCGCCAACGTCGGCAATCAGCATCGATCTTGGGGTGGGTGATGCCGATGTGACGACGAGCAAAGCGAATGCTGGCGATATCACGCTGACCGTCGGAGTGGGTGAGGCGTCCGTGCGCGGCGTCCCGAGCGCCGTCAAGGCCTCCGGCGTTGCGTCAAACGTCAGCTCCAAGGGTGAAGGTGCGCGCGATGTCACCGTAACGGTGGGTGTCGGCGATGCCTCTGTCGTGTTGAATTGAGCGGTCGAGGCGGTGATCATCACACGATGACTCACCGTCTCTCACCACACGCCCTGTTGCCCGACGAGCGCCACGACGAGCGCGAGCGTCAAGCTTTCGTGGGGGCGTTGCGTGGGCATCTCGCGGGGCAGGTGATGCCGGGCAACTACGCGATCTATCGCGGTCGCGTTGAACCCGAGTTTGAGCGTCAGCATGGCCGTAAACCTCTGCACCACAACGAGGTACGGGCGGTCATGGAGCAGCAGCCCTACTATCAGTTTTGGAGCGCTCTGCAGCGCTGCAGTCAGCAACGCATGTGGGATGCTGTCATTGATTCGGTGGAGCGCGAATGGCCGCGGCTCAATGGCGCGTCAAAGCGATCACGCAAGTGCGGGTCTTTGATGCTCGACCCTACGCTGTCAGTTCCTCGCTATCACACAGCCGTTGACATCCATTTGCAGCCTGGCGGTTACCACACCGACTTCGCAGTTGATGATGTCGCCGCCGGTGCAATCTACGATCTCGGGCTCAATATCTACTCTCACGGGATGATGGGGCCGCGTAACGAGTATCTTGGTGACCTACTGCTCCGATATTTTTTGAACGCTCATCCTCGTTTCAAGCCATTGCGAATCCTCGACATGGGGTGCGCGATCGGCAATAGCACTCTGCCTTGGGCTCGCCGATTCAAAAAAGCACGCGTCGATGCGATCGATGTTGCTGCGCCGCAGTTGCGTTACGGCCATGCACGCGCAGAGTCACTCGGTGTGCCTGTGCACTTCAGTCAGCAAAATGCCGAACACACGACCTTCGAAGATCAAAGCTTCGATCTGGTGATTTCGCATATCATGCTGCACGAGACTTCACGCAGCGCACTGAAGCGCATCTTTGCCGAGTGCCATCGTCTGTTGAAACCGGGCGGTTTGATGCTGCATCTCGAAATCCCTCGTGGCAAGAATGTCATCGAGAACTTTCTCTATAACTGGGAAAGTTGGAATAACAACGAAACTTTCGGTCAGTACATGACTCATATCGACTTGGCGGACATTGCGCGACAGGCGGGGTTCGCATCCGATAAGGTGAGTTGCGCCGACCACGCTGTGCCGCGAGCGAAAGAGCAGCAGCTCTACTCCGAAGAAACACTCTGGAAAATCATCGAGGCACGAAAATGAGAACCGTCGGTAGGCTGCTCGCGAAAGGTTTGTTGACCATTCTGCCGATCGTGCTGACGGTCTACTTCATCTATTGGCTCGGTGTGACGACGGAGTCACTGCTCTCGGGTCTGCTCAAGGTTTGGCTGCCTGCCGAGATCTATGTTCCGGGTATGGGCTTGGTGGCCGGATTTGTGGTGCTGATCGTGATCGGTTTGTTGGTGAACGCCTACGTCGTGCGCCGTGTGATCACGTTCAGCGAGTCACTGATTTTACGTATCCCCGTGGTCAAAACTGTTTACTCGGCGGTCCGCGATTTGACCGGGCTTATGAAGGTGGGCGAGAAGGGTGGCGAACTGCAGCGCGTCGTGATGGTGCAGTTCGGTCCCGGCAAGGTGATCGGCTTCGTGACGCAGGAAAATGCGACGCTGCCAGGCCTCGGCAGCGATGAGGAGCTCGTTGCTGTTTATATGCCGATGAGCTACCAGATTGGCGGCTACACTCTCTATCTGCCCCGTGATCGCATTGAGCCCACCGACCTCACGGTCGAGGCGGCGATGCGTATCGTCCTGACCGGCGGCATTCAGACTCAATAGATCCATTCGAGGTATCACGAGATGGCGAAAGTCGACTACAACATAAGGAATCGCACGGCGGTGATCGCCTTCGAGGCGCCTCCGGTCAACAGTCTGAGCTATGCACTGCGCGCACCGTTGCTCGAGGCGCTCGAGCGAGCCGCGCGTGATTCCTCCGTCGATTCCGTCATTCTCATCGGTTCGAACGGTACGTTCTGCGCCGGAGCCGATATTCGTGAGTTCGGCGGTCCGGATGTTTTGCGCGGCCCCACTCTCTGGACGATCAATACGGCGCTAGACGAGATGAAAAAACCCGTGGTAGCCGCCATCGAAGGTGTGGCTTTGGGCGGTGGTCTTGAGCTTGCGATGAGCTGTCATCAACGCGTGGCGTTGTCGTCTGCCAAGATCGGTTTGCCTGAAGTGAAGCTGGGTCTATTGCCGGGCGCCGGTGGCACACAGCGATTGCCCCGCCTGATCGGTGTCGAGGGCGCACTGAACGTCATGATGTCCGGGGAGCCACTGCCGGTTGCGCTTTTCAAAGGTTCGCCGTTGCTGCAGCGCGTCGTCGACACCGATCTCGTCGGTGCGGCGATCAGTGTGGCCGAAGAGGCGGCGGCTGCAGTCAAAGAAGGAAAGCCTCTATTGCGAGCACGAGATCTGCCGGTACGTGAGCCGGACCTCGAAGCCTTGTGTCAGTTTGCGCGCAATACCGCTAAGACGGCATTCAAGGAATATCCGGCGCCGCTTGCGATCATTGAAGCATTACAAGTTGGCGCGACCAAAGGCTTCGATGCGGGTCAACAAGAAGAGTTCGCCCAGTTCAAGAAATTGGTCGATACCCCGGTGTCTGCAGCGCTTCGACATATCTTCTTCGCGGAACGTGCTGCGCAACGCATCGACGATCTCCCGGCAGATACGAAGCCGCGCGCGGTCGCCAAGGTTGCGATCATTGGCGCCGGCACCATGGGTACTGGCATTGCCATCAATTTTCTCAACGCGGGAATCGAGGCGCGTTTGCTAGAGCTCAATCAAGAAGCGCTCGATCGTGGTGTGCAGCGGATTCGCGAGGTGTATGAGGGACAGGTCAAGAAAGGCAAGTTGGATGCGACCAAGCTTCAAGCGCGAATGGACTTGCTGAAACCGGTGCTCTCCTACGAAGCAATTTCGGACGTCGACCTTGCGATCGAAGCGGTGTTCGAGGATATGACGGTCAAGCAGAAGGTGTTCGCGCAACTCGATACGGTGCTTCGACCCGGTGCGATTTTGGCGACCAATACGTCCACGCTCGATGTCGACCACATTGCAGCAGGCACGAAGCGACCATCGGATGTCATCGGATTGCATTTTTTCAGTCCAGCCAACGTCATGCGCTTGCTCGAGGTCGTACGCGGTGCGAAAACGGCACCCGATGTGCTGCTGACGGCAATGACGCTCGCCAAAAAAATCAAGAAAACCGCTGTTGTCTCTGGCGTGTGCGACGGCTTCATCGGCAATCGCATGATCAACCAGTACTTCGCGCAGGCGATGGCGATGCTCGATGAGGGCGCAAGCCCTGAGCAAATCGACAAGGCCATCGAAAAATTCGGTTTCGCGATGGGCCCGTTCCGGATGGGTGATCTTGCCGGCAACGACATTGGTTGGCACATCCGTAAGCGGCAGTACGCCGAGGGAACACTGAAGCGACCGCAACTCGTCGCAGATCGTCTCTGCGAAATGGGGCGCTTCGGTCAGAAGACAGGCGCTGGCTGGTACGACTACAAAAAGGGCGATCGTCAGGCTTATCCTTCGACGATCGTTGCTGGCGTGATTGATGATGTACGCAAGGCGGCGGGTCAGCCGGTGCGCAAATTGACCGATGCCGAAATCGTCGATCGACTGGTCTACGCCTTGGTCAACGAGGGGGCGCGCATTCTCGATGAGAAAATCGCCCAGCGCGCGTCAGATATCGATCTCGTTTATCTGATGGGCTACGGATTCCCCATCTGGCGCGGTGGTCCGATGCACTACGCTGAGTCGCAAAAATTGTATGAAGTTGCGCGGCGTATGCGGCAGTTCGGCGAGCAGAAGGGCGGTGATGCCGTTTTCTGGGAGCCCGCTGCACTGATCGCGCGACTTGCTATCGATAATCGTTCATTCAACGGAGGTGCAGCATGAGCCGCGCCACAACCGGCCGCGAGGCCGTCATCGTGTCGACCGCCCGTACACCACTTGCTAAGAGTTGGAAGGGTTCCTTCAACATGACTCACGGCGCAACGCTTGGCGCCCACGCCGTCAAGGCCGCTGTTGAGAGGGCAGGTGTCGATCCGGCTTCGATAGAAGATGTGATCATGGGCTGTGCGTTGCCCGAAGGTGCAACGGGCAACAACATCGCACGGCAGGTCGCCTTGCGCGCAGGCTTTCCGGTGTCCGTTGCAGGTGTCACGGTGAATCGGTTTTGTTCTTCCGGTCTGCAAAGCATCGCGATGGCCGCGCAGCGAGTCATTGCTGGAGAGGGCGATGTGTACGTTGCCGGTGGGCTTGAATCGATCTCTTGTGTGCAGGCTGAGGTCAATATGCACATGGCGTTCGATGGTTGGCTCAAGAAAAACAAGCCATCGATCTACCACTCCATGCTGCAGACGGCCGAAACGGTCGCGACTCGCTATGGCATTTCTCGCGAGCGCCAGGACGAATACGGTGCGCGCAGTCAGCAGCGCGCATGTGCAGCTTTGGCGGCGGGGCACTTCAGCGCTGAAATCGCGCCGATCACCGTGCGCATGGCTGGTATCGACCAAGCGGCCGGCGGAAAGTTGTACACGCGCGAGGTGACGGTGTCGCAGGACGAGGGCTTGCGCGAGGGGACGACTATCGAGGCTATCGCGAAAATCAAATCAGCGACGCCAGGTGGCTCTGTCGCCGCAGGCAATGCGAGCCAATTCTCTGATGGAGCCGGTGCGTGCGTGGTCATGAGTGCCGCTGAGGCAGAGCGTGTCGGTGCCAAACCGCTCGGCATATTCCGAGGCTTCGCCGTCGCTGGTTGTGAGCCCGATGAGATGGGCATAGGCCCAGTCTTCGCGGTACCCAAATTGTTGGCTCGCGCAGGTTTGAAGGTCGAGGATGTTGGTTTGTGGGAGCTCAACGAAGCCTTCGCGGTACAGGTTCTGTACTGCCGCGACAAACTTGGGATTCCCGATGACCGTCTGAACATCGACGGTGGTGCGATTGCCGTAGGACATCCGTACGGCATGAGTGGTCAACGTCTCGTTGGGCATGCTTTGCTCGCGGGCAAGCGTCTTGGCGTGCGTCATGTTGTCGTCACCATGTGCATCGGCGGTGGAATGGGCGCTGCTGGCCTCTTCGAGATCGCGTGAGACTTCGACATGCACTCGCTGGTTTATTACTCGCATTGGCAAGTTGGCCGGTAATGGCCATAGAAATCCCCGAGTACCGGGTGCTCGAGCAAGACGGGGCGTTCGAACTGCGGGCGTACTCGTCTTACTTGATCGCCGAGACTGAGGTGGAAGCGGGTTTTATGAATGCCGGCAATATCGCCTTCGGGCGACTCTTTCGCTACATCAGTGGCGCCAACACGGCGCAGACCGAGATCGCTATGACGGCTCCGGTGGAGCAATCTTCGCAAGGTGAGAAGATCGCCATGACGGCTCCGGTGGAGCAGTCAAAGGGAGAGGGCGTCTATCGTGTGGGCTTCATCGTGCCGCGCAAGTACAACCGCGACACAGTGCCTAAGCCCACCGATCCGCGCGTCAGTATTCGAGAAGTCCCCGCGAGGACGGTTGCCGTGTGGCGCTACTCCGGCCGCTGGACCGAAGAAAACTTTCGCGAGCATGAGCAAGATCTTCGTCGCGCTGTGCAAGCGCGAGGGTTGCAAGCTGTGACTGGCGATAGCGCTATCATCGCTCGCTACGATGCGCCTTTCATACCGTGGTTTATGCGCCGGAACGAGGTGCTGATCCCATTGGAGAAGAAGCCATGAGCTTGGAAAGCGAGCGCCGTAGTCTGCAGCCCATGTCTTCGGTTGATCGGCGTGACTTCGTCAAAGGAGCCTTGATCAGCGGCTTCGCTGCGACCACCGGGCCCGTGAGCGCCACGACGATCCAAACAAGCGCTGAAGGTCTCGAGGCGGGAGAAGTTGCGATTCCAGTCGGCCAGGACGTATTGCCGGCTTATCGTGCGCGTCCTTTGACTGGGCGTGATTGGCCGCTTGTCATCGTCATACAAGAAATCTTCGGTGTGCACGAACATATTCGAGATGTGTGCCGCCGATTTGCCAAGCTTGGCGCGTACGCGGTCGCACCTGAGCTGTTCTTCCGCCAGGGTAACCCTGGCCTTGTTACCGATATACAAACCTTGATGCGTGAGATCGTCGCGCGCGTCCCCGATGCGCAAGTCATGAGCGATCTCGATGCGACCTTGGCTTGGGCGCGAGGTCATGGCGCGACCGGTAAGGCTGGTATCACGGGGTTTTGTTGGGGCGGGCGAATCACGTGGTTGTATGCCGCGCATTCCGATGCCATCGCGGCCGGGGTCGCTTGGTATGGTCGTCTCGTTGGCCAGGCGAGCGAGTTGCAGCCGGTACATCCCGTGGATGTCGCGGCGCGATTACGAGCGCCGGTGCTCGGTCTTTACGCAGGTGAGGACGCAGGGATTCCCCTCGACTCGGTTGAGGCCATGCGTGCCGCGCTGCGGGCTGACGGAGTCTCTACAGCTGCGAAGAGTTCTTCGATCACCGTCTATCCACAAGCGAAGCATGGTTTCCACGCCGACTATCGTGCCGCTTATCGGTCTGAGGATGCGCGGCCGGCGTTCGTGGCCGCTTGTGCCTTCTTCCGTCAGCATGGCCTCGCAATACAGAACCCGACATAGACTGATCCAGAGTGCTGCTTCGTTTTGATGCCGTTTCGCTAGCCTTTGGTTCGCGACCCCTACTCGATCGAGTCGATCTCAGCATCGGCGAGCGCGAGCGTGTTTGTATCGTCGGGCGAAACGGCGAGGGCAAATCGTCGTTGCTGCGTTTGGTTGCTGGTGTCACACCGCCTGACGATGGCGCTGTGTGGGTGAAGCCAGGCGCGCGTCTTGCGATGCTCGAGCAGGATCTCGACCTGATGACCGATGCCAGTGTGCTTGAAGTGGTACGCGGCGGTCTTGCAGGCGCTCAAGGTGAGAGCTGGGAGCACACTCACCGAGTCGACACCATCATTTCGCGTCTGCAGTTACCTGCAGAGCAAGCGTTTGCCGGGCTATCGGGTGGCTGGCGTCGGCGTGTGCTGCTCGGTCGAGCTTTGGTTTCAGAGCCTGAGATACTGTTGCTCGATGAGCCGACCAATCATCTGGATATTTCGGCGATCGAATGGCTCGAAGCGGTGATGCTCGAGTTTCGAGGGGCGCTCTTGTTCGTTAGTCACGACCGCATGTTCGTCAATCGACTCGCGACGCGAGTCGTGGAACTGGATCGAGGCAAGCTGAGTTCGTGGCCGGGCAACTACGACGATTTCGTTACGAAGAAGACGCTACAACTCGAAATCGAGGCGAAAGCCAATGCACTGTTCGACAAAAAGCTTGCCGAAGAGGAAGTGTGGATACGTAAGGGTGTCGAAGCCCGACGTACTCGCAACGAGGGACGGGTGCGCGCTCTTAAGACGATGCGAGCCGAGCGAAAGGCGCGACGTGACCGTATAGGACAAGCCGAGTTAGCCGTCACCGAAGCCGTCGAGTCGGGCAAGCTGGTTTTCGAAGCAGAGCGAGCGGCCGTCTCGTTCGGTGAACGAGAGGTGCTACGCGGAATCACAACGCGTATCCAGCGGGGTGATCGAATCGGAATCGTTGGACCGAATGGCGCAGGCAAGAGCACGCTTATCAAGTTGCTGCTTGGCGAACTTGAGCCCTCGAGTGGGTGCGTTAAACGCGGTTCACGCTTGGAAGTTGCCTATTACGACCAGCAGCGCGAGCAACTGGATCTCAGCGCATCCGTCTCCGACAACGTCAATGACGGTAATTCCTTTGTGCCCATCGGTGGCGAGAATCGCCATGTCTCGGGCTATCTCCGAGATTTCCTATTCAGACCCGATCAATTGCTGACACCGGCCAGTGCGCTGTCAGGTGGTGAGCGAAATCGACTGTTGCTCGCACGACTCTTCGCACGTCCGGCCAATCTGCTCGTCCTTGATGAGCCGACGAATGATCTGGATATCGATACGTTGGAGTTGCTCGAAGAACTTGTCGCCGGTTTTGATGGCACTCTCCTGCTAGTCAGTCACGATCGCAGCTTTCTAGATAGAGTCGTCACGAGTTTGCTCGTCCTCGAAGGCGATGGTGGAGTTCGTGAGTTCGTCGGCGGTTGGACTGATTGGGAAGAGTGGAAGAAGAGCAACGTTGTATCGGCAAGCGTGCCGTCCGCCCGAAAGTCGACCAGGCTGGATTCGAAAGACGATGACACCGTCGTAACCTCGGCGGCATCAAGCAAGAAAAAGCGTCTCTCATATAAAGAGCAGCGCGAGTTCGACGAGTTGCCTGCGAAACTGGAAACGATGGAGTCCCACAAGCTAGCGCTCGATAACTTAGTGGCCGATCCTAATTTCTACGGCCGAGATCAGAACGAAGTCAAAAAAACCTTAGGTGAGTTACAAGCGCTTTCCGAAGAGATCGAGGCGGCATATCGACGTTGGGAAGAGCTTGAAAAACTACAGGCCAGCATCTGACAAAAGCGGTATGACCAGAAATGCCGTGACGAAATGCTCGTCGTGGTGTACACTTCGCCTTACAAAATAAGGGTTGCGCGGTCAGCGCCCCCATTACTCGACTCGCAACTGACCGCTACGGCTTTGTCCGTGTCGCGAGTCAAATCAACTACGGATCTCATCATCAATGCAGTTTTCTGATCTCGGG
>JACCDT011609571.1_pt1 | contig 10011 bp, 9 predicted proteins | sample 7446291 | NCBI WGS metagenome assembly JACCDT01 (sample SAMN15323446, study PRJNA562643) | freshwater metagenome | isolation source: river surface water | place: USA:Blue River Watershed | collected 2017-08-17 | reverse complement strand
GCTAGTAGGGATCGTCACCGAGGCGGACTTTGTAAAATTCTTTATTAAAAAAGTTGAGTTTTGGAACTAGAATTTTTAATTAGAATCTAGATTAATCTTAACCTATATCTAAAGATTTCCATTTAATATCACTCTGGGAGCAGCTAACAGGGAGGTATTTTTTGCAATTCACAACTTATTATCGTCATTCAAGCCGATCTCAATCATTAGATGAATTAACAAAAATCAAAACCGACAGACTTCTAAAAAAATTCCAAATGGACGGGATTGCTATTTGGACTTTTTCCAAGAAAGAAAATAATTACCTTTCAGAGTTTTATTTAAAATGCTGGGGAAATGAATTCCATACACAAAGTACCGCAGATAATTTTTTCAGAACTCTAGAGTCCAATCTTTTAAAAATGGAGTTGCAACTTGATGGTTACTTAGCCGAGGAAAGGCGATGGAGTGAATTATCCCTCTAAATTGCTAGCCCAAAAACAGGCTTAACCTTACTATCTTTTCAGTTTATTCTTTTGGATTCATCATTTTGCTTTGGACTCTTTTTTTAAAACGCCTGTAGCGTAGAAGGATTCATAAATATCTGAAATGGAATCTCGTATATCTCTGGGGAAATACCCAAAATCCCTGTTGGCCTTAGCATGACTCATAACCTTGCTCGTCCCAAGGGCGTGAAGTGACTCACGTGTAAAAAGGGGTTCACCCTTAGTAATCTTTACTATAATTTCCGCGAAGGGAGCGACCAATTTGGCCAGCCACATTGGCGTAGTTAATATTGGAGGCTTAACGCCGGTAATATTTCCAGCAATTTCGGCCAAATCCCTGACTGTAAAGTACCTTCCTGAGAGAATATAATTTTCTCCAGATTTTCCCTTGGTAAGGGCGGCCACCGCAATCTTGGCAATATCTCGAGAATCAACAAAATCGAACCCACCATCAATCAGCGCAGGCAATTTTTTATTTATAAGATCCAGAAAAACATTTCCCATTCTTGATGGAGCATAATCATAAGGACCTATTACACCAGTCGGGTGAATAATCACGGCATCTAGGCCCTTGGCCATTACCTTTCTCAGCTCAATTTCGCCCCTATTTTTCGACTGGTCGTATATTGGCGCGGTTGAATCTACCCTCGGAGTGTTTTCATCGATTACATGACCCTTTAAATGGGTGTTAAATGCATGTATTGAGCAGGTGTGAACAAACCTTTTAACCCCCAATTCTAGTGCCAATTCGGCCATATTTTTAACCCCTAAAACGTTGGTCTTTTCGACCATTCCATCAGGATCTCCCATAATGGAAATTATGGCGGCCAAGTGAATAACCCCATCAACCCCAGTTAAGGCCTTTTTTATAGATTCCCGATCTAGGATATCTCCATAATAAATTTCTACATTATTTTTAGGTAAATTTTTGGGATCTTTATGGACTAATGCCCTTATACTAAAATTTTGCTTAATTAGTTCTTGAATTACCGCCCCACCAATATGGCCTGTGGCCCCTGTTACTAGAATCGTTTTAATAAATTACTCCTTGGAATTTAGAAATAAGACTCCTTAACATTAGAATATATAGCGTTGCAATACCAAATTGAAACACTTCCCATGACATTGAGCGTAATAAAGTTTTTTTTAAGCATTACCGATGATAAGCTTATGGAATTTAAGGATAGTTTCTACCTAATCAGCAAATTTTCTGATAAGCACCTGGCCCTTCCTCTAGACAATATTTTGGGTGTTTTTAAACTAGAGGACATCACCCCAATTCCCAATAATAAAAATAAATACGTTCTTGGCGTTACAAACGCTAAAGGTCATGTAGTACCAGTGTTGGATTTTAATTTAGGCGAAAAACTTGATCCATCAAACCTTTTAGTTGTTTTTGAAACTAATTGGGGAAAAAGGGGAGCGGTTTTTGAAAAAATTGAAGAAGTAAGGTTATTTTCAAAGGAAGATCTAGAAAGGATAAAAATTGATTCCGAACCAGCCAAATATTACGACTTAGTAATAAATTCCAAAGAATTTATTCTTCTAGACCCTGAAATAAATTTGGATATTTCTGAATTGGTAGAAAAATTAAATTCCAGGACCTCTAAAGCCTCTTAGCAATAAAAGTTATCAAAGTGCCATCCTCAAAGGAATTTAAAATTTTCTGAATACCATCAACATTTTGACTTCCTCCTTGAGCAAAATGTGGCGCACCTCCACCTTTACCATTAACTAAAAGTAGGATTTCTTTCAAAAGGTCACCCGCTCTTAGTTTGCTGCTTATCTCTTTTTTAACCCAGACAAAAACTCTTAGCACACCTTCTTTGATCCCTAAAAGTACAATAATATCCTTTTCATTTTTTCCAAGAATATCATCACCTAAAGTTTTCAACATTTCTGCTTCAATATCTACTCTACCAATAAGAATTTTTTGATCATTGATAGTCCGTTCAATTTTGCTTAAAAATTTCATCTCTTTTGGAGAAATTGAAACCGGTTCAATCCTTTGCTGTGATTTTTTCTTTAATTCAGAAACCCTAGAAACTACTTGTTCAATTCCCGTTCCTAAAAGTCTCGCAGTTTCTTTTAGTATCCTATTTTTTTCCTGAATGGTCTTTAATGCTGCCAATCCAGTTACTGCTTCTATCCTCCGGACCCCCTTAGCAACCGAAGATTCAGATAAAATAGAAAATATCCCTATTTCAGAAGTGTTTAAGGCATGAGTACCACCGCAAAGCTCTACTGATTCCCCAAATTTAATAACTCGAACCTTTTCGCTATAGGTTTCCCCAAATAGCGCCAATGCTCCGGCCTCTACGGCCTTAGAATAATCCATTTCCTGGGTGATATTGGGGCTACCTTGCATAATCCAATGGTTTACCAATTCTTCAATCTTAGTTAATTCTTCTTCAGTAAGACCTGTTTTGTTTTGGAAATCAAATCTAAGCCTTTCAGCATTTACAAAGGAACCTTTTTGAAGCGCATGTTTTCCCACAACCGACCTAAGTGCTGCATGAAGAAGATGGGTGGCACTATGATTTCTTCGAGTGTTTTCTCTAACCACTTTATCCACTAAAAGGGAAATTCTATCTCCTACCTTTATTTCTCCTGAAAGTAGTCCAGCCTCATGTACGTAAACACCTGAAAATTTCAAAGTATTAATTATAGCTAGCTCTGCTTTCTCGGTATTGGCAACTCCGATATCCCCTGCCTGACCACCACCCTCTCCATAAAAGGGGGTCTGATCTGTAATAAAATAAAAATTCTGGTTTTGATTTATATTTTGAACCAATTTTCCTTGAGAAATAATTCCCAAAATGGAACCATCCGCCTGTAGGGTTTCATAACCTAAAAATTTAGTTTTAGAAAAATCCTTTACCAAACCTTCTAAATCAAGAGATCCTCCATCTATCCCAAAAGCCTTTACTACTCTTGAAATATTTCGATGATCCTCAAATGCCTCTAGGTAGCCTTTTTCATCTAAGGAAAAACCCAATCCATTTAAATGACCCCTTATTGCTTCAAGAGGCACACCAAATGTCGTGGCCAATTCGAATGCCACTTTTCCGGGAAAAACATTGCCACTTAAACCAGCAAGAGTTGAGTCTATCTTTTCCATCCCCCTTCTGATTAGGGGCAAAAATTCATCCCTTTCTTGGTTCATTCCATGGATAACAAAATCCCTATTTGATTTTAAGGAAGGGTAATACTCTCCAATTGTTTCAATTATTTTATCAACGATTGGTTCAAAATTTATTTTCTCAATCTTGCTACTAGCGAAGGCACCCAAACATTTCCGCAAAAGCCTTCGAGGAATATAACCCTGCCCTTCATTTGAAGGACCAACTCCTTCGGCCATAATAAAAGTCGATGCCCTTAAATGATCAGTGACCATATAAGTAGTTCGCTCATCCAAATTAAAATTCTTCTTAATAACTTCGACTATAGGCTTTAAAATGTCTGTTTCATAAACACTATCTAGACCGTGGATAATCATGGCCATTCTTTCAAGCCCTGAACCTGTATCAACGCTCTTAAGTGGTAGTTGGGTATACTCCCCATCCGCGGATTTATTGAGCTCCATAAATACACCAGCATTCCAAATTTCAATATATCTGCCAGTGGTTACGAATTCCTTGCCGGGCACCCACTGTTCCCCAAACTTTTCTCCACAATCATAAAATACTTCCGTACAAGGGCCGCAGGGACCACTATCTCCGGCCGGACCCCAAAAATTATCCTGCCCTAGTCTAACTACATGGTCTTTAGCAATACCGGCCTTCACCCAAGCATTTGCTGATTCCTCATCAGCTTTCAGCCCCAGTTTTTCATTTCCTTCATAAACAGAAACGTACAGTCTTTGGGGATCAAATCCCAATCGGTTTACCAATAGATCGAAGGCCAATTCTACTGCCCTTTCTTTGTAATAATCCCCAATAGACCAACTTCCCAACATTTCAAAGAGTGTTAAGTGATGTCTGTCGCCTACATCATCAATGTCTTTGGTCCTAATACAGGGCTGATAATTTACAAGTCTTTTATAGGGTGGGGTATCAAGTCCCAAAAAATATTTTTTTAAAGGGGCCATCCCTGAATTGATAAACAATAAGGTTGGGTCATTTTTAGGAACGACGGAAGATGAGCCTATTTTTAGATGGTCCATTTCCTGAAAATAGCCCAAAAAGGCATCCCGTATTTCTTTAGTGGTTAACTTTTTCATAATTCCCTTTTAAAAGAAAAAGATACACCTAGTCAATTCCTCTAAAAACTATTTTATAAGGTCAATAAGAAGTCCGGTGTAAATAATAATCAAAAAAATAAGCCCCAAGGCGAACGAGAAAAACCTTAAATTAACATCATTTTCGGAAATATGAACCCACGAGTGTACTATTCTCAGAAGGACAAAACCCCAGGATAGGAAAATGTAGAAGGGTGATACCTTATCCATCGCATATAAAAACAGACAGCCTATAAAGAAGAGTACTGGTACCTGGAAGAGGTTATTAACATTATTTGAAACTTGCTGGATTTTTTCAGGCATACCTTCCTGCAATTTAAACTGGGAAAACTTAATCTCTCGTCCCTTTACCGCTTTAATCCGGATATAGATCAAGTAAAAAATCATTATGGCAACCCAGGAAAACATGGCAAAGGCAGGATAATAAATCTGCTCCCTCATGCCCTTAAATCCTTTCTTAAAATTTTACCAACCGGTGTTTTGGGTAGGTCAGTTCTAAATTCGACAATTTTGGGTCTCTTATAATTTGTCAGGTTTTTTGCACTAAATTCCAGCACTTCATTTTGGGAAAGGCTTTCGTCTTTTTTAACAATAAAAACTTTTACCGCCTCTCCGGTTTTTTCGTCAGGTATCCCTATGGCCGCACATTCAAATATTTTTGGATGCATACTTAAAACATCTTCGATTTCATTTGGGTAAACATTAAAACCTGAAACCAAGATCATATCCTTTTTTCTATCAACTATTTTAAAAAATCCATCCTCATTCATCACACCAATATCGCCAGATCTAAAAAATCCATCCTTTGTGAAGACAGCTGCCGTTTCTTCTGCTTTATTCCAATAACCTCTCATAACCTGAGGGCCTTTTATACAAATTTCCCCAGAATCACCTGCGGGTAAATCATTTCCATTATCATCTTTTATGGAAACAATGGTTGAACTTATTGGAAGTCCTATTTTCCCATTATATTCCTTTAAATCCATAGGATTCATACAAGCCGCAGGAGAGGTTTCAGTAAGACCATAGGCTTCGATTAAAGTACATCCCGTGATCTTTTTCCATCTTGTAGCAGTGTCCCTCTGAACTGCCATTCCTCCGCCCAAAGTGATTTTAAGATGAGAAAAATCTAGTTTTTCAAATTCTGGGTTATTCATCAAACCATTAAAAAGAGTGTTAACCCCGGTAATTGCTGTAAATTTCCATTTTTTTAATTCTTTAATAAAATTTGGGATATCTCGTGGATTGGTAATCAAAACATTTAGAGCTCCTACCGAAGAAAGGGCAAAGCAATTAGCCGTCAATGAAAAGATATGATAAAGGGGCAGCGGAGTGATCACGATTTGCTTTTGATTTACAATATCACCCAACCATTCTTTGGCCTGGGTCAGGTTTGCCACAATATTTTTATGAGTAAGTATCGCGCCTTTAGATACTCCGGTAGTTCCTCCCGTGTATTGAAGAAAGGCAATATCCTCAAGACCAATATCCACTTTTTTAAAGGCCCAAATTCCTTTTAATATTTCTTTGAATGAAACCGCTGATGGAAGATTAAATTTAGGAATCATTTTTTTTATATATTTTAAAACAAAATTAACCAACATGGATTTGGGGAATTGCAAAAGATCCCCTATCTTTGTGGTAATTATATATTCAACCTTGGTCCGATCTAGCACCGACTCCAACACTTGTGCAGAATTTTCGTAAATCACGATGGCCTTGGCCCCAGAATCATTTAGCTGAAATTGTAGTTCGCTACCCGTATAAAGGGGATTTACATTTACGACCACTAGTCCCGCTCTCAATGCCCCGAAAAGAGCGATAGGATATTGCAAAATATTGGGCATCATTAGGGCAATGGAATCGCCTTTCTTCAGACCCAGGCTCTGCAGATAACCGGCAAAGTTTTTTGAAAGCTCATCTATCTGGCCAAAACTTAGGGTTGTACCAAAGTTGGAAAAAGCAGGTCTCTCCTTAAATTTCTCAAATACCTCTTCAAGCATTGAGGGAATCGAGGGATATTTTCCAAGTGAAATTTCTTCAGGAACTCCTTTAGGGTAATTTTTTAACCAAGGTTTTTGCATAATAAATCCTTATTTTTTTTAACCGTCACTTTAACAACTTTTTTTCTGTTCGAGTATAGAGATTTTCTAACTTAGCGCACTCAGCCATTGGTTAACCCTAAGTGTTGGGTCAAAATGTTTGGAAATATCTGAAACAACCGAAATAAAATCAACATCCGCTTCCAATACTTCCCCCACCTTTTCCAAAGTTATTCCACCGATGGCCACCAAAGGAAGGTCGACTAATTTTCTGATAATTTTTAATTTTTCAGTACCTTGAGGGGCAAAACTCATGGCCTTCAGTGTGGTGAAATAAATTGGGCCGAAAGCGACATAGGAAGGGCCATACCCCAAACAAAGTGCCAATTCAAAATAGCTGTGGGTCGAAATTCCAAGCCTAAGACCACTTTTTAATAATTCCAAACGATCATATTTGGCGAGATCCTCTTGCCCCAAATGTATTCCAAATGCATTATATTTTTTGGCCAATTCAAAATAATCATTTATAAAGAGCTTGATTCCCAATAGATTTGAGATTTCAATTCCCTTTTTAATTTCATTTTCAAGATCCGCGCCTGTTAAATCCTTAATTCTAAGTTGTGCAATTTTAATTCCTGAAAGCTTTTTTAAAAAATCAGATCTATCAACAATGGGATAAATCTCTAAACTCTCGATGTCTAAATCCGCAAATTTTCCATCTCCTAAATTAACAAAAGGCATATCACAAGATTTTAAATCCTCGGTAAAGACACCACGAGGGTTCATAACAAATACCGATTTATCAAAGACAGCTTGACGTAAATTTTTGGAAAGATTGATTTTTGCAAATATTAGGGCGTCTTTTAGATTTAGCCCGGTTGATAGCCCAAAGGCCAAGGAAGATGCCAAGGCGCAACCCGTCCCCCGGGTAGAATAGTCTCTGTTGATTTTTTTCGATGAAATACAAAATTGCTCTTTTTGGGAATAAAAGTAATCATAGATAAAATCATCTTTAGATTCTGCATGTCCGCCTTTTAAAAGAACATTTTCAACCCCCAGATCAAGAGGATTCGTTGCCCCATCAAGCAGTATTTTTAGTTCCACTAAGTTAGGAGTTAAAATTCCTACTAGGGGAAAAAAATACTTCTTTAAAAATGAAATACCTTCTTTTTCTAATAATTCCCCGCCAGTTGTACTAAAAAGGATAGGATCCAAAATAATAAAATCTTTTCTTTTTGAAAAAAAATCAAAAAGAATTTTTAGATTCTTAAAACTTCCTATCATTCCAATTTTCACGATGGAAGAAGTTTCAGGAAATGCATCTTGAAGTTGTCTTTTTAGAGATTCTTCACTGACAAACTCCGCCTTTAAAAAATCCGTGTGGGTTTGCCAAGTCGTAGCGGTGCTTATACAGGAAAAATTAGCACCTAGATTGGAGAGGATTCTTTTATCCAACTCAATTCCAGCTCCCCCAGATGAGTCAGATCCTCCAATAATAATTATTTTCTTCATACGTTGCCATGCCAAAAAGGAGTACCCACCACCGGAGTAGATGGGACGGCAAAATCCCTTTTTTCCATAATGCCGGCCTGATATCCCGATCTACCTGCTCTTATGGCCAATGAGAAACCTTTGGCCATTTCGGGAGGGTTTATTGCCAAGGCCACTGCCGAATTAAGTAATACACCATCATATCCAAGCTCCATGGCCAAAGCTGCATCTGATGGTCTCCCAATTCCTGCATCCACAATTAGAGGAATATCCCTAAATCGCTCCCTCATAGTTTTGAGGGCGAAAATATTGGTCAAACCTTGGCCTGACCCTATAGGAGATGCCCATGGCATTAAAATTTTACATCCCGCCTGTAGAAGTTTTTCCCCAACAACCAAATCCTCAGTTGTATAAGGAAAAACAATAAAACCGTCCTTAACTAAAATTTTGGCGGCCTCAACCAGTGCGAAAGGATCTGGTCTTAAAGTATAGTCATCTCCTATCACCTCAAGCTTAATCCAGTTTGTCCCAAAAATTTCACGTGCCATATGGGCAGTGGTAACTGCCTCTTCGACGCAATGACAGCCAGCCGTATTAGGCAACAGGTTTGTATTTAAATCTTTAAGAGTTTTAAAAAATCCATTTTCCTGGCCATTCCCTGAGCGCCTAAGCGATACGGTTACGATTTCGCAAGCACTTTCCCGTATGCATTCACCCAATGCTTGAAGGGATGGATATCTGGAAGTTCCAAGAAGCATTCGACTATTAAGTTTCTTTCCGAATAGATCCCACATTTATTAACCTCCAGGATGAGGAGTCACAACCTCAAGTTGATCGTTTTCTTTTAAATTAACTTTTGCATATTGGGTTTTTGGAATAAAGTTCTTATTTAGGGCAACGGCAAAAAACTCGCTATTATTTTCCAAGGAATTAATTACATCTAGGATATTGGCGCCTTCCTTTATTTCTCTTTTTTCTCCATTGATCAACAAAATCATAAAATCTCCTTAAAAAATCCTTCATATCCCACAGGGATTTTTTCATTTATCACATAATTTGAAACGAGATCGGCTACCTTAGGGGAAATCAAGTATCCGTGGCGATATAAACCATTTGCCCGAATAAGCCCCTTTTCCAGCTGAATTTGAGGAAGGTGATTTCCAAAACAAGGTCTAAGGCCAACTCTTGATTCTAAAATATTGCCTTCAGAGAAGCCTGGATGAATCGAAAATACACCGGATAATAGCTCTAAAGAAGACCGTACCGTAATTGGATCTAGGCTTGAGCTTTCAATGGATGTGGCACCAACTAAAAAGTGATGATCGCGTCTGGGGGCAATATAGATTGGATATCTTGGATGCATAAGCCTAACGGGTCTTTTAAGTGTGACATCGGTGGCCCTTATCAAAAATAATTCGCCCCTAACTCCTCTTAAATTATCTAATTTTGCCTCCAATCCTCTACAATCAATTACCATATCAAAGGAGAATTTCTTTCCGAATGCCATGACTTTATAAGGAATTATTTCTTCTACCTTAGTGTTAAAATAAACTCCTTTAAGATTTGGTATCAACTTCTCATTTAATCTAACAAAGACCTCAATGGGATCAATTTGTCCTTCGAATGGAAAGAAGAGACCATTCTCTAATTGAAGAGCAGGTTCAAAATCAGAAACTTTAACTTCTTGAAAAACTTTTTTGTCTGAGGAATGTTTTAATACAATTTCTTTTAAGCGACTTAGCTCTCTTTGATC
>JACCDT011490752.1_pt1 | contig 10013 bp, 9 predicted proteins | sample 7446291 | NCBI WGS metagenome assembly JACCDT01 (sample SAMN15323446, study PRJNA562643) | freshwater metagenome | isolation source: river surface water | place: USA:Blue River Watershed | collected 2017-08-17 | reverse complement strand
GTCGATTCCTGGCAACCGGAAAACGTGACATCTTTTATGATACCTCAATTGGCGCATTCAGCCTCGTTTTCTCAGGCTAAAGAAAGCCAAACCAACGCCGATTCAGCTGCGATGCTTTGTAAAAAAACTTCCCTTGCTTTAAAGCTTGGGCTTAAAGGAAATTCCGTGCCGGTGTCTGATCAAATCAACCAACTTCGCCAGAACAGTCAAAGGGTATTGAATGTCTTTGCCGCCAGCCTCGATTTATCTTCGGCAGGAAATATCCCCAATCAGATTGAAACTCTTATCAGTAATTTTTCCGGCTTCCGGAAAAAATTTGGCGATTATGCGATAGGCTCGATCTACAACAGCCATGACCAAACAATGCTGGCTTATGTGCTGACGGATGACCGCAATAAATGCCAAAGCATATTCCAAGACGAATTTTTCCAGTCCCTAATAAAATCCTTACCATTGTTGCCGAAAAAGCCCACTCAAAAGATGACTTTGGTGTGCGATCAAGAAATAACACAAACATTTGGTGTTTCGGCCGCCGGACAATATGGCGACCCATGCGTAACAAGCCTTTTGTCCTTGCGCATTACGGGCAGCAAAGGCCTGTCCTATGCGGTGACAGCGCAGTAATACATGCGGGTGCATTACCTGGTTTTTTGCCTAAGAATATCCGCTGTTTAGAGCTTTGTTAACGTAAAAACGGTATGCTGTTGTCTTGCCTTTTTGGACATAGCCATGCGATTCCTGTACATACAGCGCTTTTTCTTGCCTTTGATAATTTTCCTGATCGGAATTGGGATCACGGGATTGCTTTCATGGCAGAATTATCAAAGCGGCTTGAACGAACAAAAGCAGCAACTGGAAAAAAAAGCCAATCTGGCGATCGGAAACATCAAAGGTCGTCTTGACGTCTATCAGGGCGTCGCCAACTCGATCGCCGCATTCTTCGGATCAAGCAGCTTTGTCACCAAAGAGGAGTGGAACGGATACCTAGATACGCTCGACATAGCCAATAATTACCCCGGGATTTTGGCGGTCAATTTTATCGAGCCGCTGTCCAATGCCAATATGGCCGATTTTTTAAAAAGGAATATCGCTAATTACCCCAAATTCGAAATATTCCCACAAGGCTGGCGCGAAGAATATTGTGTTGTAACGTATGAAAAGCGCCTTCGCTGGTCGAACTTCACGCTTGGGCTTGACCGTTGCCGCAACCAAGCTTCGGAATCGGCGCTAAGGCGAGCGGCGACAACAGGAAAGGCGGCTTTAACTTTGGGGAATGTCCTACAACGCGACCTTGAATCTGCCGACAGTATTTTATATTTTCCAAGCTTCAAGAACAATTTCACCGATAAAAAGCCGGAGCTGTTGGGCTGGGTAGGATTGGTGCTGGGTTACGATAGAATTTTCTCTCATATTGTACCAAACGACCCGACTTTTGATTTCGAAGTTTTTTCAAGCTTGCCGGACATGCCTATAGACAGCAGGAAGCTGATTTTCGATCTCGATGGCCATATCCAGGCGCTCAACCAAATGGTCTTGCTTGAACAAAAAGAAGATGAGATTTACAGAAACCGCATTCTTACCTCTCATAACATAGATTTTGCCGGGCAAAACTGGCATTTGCGCTTTAGTGCCGAACGACTTTTTAATTCTGGTTTCATCATCGCGCTTTTTTCAGGCTTTTGCATCAGCGGTCTTTTGGCCCTGGTTATTTTTTCTTTAAGCCGGACCAAGGAAAAAGCGGCGCACTTGGCGCAGATAATGACCGATAACATCCGTCAAGGCGAAGAACGCACCAAAACCTTAATGGGCTTTTTACCTGTCGGCATTTATCATACCGACAGCACCGGCGCAGTCAGCTATGCGAACCACAAATGGCTAGAAATTATTGGCATTCAGCACCTTCACCAAGCAGGCCAATGGATTGACAGGATTCACTCCAACGATAGGGATCTTTTTCTCGAGTATTGGAATAGCTGTGTTACAAAAGGAGAGCCACTTTCGTATGATTTCCGCATCCTGCATGCCGAGAAAGGCTTTCTATGGGCCAGGAGCAATGCGCGGCCAATCTTTGATCCAGAAGGAAAGGTCGAGGGCTATATCGGCGTTCTGATCGACATTTCGGGGGAACAGGACCTCAAAGATACGAAATTAAGGCTGGAGCTTGCCATAAGCGGAACCAACGACGGGCTTTGGGATTGGGATATTGCGGGAGATAAGATTTATTTCGCGCCGCGCTGGAAAGAACAATTGGGATATAAAGATCATGAGCTGGAAAATACCTTGCAGATGGCAGAGAATCTTCTTCACCCTGACGATCGCGACAGGGTTGCAAAAAAAATAGAACAACATCTTCAGGGGCAACTGGATGTGTTCGAGGATAAACAGCGCCTAAGGCACAAAAACGGCCAATGGCGCTGGTTCTTGACAAGGGCGAAGTGCGCACGCGACGAGAACGGCAATCCTATCCGCCTTGTAGGATTCAATACCGACATCACCGACGCGAAACAGCAAGCGGAAGAATTGCAGCACGCAAAAGAGCTGGCCGACAACGCATCAAAGGTTAAATCCGAATTTTTGGCTACGATGAGTCACGAAATCAGGACGCCGATGAACGGAATTATAGGGATGGCGGATATCTTAATGGATACGGAATTATCTGTAGACCAAAGAAACTATGTCGACACGTTCAAGCACTCCGCACAAACACTGCTGACCATCATCAATGATATTCTGGATTACTCTAAACTAGAGGAGCATAAACTACAGCTGGAGATAATCCCGTGCAATATTCGCGCTACACTTGAAAGCGTGACCGCCTTGCTTTTGGGGCCAGCAAAAAACAAGGGCTTGCATCTGATCTGTAAGATAGATTCCAATGTTCCGGAAATGGCGTTGTGCGATCCCAACCGGATAAAGCAAGTTCTTTTCAACCTGATCGGCAATGCACTAAAGTTCACCGACAAGGGCGAAGTGATTGTCCAAGTATCGAAAGCCGAAGAAAACAGCCATGAAAATCGGCTGCGTTTTGAAGTCACCGATACGGGCATAGGCATACCCGAAGAATTCAGGCGCGATCTATTTACCCGATTTTCGCAATCCGACAGTTCTATCAGCAGAAAATACGGCGGCAGCGGCCTTGGATTATCAATCTGCAAACAACTCGTCGAGCTGATGGGCGGGACAATAGGAGTACATAGCACGCCCGGCAAGGGAAGCCGTTTTTGGTTCGAAATATTGTATGAGCCAGTTTCCCGCTATGACGTTATTAATACTGCGTCATCCAATGATGCTGGCTCACCCACGCATCACCAAGCCGCAGCGCCAGAAAACGGGCTGCAACATGTGCTCGTGGCCGAAGACAATAAAGTCAATCAAATGGTTATTTCGGCTATGCTCAAAAAATGCGGCTACACCGCAGACATAGTGCATAACGGCGCCGAAGCGGTTAATGCCGTCCAACAGAAATCTTATGATATGGTATTGATGGATATACAAATGCCGGAAATGGATGGCGTTACCGCCTCCAAAAAAATCCGCGCCTTGGGCGGCGATTATGCCGTGATTCCCATTCTGGCGCTGACCGCAAATGCTATGGCGCAAGACCGTGATAGCTATCTAGCCGCCGGCATGAATGATTGTGTTACAAAACCAATCATTCTAGAAACTCTTATGGATTGCATCCAAAGGCATAGCAGGAAAGAATCTAAGACCGGTAAAAAAGTCTTACGCCCCGCAGGATTCTAAGAATGAAGGAAGCCTGACGGCAATGGTGCCCAGGGCCGGGATTGAACCAGCGACACGCGGATTTTCAGTCCGCTGCTCTACCACTGAGCTACCTGGGCTTGACCTATACAGATGATCAAAAAAATTAAGGATATTTGTTGTATTTCGTAACCATTGTTTTGGCAACAACAAAAATTCCGCCCATCCTGCATAAAACTGCTTTTCCTAGGATTATGTGTATATTAATTACGTCATATGATAATTATTAAGCATTAATGTTCGTTTTTTTCTTTTTTGGTTTTATTTAGTTGCGTATCATTTGGGCAGACTCCCTGCATGCCTCAAGAGATATGTCGCAATGAGCAGTTTTCCGGCTTTTCCTCTTGCCACGCCGCACGCCCCTGCCCCCATCCTTAGGCTGGTTCGCGGCGACGAGCCGGAAACCATTTCTATCAGTGCGCTTTCATCCGTCTATGAGACCTTAGCTAGAATGGTTCGGGCCAGCTACGGGCCAAAATGCGTCAGTCAAAAATTCCTGGCAGCTGCTTATAGCATCGAGATTTGCAGGCTTAAGGATCAAAAGGGATTGCAAGTGGCCCTGCAAAAAGCGGGGGAGATTTTTTCCAGCACGCATAGTGGTTCGGACAAACCTTGCGCAAAATTATTTTGGGCTTTTATTCTTAGCGATTTAATTTTATGCCAAGAAAACGTTGATGGGGGATCTGTCAAAGCCTGCCCCGCCCGCAGCCAGGCTTATCGCGGCATTGCAAATGCATTGCTTTATCTATCTTTTTCACATCGCATTCAGACCGGACCACAAGCCGGAGAATACAACCACCTAGCCATCAATTTTCTGTACATAGACCTAGATCGCGGCGATTTTGAAAGCTATATCGCACGCAACGCAAGCATGCGGAAAATGATCAAGCACTCTATCGGCCAACTAGCAGAGCATCAAGCGCGCAGCATTCTGCTGCCTGGCAGGTTTTCCGAATTCTCTGAAGATGAAATCGGACTTTCCATGGACCCAATACTGCACAATCTTTCTATGCAAGAAGCAGAAAGAATGTTTTATGCGGCTAAGAAATCATGGCAAAAAGACCGCGGCATCGACGGCAATGCCGCTTGGATTGCCTATTGCCGATTGAAGGAACATATAGCTCAAAGAATCTGCGCAGAGCTGCCTTATGAAAGCTTGCCCGGAAGACATGCCGCTATCATCCGGGCGCAGCTAGAATCTTATCGGCAGATTTAATTCTATAAGCCGGAGCCGGAAACCGATGGAGCCTGGGCATCCGCAGTTTCATCGGTTATTAAATTGACGGCCGGCGGCATTTCTGGGTCTTCCATGTCCATCGATTGTCTTCTTCTGTTCCAAATCATCTCTGCCAGCTTTTTATTGGCCCGCGTTTCACATTCTTCGGCGCTGTAAGGCTGCATGAAGATATTGGTGACAATCTTGCCTGGGGCGTAATTGTATGGCCTTGGGGCAAGCTCCCTTTCTTGCGCCACCAGCAAGGCAAGATTGCTTTGCAGGCGGAAAATATTGAAAATTCCCCATTCGGTTTTATCCGAAAAAAGCGGTCTGGCCAGGAAGCTGATCCGGGCATTGCCATTTGCCGCTACTTTCATTTCCGCGTTGATTACCGGCATTTTTTTGATTAGTTCAGAAAGGGGCATTTTAAGCGACTCAATCGCCTTTTCTTCAATTTCCTGGACATTGCCCGTATTGTTTTGCAGCTGCTGTCCTGCTTCTAGGATAATTCCTCCCAAAGTCACCCTCAATGTGCGGCATTGCTGCGCCCGAATTACATTGTGATAGGGCGAGTTCTCGTCCGAATACTGGATTTCCGCTACTGCCAGTATTTGGCAAGCGTCAGCGGCAATATTGTTATATTCAAAGAAACTGGGTTTCATGATGTATAGCGAACCTATTGTTTATGATTTTTAGGCCTTGAGCAGGAAAATTACAACCGAATCGCGAAGAATTGAAGCATTTATCCGCTAAGGATCACAGATAAAGATTGAGGACACACAAGGGTAGCATTATAATCACTCCATGCTACCGCCTTGGCTGTAAAATGCCAAGCCAATTAACCGATCGGGGGGTATGTATGACTTTTGGCGAGATTTTGTTTTATACGGCCGTCTATGGCCTTGTGATCGTTGCCGGCGGACTTGCCGCAAAAAGGGTCAACAGCAAAAAAGTTCCGCTTCCTGCATTGCCTGCTGCCAATCAAAATTATGAGCGTCCTCAAATCGGCTCTGGCGTGGGGGCACAAATCCCCAGCAGCAGATATGTCAGCCTTTCGAGCAACCGGCGAAAAGCATCTTAGAAAATCGTCAGCGATCGGATTCCTCCGCGATAGATTTGTCGGGCGGCTGTTCGTCGGTTGCGACGACATAAGATTCGTTAAGCCATTTTCCAAGATCTATTTCTGCACATCGTAAGCTGCAAAAAGGCCTATATTGTTGCGATTGCGCTTTTTTGCAGATAGGGCAGCTTCCCGTTTTGTTACTTATCATCCTGCATCATATCCGTTCGCTTTTAGATGTTTTTACATCGCGCCAGTCCCGCAGCGGCTGGCCTTTGTGCGATCTGATCACTTCTAACAGTCCCGATTTAGTGAAACCCATAAACCTCCCTGGATTGTCATCATACGCACTGGCCGCCATCAACCCGGATAGCACCGCTTTCTGATATTGCCTTTTTTCCATCTTGAGCAAATCGATTAAAATTATTCCGCCCAAATTGCGCAAGGCGATTTGACGCGCCAATTCCCCGGTCAATGCCTTGTTTAGGTTTGTAAAATTTCCATGCCCGCCGCCAACATTCACGTCGATAACGCTAAGCGCTTCAAGCTTTTCAAAAACAAGATTCATGCCGTTCGGCAAATGATATTGTTTTTGCAAGGCTGCATCCCACTGATCAATTATATCATTGTTGGCGAATATATCCCCCTTCTCGCGCGGCAGAGAAATCGACGAAGAGATATCCGGCATTAAATCTTCGGCAAGATCCGTCAATTCCCGCCTTAAATGGATATCGGATACAAATATCTTTCCAACTTCCGCTGTATTTTCCAGCAAGCTTTGAATCGCCCCCGGCGCAGCCTTTGCAAGGCCTAAAGGCGCATCGGCGCATTTTTGTTCGATATATTTTAGGATATCTCTTTGTGCAACCGCCATGTCCAATAGGGCCGCTTCGGGAATTAGCAAGGCCGGCTCTCGGACGTTTCCGCGCCACCCTGTCGCATGAAGCTTGGAAAGAAGCTGTTTGTGCCGGCTCGATTGAGCGCGCTCAGAACCAGAACTGGTGCCGCGAATACAATCCAAATACCGCGAAGAAATTTTTATGGAAATATCCAGTTTGGGTCCTTTGTCCCCACTGCCGGGCCGCTTGATTTGAACTAGCAGCTTTTTGCCTTCGGAAGCTTCGCGGGAATTTGCAGATAAAAATCCGATTTCTCCGTTGCCAATATCGACTAGGGCTTGGTTCTCCCCAAGCCGCTTGATGACCCTTCCGAAAAAAATGTCCCCTTCTTGCCCCTGGCTTTCCGATTGCACCGTTTGCAAGCTTGGTGATTTTTGTACCAATCCACGCCAAAGAGCGCCGTTATAGCACAGAGCGGCAGCATATCCGCGTTCTGAACGGTCTATGTATATTTCAGCCCGCGCGGGGCGAGTTTGGCTCATGATGGATATATCCTGCGGAACACAGCATAGTATATGTAAGCGCTAAGGGCAAACCTACGACATTAAAATAGCAGCCGTTGATTCTTTTGACAAAACTGCCGGCAAAGCCCTGGATCGCATACCCGCCCGCCTTTCCTTTCCATTCTTCGCTGGCGATATAGCGCTCAATGTCGGCGCTATTCAAAGATTTAAACTTAACTATGGTCATTTCTTGTTTTGTCGCCATGCAAGCCCCGTTTTTAAAAAGGCTTACCGCCGAATAAACCCGGTGGTTCCGTGCAGAAAGCAACTCAAGGCATTGCTGTGCTTGCCGGGCAGTTTCAGCCTTAGGCAATATGCGTCTGCCAGCAGCAACGGCAGTGTCTGCTGCCAAGACATATTCATGCGGAAACGAAGAAGCCACCTTTTCCGCCTTTTGCCGGGCCAGGCGCAAAACATATCGGTGGGGCGACTCACCTTTCTGCGGCGTTTCATCCACATCCGCCGGGTGTACAATATCAGGAACTATTCCTATTTGCCCGAGCAGTTGCAAACGGCGCGGGCTAGAGGACGCGAGTATCAGCATTTGGCCATCTTCTGTTTGCGGGTGGGGGTAAAAGCTTATATGGTGGAAATAGGGACATTCTATGACGACGGATAAAATTAAAGAAGATAAAAAAGCAACGCTCAATCCAAACTGGAATTGGCCGCTAATCGGCTATGTGTGCGGGGTTATTGTCAGTTTTTGTGTCATGGTGGTGGGATTTTATTTTTTTGCCAGCTCTTATACCGATAAAGATTATGCGCATCGCATGCGGGTAACCCTGCATAATAATATGATCTCCTTGTCTTCCCTGGCCCATGACGCCGACCGTGACGGCACATTGGAACCGCCGCGTCCCGCACCAGGTAACAATGGGCTATCTCCAGCGCATTTAATACCGCAACATGTAAATATTCTTAGAAAAAACGATAAAGGCATCTATTTCTTATTCTGTACCTGGGACTTTGGCGCGGTGCAAAGCCCTGCCAATTACAATGTTAAAAACCTGGCTGATTTTCAAAATTCCGTCGTAATGGCTTTGATCGATACCGGCCCAAACAGCAAGCACGAGACAAGCTGCGAAGACGCCTTTTTAAGCGCCGTCAAAAAAGATGATATTGTTCTAACAATGACTTATGCCGAACTTGAGAGGAGTGTGGGGTCAATTCAGCCGATCGCGGGAAAACAGGAAAGATGCGCTTTTGGGCAGGTTTACGTATGGAACAATATATACTCGGGTTGGGACTGCGCAGATCCCGACAAAGAATGGATCGATCGGATGCCGGTCGGATGCCCAATTGGACAGGGGATGGTTCAAAGATTCAACGCAATCGGCTGCGAACCTTTCGAGACCTTAGCACAAGGGTCCATGAATGCCGACAGCCTCTCACCAACCACGACGGAAGCGCGAATGCCTCACGACATAAATTTGGCAACAGATGTCCATCCCGCACCGAATAGATTGCTTTCCACCACCGTTTCCACCCCGACCTTACAAACCAGCAAAGAAAACCTTTTGAGACAAAACGTTACCGCAGTGGCGTCAAATGCCCCGGAAAAGGCCCAGGAAAACCAATCCGCCCCGATTATCGGACGGAATTTATTACAAAGTTCTAAAACAACCAAGATATCTTCCGACGATTCGGGAATTAATACCGGCTCCTCGAACGAAAAAAGCAAGCTTCGTTCCACTTTCTGCGATGAAGGCCAAGGCCCGGAACATTCTACGGGATGGATAGTGCAATGCGCCGCCGCCAATTTCCCCGTCAAAAGCCCTGCCGCCATAGCGAAAGAATCATTTTTTTCCGAAAATGTGTATTATCGCTGCGGTCAATCCGGGGGGTTTTATTCTTGCCGGGCTTTTCTTTTGCCCAGGCCATCGCGCGGAATGGATTCTGATAAATCTTATTTTTGCGCGAAATTGCCACAAGCGCTGGCCTTGCCTTGGCCGCAATATCAATCTTTTTACTTTAAGGAAAGCGTTTACGGGCAGGGCAAATGCCGCATAGACCATGTTCCTGTGGTGACGGCCAATAGCGGCGCTTTGCAATGCGTTCCGCTTTCGACCATATTGAATGAAATCCGAACTATAAAATCTTGCGGTTGCGGGAAGAACCCTGCATGGAATCCACAAGAAAGAAAGTTCTTATGTTCCTGACGGCGTGTTTTTATAGCGGAAAGATATTCTGCCTTTGGTAAGATCATAAGGTGTCATTTCCACATTCACCCTGTCTCCGACAATAACTCGAATACGGTTTTTGCGCATCTTCCCGGATGCATGCGCGATAATTTCATGACCATTGTCAAGGCGCACGCGGTACATAGCGTTCGGCAGCAACTCCGTTACTTCGCCTTGGATTTCGATCGGTTCTTCTTTAGCCATTCTTCACCTCAGGGGAACTTCTAGCCGAATTACCGGGCAGAGCATAGGAAAATCTGGCTTTTATCCTTTTTTCCAGATCATCGCGGCATTGCCGAAAATTAAGCAGGATCTGCTGTCTTGTGCCTTCCTCTAAGGAAGGATCCGCTATATGCCAGAATTCAATGTCCGGCGCAGGCTTTCCTTGCCCGG
>JACCDT010006782.1_pt1 | contig 10014 bp, 20 predicted proteins | sample 7446291 | NCBI WGS metagenome assembly JACCDT01 (sample SAMN15323446, study PRJNA562643) | freshwater metagenome | isolation source: river surface water | place: USA:Blue River Watershed | collected 2017-08-17 | reverse complement strand
CCACCAGATTAATAACAGTGGCATTTGGTGATTATGAAGAAGCAATTAAGCTGCATAATCAACTTAAAAGATACTTTTAGCCCTACTTATCCTTCACAAGGATAGGCTTGATATCAAGTGCCAGTGGTTGATCGGAAGTAAAGTATTTAATACTTCCGATTTCAATCATGGCATTTGTGTTCCAGTCAAAGAAGAACATGGAGTTACATGCAGAACTTGCTGAACCTCCGCCATAATACATTCCATCAAATGATGGTGCAGTAAGGATTAAGTCTCCCTTTGGCCCGTTGTAAATACCTTCAGTAGAACTGAGGAAGTTGCAAGAATTAATAGGTCTCGTCTTGCCAATATAGTAGCCAATAGGGTTACCGTTGTCTCCAAGGATGTAGATAAACCAAGGATGGTTAACCAAATCCTGTCTCTTCGAGAATTCAATAAGTGCCTCACGCTGAGGGAAGTTTTCCAACTTTGGATTAGGAAATTTCTTCTCAGCAAGAGAGAACGAATTGTTTCTCTGTTCGACGGAGCTTGATCTGCCGGAAATATCCCCCTCTGAGCAGGAGGCCAGCATGATAAAGGCACCAGCAAGAAAGCAGGTCCCAAAAAAGAAGCTTAGTAAGCGCACTTGGTTTTAACTCCAGTATAATTTGTTAATGGAATTTGAAATGGCAGGTCAGAGTCCCTGAATTGCCCTTCTGTATAGTTTTTACTGGCATCGGCATTATACTGATTAATACTTCCTGCTCTAGCCGATTCAACCCCAGCAATAGCTATGATAAGTCTGTTTACTTCTGCTGGATCATTTGTCTGGTCTTTTGCTTTCGTAAGAAAGTCTATTTGAGATTCCGTTGTCTGGATAGAAGCGCAAACGTTAAAGAAGTGATTGTAATTAACAATCCGGCTGGCTCCAGATTTTATCTGTTCGTTAGCATTGATTCTGCCTCGAATATCAGCAGTATAATACTTTATAGCCCATGCTGCTGCTATGGTAGTAGTGAGGATTACGATGGATAAAAAGATAATTTTGAGTATCTTAATATTCAAGATCGGCATTATCCTCCTCATAGATATTATTAAAAGTAAGCTTCCAATGGAAGAACTTAACTATAGAGAATAGCAAGAAAGCTATAGTTATAATAGGGAGAATAAAGAGTCCCTTAATTGGATCAATAATGACTACAAATACTAATCCAACTAAAAACCCTGGAATAGCTAAAAACGCTAACAGTAATATAGCCATCTCTATAGATTCTAGAAAGAAATTACCATATCGAGTCATGCTTAACCAATAACTAAAATCGACTTTCAGATTCTTCATATTCCTCCTAATCACTTATCTCTACCCCTCTACCTACAACCTCACACGGCACAGTGTAGCAAACGGCTATATACATGTCAAGGGGTTATTCCTTCTTGTCAATAAGTTCGGCAATGTTAACTACAGTAGCCCCGCCATACCCGGTAGATTTAGCAAATTCCGAAAAGTCCTTAAGGAGATAGGTAATCTTATCACTAAACCTACCTTTAGTGGTTCCTAAGTCCTTCCAACCAAGTTTAATAAAGTGTTCAGCGGTCTTAGGGTCGGCGGAGGCGGTTACTACTCTGAAGTTGTTTGCTACGCAAATATTCTTAGCAAGAAAGTCTTGCTCCTTTGCAATCCTGCTATAAAGAACCCCCATTGTCAACTGAGAACAATTACGAGGAGTATGGTAAAATTCAGCATAAACACCATTGTCCGTCTTAATCCTAATGCCCGGCCCCTCCCACTGGGGCTTAGAAAAAGAAATTTTACCAATTTTCTTTTCAATACTTGCGTCAGGAATGGCGAATTGCCCTTCCTTCATTGCAAGAAGCATATTCCTGTTCCACCAATATTGAGTTTCCATGTAATCAATACTAGGCATTTTATTGACTCGTACTCCTTTGTAAGATATAATGCATGTATGACAAAAGCAGAAAAGTGGGCAATCGTTGGAGATACCCAAGTTCCCTTTCACGATCCTAGGGCGGTTGAATTAGCAGCTCAGGTTATTGAGTTTTTCAATCCTGACCATCTGGTAGAGAATGGCGATATGATCGATTTTTGGTCTATCTCTAAACATCAGCCTCGTCGTTCTGAATTAATTCAGTCTGTTTCTCTTCAAGAGGAGATTGACCGTACAATCGCTGTTCAAGATATTTTATCGCGTCGTGTGAAAAGAACTTGCAAAAAACACACGATTGATGGGAATCACGAGGACAGGCTAGAGAGGTTTCTTGGCTCTGGTTCTCAGAGCGCCTTAGGGTCTCTTCGGTCACTTCGCATACCCGAAGTATTTGGGTACCGTAAACGCGGATACTCGTCATATCATCCCTATGGTGAAGGTATCTGGATTACAGATAACTTATTTACTTATCACGGAAACTGTGTTTCAAGTCAACCGGGAGATTCTGTTAGAAAAGAAATAACTAACCTTGGCGCGTCAGTTATCATGAATCATGTTCATAGAAGAGCTGACATAAGATTTAAGCAAGGAAAGCATGAACATAGAGGAATTGAAAATGGTTGTTTATGTCAACTTGCGTCTAGTTATAGAGCTATGACTAACTGGGCACATGCCCTAACATTAGTTCAAAAGTACGATGAAAAGCACTGGACGGCAGAAGTAGTTGACATAATCCATGATGGAGATATGGTATACTCTATGTATAGAGACACTAAGTTCAGCGTGAGTTCAGATTACACAGATGGACTTTCTCTTCCGTGGAGACCTGAACAAAATCTGTTATTTGAGGTGAATGATGGAAGTTAAATTTAGATTAGTTGCAGAAGTTTTGCGCTTTTGGCGTCAGGACGCAGAAGAGCGTGCCCTTGGAGAATTCATACTTAACTTACTTGAGTTAAGTCCTGAAGACGTTTCCAAGATGGAATTGAAGGAGATTGAAGATGTACTCAAGTCCTACAAAGACAAGCGCTTTAACTGCACTAGATGCACAGAAGTCGAAGCCAGTAAAACTGAAGGTTTTGAAGCAGAAGCCGAGTCTGACGCTTCGGAAAAAGAAGTTGAAGAAACCGTCTCGGAAGAGCCCCAAGAAACCTTAAGTATTAAGACTAGAATTAGGACTTATAAGAAGAAGGATGAGAAGTAGTATTCATTCTCATTGAATGTCTCTTTATCGTCTTAAGGAGATAAGAGCTAGAAACACCAATGGCTTTAGCAAGATCCTGTTCTGTTTCGAACTTTCCGTAACACCAAGCATTCCATATAAATGCATCAGAAGGAATTAAGGGGTAGGGGTCACTATCTTCACAAGATAGTGCATCCCCTGCTTTGTAAGCGGATGAAATAGTGCCATGATTAATGCACCAGCGTTCATCTGACCGCTTATCTACAATCAATAAGCAGTTTGTATTACAACGCAATGAGATGCTCTATCTTGACGCTGCCGTCATCGTTAAAGAATGCTTCTAAAGTAGGGAGTATTACCTGCAAAACAGGAGACAACTTACCTTCATTAAAGTAGGTATGAAGTCTTACGACTTCGTTAAAGGCATCTCTAGGAGTTGACCGGATAGAGGTTAGTTCTTCAACCTTATTATCCTTATCGTCTAGCCAAGCAAATTCCCACTGATTATCATCAGTAAAAGAGAACCTGCCTATCCAAATACTGCCCTCTACTTCTCCACCAAATTCCTTACCGTGCAAGGGTGGATATTGTTTCAATAAACACTCCTTTAATTTAAATGGAGACTGAGGCTGGTTAATCCCTAACCATTTAACGAATCATAAAAGCAGGCACCAATGATTCTGCACCTCAGTGATTATTTACTTATTGCTGTTCTTAACAACCTTGACAGCAATGGAAGAACCGTTCTTGTTCGCCACAAAAGTCTTCTTGTTGAACTTGTAGGGGCGGACATTAAGAATAGTGACATCCGTAGCGATATCAAAGTACGCCTTGGGGTTAACAAAGGCATCAAGACGAGCGAGAATGCTGCCGTCAGCATTGGTGGAAACCACCTTATCAAGACGGATATCGCCTTCATAATCATTAAGGAAGTCAGAAAGCTGAGCAAGATTATCAAAGCGAACTTCAGCAAAAATAAGACCGTTCATTTAGTTTTTATCCTCTTTCTTTTAGTGACCACAACTTGTAGTAGATCGCGTTTCTGGTTCTGCTTAATTTAGATGCTATCCTAGAGATAGAAACACCACTCTCATCTAACTGTAGAAGTAATGCCGTTTCTTCTTGCGACCAACTAGAGCCGCCGTTTTCGGCCTCATATGTATCTGAGGGTGTTTCTACTGCGTCCCATGCCTCATTTTCAAAATGCATAGTCCCGTGTATTATGCAAACCCACTCATTGTGGTTTTTAAGCATTTTGCGATTGCAAGGACTTTTCATGAACTCTTTTTGAAAAGGGCAGGGTGGATGATTTTTCATCTATATATTATAGCAGAAATGGCGAATTAGTCAATACCGGCAAGCCGGGGACGACCGAGTTCATTCCAGATAGAATATGTGATAGGGCATACTTCTTTGAATGCTAATTCCACCTTAGAAGCCGCCTCTTGAATTTCTCTTTGGGCATGAGGAGAATTCCTCAACACTAAGAAATTCACAAGATTCCTAAGATCAATACCCCACATAAACCGTGTGTAAGTATTTAGAGGGAGGTTGATACGAGCTATTTCACGAGCAATTCCCATTCCTAAGAATCTCTCGTATTCAGCAAATAAATATTGAGAAGCACTGTTTGCGCCAATCATATATTCGTTAATGACTTCTTCGTCATTAACCTTTTCGTACTTATAGGACATTCGTTTTCCAACTTGTGTCCTAACATCTTCCTCTCTAGGAATCCAAAACTTGGGTTCATAGGTTGTGTATCTGCCACTCGCTTCCGAGAAGGACGAGAACCTATGTTTAAACCATTGCCGAGCAATGAAAATGGGAACTTCAACAAGGAACTCAAATCGAACTTTTTCAAAAGGAGCGCCGTGTTCATCCCTGATTAAAGACCTGATCAGACCTGAGTCAGCAGGCTCGGTAAATTCGGTGTGCTCGGTGTTTAGAGACATTCTAGCTGCATTAACGATTCTTAAGTCATTACCCATCGAATCGATGAGAGTTACGTGCATGTCAGAGCTAAATTCTACCATTTAAGTAAGAAGTTTCTCCACAGAAATGTCAGGATAAAGCTTGACCAACTCATAGTATCCAGAATCGTCGGAGTAGTTAATGGACTGGCGAATCTTAGATGCCAGTTGAGAGTTAGCATCAATTAAACCGTTGTTCTTAACGAATTCAATAGCAAGATTCGTTGCATTCCAGACCCAATAACGAGTCGCAGTATTCCAAATCCAGAAGTTACTAAGAGTACGATACTCTACACCGTAGGGCTTATATCTGAAAGCACCAGCCTTTCCATAAAGCTTGCGACGTTCCTTATCCTTATCAAGAACAAGGGACGGAACACCAAGGAAAAGATCCATTGCGCGAATGATTGCATGAGGGTCAAGCCCTTCAACCCCGCCGACATGAATATGTCCGCCACAAGTTCTGAAAGAAGAATCTTCCGCTTCTGGCTTATCATTAATGTCTAGTTCCCATGCATCAAAATCAGGTTCGCATCCGAACTCTAACGCCTTATAGTGCTCAAGCTGGCTTGATGGGAAATTACCACTAGCCTTCGGAGTAAGCAAGAGATCATTCTCGATTGCAAACTTTGCAACGAAATCAATCCCTGTTTCGACGTTATGATCAAATGCTTCAAACATGTCCGCTGGAGGGATATTAAACTCAGCGGCTACATTGTCTTCGAGAATAAAGAATCCATTGCCAAGAGACTTTGGTTCTTCTTTACTCCCTCCGATCTTATCGATCGCGCTGACAAAATTGTCAAGTTTGTCAACAAAAAAGATTTCTGGATCTGCCCCTAGTGTAATTGTCATTTTACCTCTTAGAAGATAGTGGTGTTAATATCAATAATATTGTCGTCGATATCCGTTGGCTCAGTGGCAGCAGGAAGCTGCTTTTTGATATGGTCACCCCATTCATACGAACGGTTGACGTTTTCCTGCCTAGAGTATCCATTGTTGTCAGACTTCCAAATCGTTGCACCTTCTTCCTTTGCAATTTGCTCAGAATATTCTAAGCTTAATTCACGAAATCCAGTAACACCAGAGAAGACGGCGAGAATATTTTCAGTAGTTTTACTACCCTTATATACCCTCAGGGTCCCAACAAGAGAAGTGTATTTGGAATTAGGAGAAGGAGGGGACCAAGGCCCAAAGGTTACCTTGCTGTCGTCTGGGATAGAGATTTTAAATACCTTATCGCCAAAAACTAATAATTCTCTAGCCATTTTCCTCCAATTTCTTCTGCGAAACGCACCAATTATAAGCTCTTTCAAGAGCTGTATTTGCGCCAGTGAATCGACAGTACTTGTCCTTACTAGAACAGAGAGCCAAGAAGTAGTGGCGCTCGTAGGGCATGTCTTCTTTAAGAAGAGAAACATGAGTCTCTCCACCGAATGGGACCAGATGATTCTGATATCCGTGCATCTTAATTTCTTCCATTCCAAGAATGACTTCTTTATCACCTGCACTGATCAGGCGATAATGGTAAACCTTTGGCTTATAACCAAAAGACTTGATAGAGTCAATCAGTTCTGCGTTATTCATTTAACACCCTTATAGAAAAGTTTTTCGATATATTTGTCGGTATGAACCGAGAACATAGAATTAGCCCGTTTCTCGATGCTTGTAATTATTTGGGTATCCATGTCGTATCTATGTCTGCTAGTGATTTTGGTTTCTTTAACAGTAGAATCTTTTGCTGATTGGAAATCTCCTTTATTAACACTAAACGTAACGACTGGAGTCTTAGTCAGTGTTCCCATTATCTTCATAAGATTTACCAACTGAGCCTCAGTATTGTTTGCTGTAAAAATAAGATTATACGCATCCATAATTCCGCAATTATAGGCACGCATAATAAATCTAGCTGATATCGTAAGGGATTGCTTCGTTGGCGTGTACTTAGCGTAATAATAAGGAGGAAAATCCTTTACTACTCTTAGCTGGACAAATAGTTCTCCTTCTGGATCTATATTTAATACTTTAGATATCCTTGAGAGGTCTATTTTTGATGGAGCCAAATTCTCTGACGAAATTTTAACATATTCGTTAGCTATGTGCTGATTAAGAGTATATAAACCGTACACTTATTTTTTCTTCGTTTTCTCTGTTAAAGATTTAATCCACGTATCTATGTCTAGATCTTTAGGGAAGATTTCAAACATGATAAAACGGCGAGCGTTTTGGCCTCTTGTACCATGAAACGTGAAGCAGATAATAGGCTCTCTATTGTCCCCTTGTTTCTCGCGTTCTCGGTTGGCGTCATGTTGTGCAATTGCCTTTCTGAATTCCGCAGAGTATTGTTCAAGCTTTCTATATTTATGCTCCACAACACACCATGCGGAACTAACATCAGCATGACTAACTCCTTGAGAGGCATGTCTAACACCTCCCAAGAATTTAGCCCACCACCTTTCTGCTACTTTGTCAGGCGCGTCAGGAATAAATCACCTCTCTCTAATTGAGACAATAGGACAAAACACGTCCTGATTTTCATGCATGACAATGCAAGAAATTCCATTAAGAGTCTTAGTGGAGTATCCTGCTTTCTCCTGAAAGAGATACATCCAGCCCGGAACAATAATAATGGTCAAGATAGCGGCAGAGAGTATAAGACTCCACAGTAAAAACCAATGCTTAAAACTCCAATCCATTATTACTCTCTTTCCTTACAATAATATCTATTCTCACCCTTGACAAGAGCAACTTTACCAGTTGACCAAGAAGGAGCATTAAAATCAACAGCCTTTTCCCAGTAAGAACACTGTTTCTTACCCGGCTGGAACTTATTGTCGTAGATTGCACGAGAACCGTGAACAGAACATTCCCAAGTAGGCTTACTAGAGTCAGTGCTTCCAGAAGTTTCAGTTCTCTTTCTGAATGCGGGATTAATACCATGCTGCTGCATCTGTCCTAAAACAAACTGAAGAACGCCGATTTCAACATTTCCAATTCCGATAAGTCTACCGTCTTCATCAAGGGTAGAAAGATCGGAATCGTAAATATTAAGATGGACCGGGTATCCTTCTAAGTCTCCGTGGATACTGAATCGAAGCTTGTCAGCTTCTGTCATATACATCTCCTTTATCCATATTTTATTTACAGGATCCCATCCTGTTATTTCAGCTATCCTCTCGTTCGTCCAGCGACTCATTGGAAATATCCTCTATAGTCAATTCTGGAAAGTTATCCATTCTCATTGGTACAAAATATGCAACGCCATTATCATAATCAATTATGTCTAATATATATGCACTATCTTGCAGCCAATGGACAGAATCGTTCGTTATGATATGAGGTAAAGGATTTGTTCCGAGGCTCATTAATTCCCCATCACGCTTACCTCCGTCAAATTTAAGCAGTTCCACTTTCACATGCTACCCTCTTTGAGCAACCACCACAAGGATTAAAAGCACCTGTTTTAACCTTGTTAACCCCACCCCAAATATCAGAGGGAATTACTTTAGCTTTTTCGAGTTCAACCCATGAATAATCATGAGCTAAATACATTGCTGGCCCGTACTCTCCACTTCTAGCAATTGCTAATTGTTTAGCATTAATATCAATTGCCTCATGAATTAGTTCAGGTTCAGGTCTGATTAGTTCAGCATAGAAAGTTAATGAACCGTTGCCTTTAGGGCCGAGATATTCATCATTTTCAAATACTTTAACTATATCCTTAGCAGCCACAATTATCAGGGCTTGTTTGGCTCCAGAGCCAGCCATTTCTAATTGAGCCTGTAAATACCATGACGGCTGTAACTTTCTTATTCCCTCAAAAGGAAGCCCCGGAAAACCAAACCTAATCCACTTTCCTTTTCTCTGTCCAGACATTTTGTAGGCAGATGATTTAATCGAAAGGACGGTTGGTTCGCCAAGGATTTTAGTAAAACCATCACTCTTAGAGGCCATGACGGTGGTGCCATTAGAGTCCTTGACAGAAACTTCTTTTTGGAATTCTACGTCATAGCCACATGCGATAAATGTTGCTAGCGTTGCTATTTCTACAGTATGGCCAAGCCAGAATGTAAAATTAGTAGAGCCAGATTCTTCGTACTGAGCACCAGAGACGTAATTAATTGCATTAGCCCTAGTGCATCCAGCAGCTTTGGACATTCCAAATACTTTTTCTCCGTCTACTATATTGGAATGTACTTCAACTAATTCTTGGTTTTTCTTGGTTACTAAGTCGGCATAAATATTAATCCATTTATGCCATTCAGGATCTTCAGGACGGCCGTAATGATCCTTCCACCATGTCTCCATCTTCCGTGCTAACGGGTGACCGAATAAAATATTTAACCTCCTTATACCCTAGACGTACATCGTCCATATGTTGCCCGAAGGTGTGCTTAACACCCCATTTGCAGAGCATGCACTTGTTTTCAAAAGAGGTATTCAATTGATTCCTGCCTCGTAACTGTTCGAATTCGGACCTTGAGAAACCCATGAATATTCATGAGTCTCTTTACTTCGCGAGAAACAGATTCCCAGAGAGGGTCCGAAAACTTCGCAGCAAGCTTCCAGTCGTTTGGATCTGGGTAATAGGTTTGGTTTGGAAGGTATTCAATATACACTTCGACAAACGGCCCCTTCACCCACTCTGGCTTACCGATTTGAGTACCTTCTGTATTCTCCATCTACTAATCCTTCCAGTTCATAATTAGAAAGCGGAGGAGAGCAGTACATCTCGTTCCAAGCTTTCATTAGCCCCATGATAAAGTCTGGATCTTGTTTAAAGAAACGTACAAGCAATCCACATAATTGTGCTGCGCGAGTATTACGCGAGCCCTCGTGATTTACTTGACATAATTCTCCTGCCCATCCAATAGGACGAGTAGTAGAAACATGCCTGTCTGCTGCTCTAAAAGTTGCGCCAGACTCTAAGATG
>JACCDT010596397.1_pt1 | contig 10017 bp, 6 predicted proteins | sample 7446291 | NCBI WGS metagenome assembly JACCDT01 (sample SAMN15323446, study PRJNA562643) | freshwater metagenome | isolation source: river surface water | place: USA:Blue River Watershed | collected 2017-08-17 | reverse complement strand
TGCCGATCCAGGCTTTCTCAGACAGCAATTGACTGAAGCGGATATCTATGGCAGCCAATAGACCTGTGTCAATTGCGCTATCTGCGCTAGGTTCTTCACTTGTTTCAAGGCGCTTATTGTGGGTGCGAGCTTGAATCAAAAACATCACTTCATACAACAGACAAATATTGGCGAACATGATGAGGCGTCGGCAAGAAAAACCACTTGCAATAACATAAACAGCCATGATGAGCGAACACAATCCACTGCTTGGATAACTCGATGGTCGCAGACGTCGAGCAATAAAAAAGAGAGATAAAGCGGCTAAAGCCAAAAACGGATAAAAAGTAAACTCTTTCAATCTGTCGGGCGTGAGCGGACCAAGCTCCATAATGTGCGGATTAAATGGCGAAAAGAACAAGTGGTAAATATACTGCCAGAGCCCAAATCCATACGGATTAAACATAGTGGCAAGCAAACAACAAAAAAATAACAGAATATAATTGCGCACATAGACTAGCTTTATCTCTTTTGACTTAATAAAAAAATGTTCGCTAATCATAGCCAGACCAAAGAAGGCAAGACCAATCAAGCCGCTTGTGAAGCCGGTGTGCAAGTTCGCCCAAAATACAAATATCAATGGCAGTTGCCACTTTAAATTGCCCAGAGTCTGATTTTCAGGCAGTGTCAGTCGATGACGCACGAGCAGAGACAAAGTCAAAGACAAGAACAAATAGGAAAAAATTTCCGGTCGAGCCAAAATGTGATAAGAACTTGCGATAAAAGTCAGCACCACGACAGCAAAACAAGCTATAGAAGCCTTTTTAGAATCAGCAATATAGTTCACAGGAATAATAAAAAAAGCGGTAACTAAAACCAGCGCCACAAAAATCATTAGACTCAAACCGCCATAAATTTTGTAGGCGCCATAAAAAAGAAGCTCTGTTAGCCACTGATAAACGACATATTTTCCCTCAGCGCCTATATACGAAAATGGATCTACGCTGGGCAGGCTCATTTGCTCAGCTATTTTCTGTCCAATAGCAAGCAACCAGCATGTGTCTGGATCATGAAAGGCGGTGCCTGCGACATAAGCCGCCGCACAAAAACCAAACATAAAAAGGAGCAGTACCAGCGCCTTAGCTAAAAATCCAGCCCGCCAATCACCTATTCCCATTCAATTGTGGCAGGTGGTTTGGATGTAACGTCGAGCATAACTCTGTTCACGCCTGGCACTTCGTTCACTATGCGTGATGATATTTTAGCCACTAAGTCATAGGGTAGTCGTGCCCAGTCTGCTGTCATGCCATCTTCACTTGTTACAGCGCGGATAACAATCGGGTTTTGATAGGTCCGTTTGTCGCCCATCACGCCCACAGATTTAGTCGGGAGCAAAATGCCGAACATTTGCCATATTTGTCTGTACATGCCATGCGACTTCACTTCTTCGCGAATAATCCAATCGGCCTCGCGCAAGGTTTTAAGGCGCTCTTTGGTTACTTCGCCAATCACTCGAATAGCTAGACCAGGACCGGGGAATGGATGTCTTACCACAATGCCGTCTGGCACTCCGAGTTCTCGCGCCAATAAGCGCACTTCGTCTTTGAACAGTTTGGCAAATGGCTCCACAAGCCTGAATTGTAGATCTTCTGGCAAACCACCAACATTGTGATGCGATTTAATTTTAACTGCAATACGCTCGCCTGTTTTAGGATCGATTCTGCTACCAGACGATTCAATTACGTCTGGATATAAAGTTCCTTGAGCAAGATAGTCGAAAGGTCCAAGCTTCTTCGATTCTTCTTCGAAAACGCGAATAAATTCCTCACCAATGATTTTTCGTTTGCGCTCAGGGTCTTCAACACCAGCTAATCTGCTGATGAAGCGATCGCGCGCCTGTACATAGTGAACATGAATATTAAACTCTTTCTCGAATTTGTTAACAAGCCACTCAGGCTCGTTCTTGCGCATGAAGCCCTGGTCTATGAACATACAAGTGAGTTTATCGCCCACTGCTTTATGCAAAAGAAACGCCAAAGTCGAGCTATCCACGCCGCCTGAAAGCGCAAGCAAAACTTTTTTATTACCGCATTGTTTACGAACAGTTTCGATGGACTCTTCCATAAAATGGTCCATAGTCCAGCTTTTAGTGCAACCACACACATTCAAAACGAAATTAGAAATTATCTGAGTTCCGCCTGTTGTGTGCACCACTTCGGGGTGAAACTGCACGCCATAGTAATTTTGCAGCGGATTAGCTATGGCTGCAATTGGCGTATTCATTGTTGAAGCAATGGTAGAGAATCCCTCGGGTAGTCCGTCTACGCTGTCGCCGTGACTCATCCAGCTTTCGATCGCCGGATCTAAATTGGCAAACAGATTATCGTGATGGGCGATGGTAAGCAGTGCTCGACCATATTCGCGCTCAGAGGACGGCTCAACTTTTCCGCCTAAATCATGAGCCATAAGCTGCATGCCATAGCAGATACCAAATACTGGAAGACCCAGTTTCCATACAGCTTTGTCCAGCCTTGGCGCATAAGGGTCATAAACACTTCCAGGACCGCCTGAAAGAATAATTCCTTTGGGATTTAAGCGCTTAAGCTCAGAAGCCGAAACACTGAAAGGTAGAATTTCGCAATAAGTTTTGAGTTCGCGAATTCGTCTTGCGATGAGCTGCGAAAATTGCGATCCAAAATCAAGAATGGCAATTCCGTCATCCAGACAGTTGTCAGCAAGTTCGAGCGACGTTTCCACTTGATTTGCTTCAGCTTTGGTTTGCTTCATGTTTCCTGTCCTGTACTGGGTGAATTGGCGGTCTCCCTATTATGCCAAAAAAATTCGATTGGAATGTACGGGCCAGTTTGATAGGATGTAAGCAAGGCGCAAGATTAATAGTCGCAAGGGTTTGCGGCTCTGCACTTCACTGGATTTATTCGTTTCTATAAATGGAAATTCCCTTAAAACCCGACCTTAGTAGCGAAATAAGCAATTTCCAAATTCTTGGACCTGATTTATGGCGCGGTGGTCAACCCACTCCAAATGCTTTCACTTTGCTCAAAAATAATGGCGCCAAGACCATTATTAGTTTGCGCGAAGAACAAACAGCTCTTCAAAAAGAACGTGAAATAGTCACTGCTCTTGGCATGAATTATTACGCAATTCCTATGCGCCCTTTTTCTGTGCCTGAAGAAGAGGCGATTGAGTACTTTTTAGACATTGTGTCTGACCCCAAGAATCAACCCTGTTTCGTACATTGTCTTCATGGAATGGACAGAACTGGATTAGTTGTAGCAATTTATCGCATGCACAAATATAATTGGAGCTTCGAGGAAGCGCAGGAAGAATTGTTACAGATGGGGTTCCATATGGAATTTCAAAATCTGTTTCAAGTATTTTTTGCTTATGCTGAACGTATAAAACAAAAAACCGTAAACATTGAAAAATTGGTAGAGTGAAGTTAGATATGTACAATCAACGATCCAGATCCTTTGACTCGGCACTCGGCGGAAAACGCAGACGCCAAGACCCAATTGCAGCAAATAAAATCGAGTATATCGATTTCAAAGATGTCCTTATGCTGCGCAAATTCCTTACGGATAACGGCAAGATACTGCCTGCTCGCATAACTGGTTGCTCTAAAAAGAATCAGAAAGCGATTACCACAGCGGTCAAACGTGCCAGAGCAATTGGGCTTCTGCCTTACAGCGGAAATCTCTAAGTAGTCAAACCCCGAGGCTTAAACGCCTTGGCTAGCGGAGCTTCGATAGCTCAATATCACCATGACAACATGCGGATAGGCATGGTAAGCCACGCTTATCAAAACTTGACATTGTCTTTTCTTGATTTCACCGATTTCGTAAACGCTTTATTGATGAGGATTTTCAGTTCCTGCACTAATAGTGCGAATGTAACGAACTGTACAAACCGGGATGACAAGCGGATAGAGCCTATTTGACCATTTTTTATACAACTGGACTTTGAACCTCCAATTAGCATATATAAGGGTTGCACTAAATTCTAAAGCTTGGAAATTATTTTTCCTCACCGGCAAAACTCTCAAACACTTCGACTCTAACCATTCTTGTCTGCTCTTTTGCAGAAACTAGAAAACACGGCTATTGTCGATTCGTTTTGCCGCCCCCAAACATGCCCAACCAATAAGGGAGACTCATTATGAGCACTGTGGCTCTGAAGATCTGCGCTACACCCCACCAACTGCAACCGACGGCTCTCAAGCCGCGCAGGATGTGCGGATGCTTCAACTGCTTGACCATCTTCGAGGCAACCGATGTCCCTCCCTATCCCGGCTATGCCACAAGTCCGCTGTGCCCGAATTGCGGCCAGGACACAGTCCTCGACGGTTCAACTGTGCCGTCGCTCGACAATCAACTTCTTTGCGAAATCAACCAATACTGGTTCGATTCAAAGTAGCCCCCATTTTCTTTCCGCCAATTCAGTCGCTATTACGTCAACGTCGCACACAAGGAGATCGCGATGAGCCAGTTGCCCACCCAAGCTCAACCTCAACTGCAACCTGAAGGTCAGAATCTCTGCCCTGATGGCTGCACTCATTGCAGCACACCTCTCAAGAGCGGACTCAAGTACGAGGGCATCTGCACCACGTGCCAGCCAATCTATCTGCAGCGATGCGGTGGATGTCAGCGCCAGCTCTGGGACTGCATGTGCATCAAGCCGCACACCTGGGAATAGAACGGCGTTAATTGGCGGGGAGCTCTTCAATAGAGCTTCCCGTTTCCCTGATTTTTTTCTATTTCTGCTCTGTCTTCATTTTACTATTTAATTTAGTATGTGCTATTTGCTCTAGAGCAATACAAAATTGCTCTACTTCGCTCAAAGTATTTGTATGTCCAAAACTGGCTCGAACTAAGCCTTGCTCTATGCTGCCAATCTTCAAATGCGCTTGCCTTGCGCAATGCAAACCACCACGAACAGCAATTTGATGCTCGTCACTAAGCATAGATGCCAAATTAGAAGAACTAATTTTATCGAATAAGAATGACACTATAGGCAGGTCTGGAATACTTGGCGAAGTAAACTTGCCGTAACCGCCCTCGATAATTTTCAAATATGCCCTGTCCGAAGCCCAGTCAATAAAGGCTTTTCGCAGTTTTAGTTGGTTCAATAAAACAGACTCTATCCCGCTTTCTTGCATATAAGAAAGTCCGGCATACATTGATACTATTGCGGGTCCATCTTGAGTTCCAGCTTCAAAGCGATCCGGCATAGAATCAGGAGGCATCAAATCTTCTGATTTAGATCCGGTACCACCTGTGATGGTAGGCTCAAGCCTTAGCTGCCAATCGTCTTTAATATAAAGCAGGCCAGCTCCAGGCGCACCAAGCAATCCTTTGTGACCTGACGCACAATAAAATGTGACAGCATCGTGTTTTCCTTCCAGGTCTATTTTGATTTTTCCCGCTGTCTGGGCAGCATCTATCAGCAACGGAATATCATTTTGTTTGCAATATGCGCAGATTTTTTCAAGATCTAAAACAGCGCCAGTAACATTACTCGCCGCAGTTAACACCACTAATCTAGGTTTTTTAGCCAATCTAATTTCGCTTACATCGACGTTTAAAATGGCAATTTCCAAATTGTGTTTTCTTTCTATCTGATACAAAGGTCGTGTCACAGCATTGTGTTCAAGTGCTCCGGTCAAAATGCAATCGCCCGGCCTGAAATAACCTTTCTGACTAAGACCCTTCAAAACGTAATTAATCGAATGAGTACATCCTGGCGTAAAAATTAAGCGCTCGCTTGATTTAATTCCGAAATATTGAGCTAAATTTTCGCGCGCTTCAAATATCTTTCTGGCGCCTTCAAATGCCAATATATGGCCCCCACGTCCGGGATTTCCGCAACCTTGCAAAAAGCCCAAGACAGCGTCGACTACGGGCTTTGGCTTAGGAAAACTAGTAGCGGCGTTGTCCAAATAAATGTTTGTCATTGTGTTAGCATATAAGCTTGAAATCTAATTTTGAGTGAGCTGATGAAACTAGCCAGAAGTCTTGTATTAATACCGATTTTATGCGCTTTAACCCTGTCTCTCTCCAGCCTCTCCAAATATCAATGTGCCACCACTAAAGATGCTACAAGCGGCGATTTACCTGCTGCATCTGTGCTTGGCATAAGCGAAGACTTGCGCAAAATAATAATTAAAAATGGTGCAGGACTAGAAGAATTCCGCGGCAAAATGTTCTTGTCACCTTCAGATCAACAGATATCTGCTTACATCGCTGCGCGCAAATGGCAAAAACAAAATGTGGCTTTAACCAAAGACAGTCTAAGTGAGCCCTTTTCACTCTATGTACAAGCAGCACAACATCCCGAAATAGGCAATCTCGCTCGCATGCAGGGAGCGGAGCTGGCTTTAGCAGCCAATGACGAAGCTAAGATTCAAGAAATTCTATCGCCCATGTACGCTCGAGCGAAAAAATATCAAGCCGCATCTCAAGAGCAAAATACCAAACCAAGCCCATTAGCGCAGAAAAAACTTTTGTCCGAAGGTGTTTACAGACTGGCCGAATCGTATTTCAGATCAGAGCAGCTCGATAAAGCAAGTGAGACACTCGATTTAGTACAAAGCGTTTTTCCAGACACAGCCTACGCTAAAGGCAGTTTGTTTTATCTTGCCGAAATAGCAAGTATACGCGGTCGTGATCCAAAAGAAATTTTAGATGCTTACCTCGCCTACATTAAAGCTGCTCCTGATGGCAAAAATGCCATTATTGCAGCGCAAAAAATTCTTGACAAAGGCGAGCCTCCAGCAGAAGCTTATGCCGCTCTTGCTCGTGTTTATTTTGTCAATAACAACTGGCAGCGCGCGCTTGAATATTACAAAAAGACCGGAGTTCCAAACATTCAAGAAGCCGTTTGTTTAATAAAACTCAAGCAGAAAGACGAGGCAGTAAGCTCGTTTACAAATTATCTGAACACTGGCACCAATTTCGCTTCAGTGACAACAGTGGCTACTCAACTAGCTAAACCTCTAACCAAAGCAGAAGCGCTCGACTTATGGAAAAAAGTGCTCAATTCAAAAGCTAGTGCTGAAGCCAAACAAGACGCCTTATGGAATGTAGCTTTGCGCAGCACAACTCAAGAAGCAATACCGTATTATCAAAAAATTCTAGCTACCTATCCCACTTGCCAGTACGCACCAGAATCTCAGTGGTGGGTAACATGGAATCAAATTAAAACAGCAGGACAGGATAAGACCAAGCTGGAAACGGCTCTTGCATCGTGTCACAAAGCGCTCAAACTATATGGTGGCACAGATTACGCTTCTAAATATTACTACTGGTCAGGAAAAATACACGAATTACTAAAAACACCAGAACAAAAGAACCTTGCAATTGCTGCTTACAAAGCCACTCAAGCAAAATTTAGCGGAACTTATTATGGTTATCGCGCCGAGCAACGATTGAATGCACTGGCTGGAAAAGCAGATAGACACTGGCAAATTCATCCAAACAGAAGTGAGCCAAAGGAAACGTGGAATTGGCCAGAATCAAACGAGCTATTCGATTGGGCCAATGTTCAAAACCAGGTAGGTAGTATTCCACTTATTCTTGCAGCCATAGGGGATTATGACGAGTGCTTGAATCAAATTCCAGATAACGCGCCAAAGCCTTTCAAAGCCTGGCTTTATTTAAAATCAGGTAAAGTAATCAAAGCACTAAATGCAGTATCACTTCCACTAGAAGGCAAGCCTATTGACCCGCTAAGCCCTACATGGAGAATGGCTTATCCACTAGCTTATGGCCAACATATCGAAAAAGAAAGCCAAAAGAATTCAATGGACCCGCTTCTAGTTCACGCATTAATCAGGCAAGAATCCCGCTACGAGCCAACTGCGCTGAGTCGCTCTAAAGCAATGGGCTTGATGCAATTATTGCTTGGTACCGCCCAGGGTGTAGCCAAACATAATGGAATAACCTTGAGCAGCAACGCACAAGTATTCGAGCCACCAACAAATATCGCCCTTGGCACAGCTTATCTAAACTATGTTCTCAAACGCCACAACGGCAATGCCATGTTAGCGGTAGCGAGCTATAACGGTGGACCTAATGCTGCAGCAAAGTGGATGCGCGAATTTCAAGCTTCGGGCGGTGGCGATCAAGAATATTTGGTCGAGAACATTCCCTTTCAAGAAACGCGTGATTATGTGCGCAAAGTCTTTGCCAACTATTGGACCTACGAAAATATATATCTAAAAAAACAGGTTAACTGAGTGCTGGTTTTTCTTGAGAGCCGTCGTGCTTCTGGCTATAACCAAGCACTTTAGCCCAAACAGAAGCCTTGCTACTGGAGACATTTTGCTGGGACTCAGGAGACTTTTCTTCCATTGGAAGCTGGAAACCGCATGTAGGACACATGTGCTTTTTCACTTGCATTTTGAACTGACAACGCGGACATAGTAAATAGTGCACAATGGACCTCCCGTCATACCTTCAGTATAACACTGTATAATCCAGCGTGAAGGCTTGAAACACACCATATGACAAGCTTTGCCAAGAGTTCTCGAATTTTTTACCTGCTCCTTACTTTCGAACAAGAATTGATGCGGTCCCTTGACAGTTGAAGAATCGCCGTCTCATCCTTACTTTCCAAAATGTGCATGCTTTGCTGGCTGCCGAAAAGTGTCTGCGCCAAAACTTGAACGACCTCACACCCTTACGTGCCATTGCAACACCACAACACTTAACGCAATCGGTCTGTTCGATGGCGCTCGAACTAATCTGCCTTGACCAGAAAGATGCAATACTGCAAGTCCTAAAGAGCGAAGACAAAGAGCCAAGCGGCGTACATATTTTAGAAGATGAGTGAACAAACTAACTTCGGACCACTTTTCCAATCGCAAACTACCGAATCCGAAACGACTCAACTATCTTTCAGCGGACGGGTGCCCTCCTGGCTTGAAGGTAGCCTCTTTCGAACGGGACCAAGCCTATTTGATATCAAAGGAAAGAAGCTTAATCATCTTTTTGACGCTTTGGCTAAGTTTTACAAACTATCCTTTTCGGGTTCGAGTCAAAGAGTCACTTTCACTTCGCGTTTTGCCCGTAGTGATGCTTACAACAAAGCAACCAGTACAGGAGTTTTGCAAACGAATGAATTCGGCTCCAGTCCCAAGCGCACTAGACTACAGACTTTTTTGCAGGCGTTTGATTTTAAAGCGACCGACAATCCAAACGTCAACGTCTTTTTCATCAATCAACGCTTTTTCGCCTGTACCGAAACTCCATTCGTCACTGAATTTGAGCCATCCAATCTAAATACTTTAGGACATCTGAATCTAGACGACAATCTCAGAGGTCAAGTCAGCACAGCACATCCGCACTTTGATTTTTCCACTGGCAAACTATTCAACTTTTTAATTGAGTACGGTCCAGCTAGCATTTATAAGCTTTTCAGTTGGAAACAAGGCGAAAACAAACGCCATTTAATAGCCAGCATAAAAACAAGAAGACCGGCTTACTTACACAGCTTTGCGCTGACTTCAAATTATGTGGTGCTTGTGCTGGGACCATTTGCAGTTAATCCCCTGGAATTACTCTTGTCTGGAAAGCCTTTTGTAGCAAACTTTAACTGGAAACCCGACATGGGCACTTCGATTTATGTGATCAATAAACATAACGGAAAAGTGATACCACTTGAATGCGATCCATTTTTTGTTTTTCACCACATAAACGCATGTGAAGAAAATGACCGTATCCTGGTTGATTTGCTCGCATATAAAGATGCAAATATCGTTCAAGATTTGTACTTAAATAATCTTGCAAGTAAAAATAACTCTCCCGATATCCCACTGGCTACGCGTTTATCCATTGATCTGACAAACAAAAAAATTGATAAAGAAATTTTTTCTAAAAAGGGAATCGAACTACCTACAATCAACTACAAGCAGTGTAATTCGACTCTATACGAACACTTTTATGGTATTGGCGAAAATAAAACTGGAGATTTTCTCAATCAAATAGTAAAAATATCAAGCAAGACTGGAGTGATTGAAGC
>JACCDT011455985.1_pt1 | contig 10023 bp, 11 predicted proteins | sample 7446291 | NCBI WGS metagenome assembly JACCDT01 (sample SAMN15323446, study PRJNA562643) | freshwater metagenome | isolation source: river surface water | place: USA:Blue River Watershed | collected 2017-08-17 | reverse complement strand
CACCCACGAGACGTGCGTGTGGCCGGCGCAGACGAGGTGATCGGGCGGGCCGAGCTTGGCGGTGCGGAGGACGCCATGCCCCGGATTGAACAGGCTGTAGCCCTTGGCGCCGTGATAGCACCCGATGCGGACCTCGCGCCCGTTGGGGAACTGCAGGGCTATGCGCTGCTCCCATTCGCTGTGCAGCACGCCGATCTGCCGCGACAGCCACGGCAGCAGGTCGCCGGAGCCCGACCACGCATCGTGGTTGCCGGATAGCCAGAGTAGCCAGTTGACGTTGCGCAGGAACCACTCGCTGAGCTGCTTTTCCTGCGAGTGGCTGATGCCCATGCCCGCCCAGAGGTGCGCCAGCTTGCCCGACCAGTTGTCGCCCGTGTCGCCGATGTTGGTCCCGAACAGCGCCTCGGTGCGCTGCGTCAGCTCGACGTCGCGGCGCAGGGCGGGCCAGTTCGTGTGCGGGCTGCCCAGGTGCGGGTCGCCGAACACGAGCAGCCCGATCGGCCCGTCGCGCCGGATGTTGACCGGCACCAGCCGCGACCGCTCGGCGTGCTCTTTCTTGCGGGCGTAGTCCGCCGTCAGCCGCTCGATCAGGTCGTCCACCGGCACATCCGGCGACGGCAGCGGGGCGACCTCGAAATCCTCCTCCGCGACGCGCGCCCGCTCGTATCGGCTGGCGAGCGTGCCGCGTGGCAGGTTCAAGGCACGGGCGGCGGCGGACACGCTGCCGTACTGCTGCACCGCCTCCCATGCCTCGCGGATCGTCGCCTCGGACATCGGCGGGGTGGGCATCAGTGGCCCCGCGCCGGCTGCTGCGGCTGCTCACCGGCTGCCGCGTCTGCCGCTGCGATGAACTGCATGCCGATGGCGCGGGCCTGTGCGGGGTCGAACTCCCACCTGTCCCAGATGCGGGCGCCGACGCGGTTCAGCGTCTCCATGACGACCAGCGGCTCGTCGGGGTCCGGCCCGATGTTGATGTCGCCGCGCACGACGCGGTTCACCCTATCCCCCACGACACGCCCTCACCTGATCGCGCAGCCGGGAGTAGTCGGCCATCATGCCGGGCAGGACGGCGTCGGCGGGCATGGCCTGCAGCTCGTCGGCGGCCTGCTCCTGAACGGCGCCGGAGTACGTCACCAGCGATGGGCACACGCTAGAACCCGCCCCGGCGCAGGCGGTCAACGACATCGTCGCGAGCGCGAGGGCCAGCAGCTTCCGCGTCCGCCATGCGGCGAGCGGTGTCGGCATTGGCTTTCTCCACCTTGGCAGTTACCGCGTCCGCACCCGATTTCCGGATGCCGACGACGAGCAGGGCGAGCCCCGCGATCCCGGCGACGATGCCCGCGAGGCGGGTCCAGGTGCCGGATAACAGGGTGAGGAGCATGCTCATTGCATCAGGCTCCGGTCATGGGCATATTCGGGGTCCGCGCTACGAAGCTGCGGCTGCGTAGCACCCGGCGGGCCAAGTCCTGCCGGATATGCAGGACACGGCAAGCGCGCCTTGAGCCCGTGTCCAAGGTCGGGGCCTCTGAGCGAAAGCTTACGCCCCAGCTATCTCTCACTGCCCCACCATCGAGAAGCCCGTGGCGTGTATCCAGCGGGCTTGATTAAGCGAGGGGGCGTTTGCTTTATTAACGGACCACACCGTCTGCGGCCTGACCGGCGCAATCGGCGGGTCGGGCATGCCGGGGATGTGATGCACCACGCCTGGCCGCACCGGCTGCCCATGTCGCTTCGGCTGCGACAACTCGCGGACCCAGTAGTCCACTTCGCTGTCCGCCACCTTCTCCCGCTGCATCAGCGCCTCAATGCGAAGCAGCGCCGCGAGGATGTCCGCCAGTAGCTGCTCCTTGTGGGTGCGGGTCACGGACGCGCTCCCTTCTTCCCATCGTCGATGCGAGCCCAGACGATGCGGGCGAGCGCGAGCGCGGCGCCGATGTACCCGGCCCACACCGCGTTCTGCCCGAGCGCCGGCTGCATCTGCGTGGCGCTGTCCGTGAACGCGGCAGAGATCACCGGCCACCCTTCGATGATGGCGGGGATTGCCAGCGACACGCCGCCGAGCCCGGCCGCCCAGATGGTGCGGGACTTCTTCAGATTGGTCGGCGGCGTCACCGCCTCGATGCTCGCGCTGTTGACGTAAGCGCCCTTGGCCCAAAGCCCGGCTTCGGCAGCGCGCCGGTTGACGAGGCCAGGCGTGCGCTTGCCGCCCGCGAACACCCACCGCTGAAGCTGCGCCGGCACCTCGTCGTAGTTGCCCTTGTTCAACTCCTCCAGCAACGTGCTCTTGGCGAACGCGCCGGTCCCGACGTTGAACACGAACGATACGAGGGATGCGAACTGCTCCTCGGTCAGCGGCACCTTGACCATCTGCGACACAGCCGTCTCGGCCGTGTTCAGGTCGGCGCGGAGCAGGACTTCGGCCTCCTGCTCGGTGATGGTGACACCCGGCGCCGCTGGCGATCCGGTATGCCCGTAGCCGACGGTCCACACCCCGGCTACGTCGCGGTAGGAGTCGAGCCGCAGCCCCTCCCACCGCTTCACATGCGCCAAGCCCTCGGCGCTGATCTGTCTGCTCATGTTCAGAGTCCCGCCGCCGAGCGCAGCGCCGCTGCTGTGGTGATTCTGTACTGTGACCCGATGATGGTGCCGGCCTGGTTCGTCGGGTTCGTCTCGAACTTCCACGAGCCGGTCGCGGGCTTCAGCGTGTTCGGGCTCTTGGCCGGCGTCGACCACGAGATCGTCTTCGCCGTGGCGTTGATGCTCGTCGTCAGCCCCGAGCTGTCGAAGTAGCTGCCTATCGATGTCGCGTTGCTGTCGGGGTCTTCGACGCCGAAGCAGTTGGTAAACTCGTGGGCGTGGTACTCGCCGGCATTATAGTCGGCGGTGCCGCCATCGATGAAGTCCACGATCTTGTTCTTGTTGTGCGGCAAGCTTCCGAGAAGCGTGCTGTTATGCGGCATCGGTCGGCAAGCAATGTTCCGGTATATCGACTTTGCGCCGATGTTCACGTCGCCGGTCTCGGGGCGATGGAAGAATACCTGCCCCAGCCACTTGATGTCCAGATTGGCGAAGTAGAAGTTATTGACCTTGCCGTAGGCCGACTGGATGAAATCGGAGTGCGGCCCCTGCGAGTCCTGATTGTAGCTCGGATCGGCGGCGAGGTTGCGGGCGGTGTCGAGATTGCCGAAGTAGTTGCCCTTGCCGACGTTGATCCGCTGCAGGTAGACGTCGCACCAGACGTCCTTGTTGGTGCCGACGGTGCCGGGGCGGAAGAAGTCGCCGCCGAAGCTGTTCGTCGACTCGTAGTCGATGTTGGCGAAGAAGGCGAACGGCCGGTCGGTCTGCTCGGAACCGACGAAGGACAGGTTGATGACATGGCCCCAGCGCACCCGGTTGGGAACGCCGGTCCAGAAGTCATTGCGGGCGCCGACATAGCGCCACGTCGCCCCGACCATGACCAGCCCGCGGTACTTGACGTTCCGCATGGCGAGGCCGCCTGTAATCGGGACGGTTGGCGCCACGAGCAGAGCCACCTGCCCGCCGTTGCCCAGCCCCTCAAGCCGAGTGTAGGTTGTGCCGTTGCGCGTGAAGGTGCCGTTGGCATTGACCTGATAGACGTGGATGTCGTTGTCGCTGGCCGGGAGCCAAGGAATGCTCCATGTCCACGAGGACGGCACGTCGGTCGGCTCGGTGGTGCCGACCTTGTCGAGCACGACATCGAGGATGGCGCTGCGCGGGCGAACCCATTGGTTCGTCACAGTCGCGGTGAAGATTGTCGGGCCTTCGCCGCCGAGCGGCGTGACCGTGACCGTCTTGCCGCTGGCCTGCGCGGTGCTCCCGTCGTCTTGCTGGTCGATGGCCGTCACCGACCAGCCATAGCCGGACGGGTCCTGAACGTAGTTCGTCAGGTCGATGGAGGTCTGCGCCGTGGCCGACACCTCGCCGGTATAGTTAGTCGTCCGCGGCGCCAGGTCGTCGGCGATGGCGTCGAGGATGTCCTCACGCTCGCTCTCTGACAGGGCGCCGCTGAACGCGCGCACGGTGTGGACCCACGCCGTCTCGCTGCCGGCGTCCTCGGGCGTGCCGTTGTTCAGGTTGGCGCCGATGAACAGGTTGCCAGTCTGAGCATTGAAGGCGACGCCGGGTGCTGACGTCTCGGCCGTGCGCTCGTTCAGTTCGACACTGACGCTCTGGTCGGCGTCATTGAGGGTGACGATGGCGACGGCCATCTTGCCCTTGTCCCCGGCGGCCAGCGGGAACTTTGTTTCGTAGTAGGTGTCGCTGCTGGAAATCTTCGCTGTCAGATGAGTGGCCGACGAGGTAGCCGCAGTCGACCGGCGGCGGACGCGCTGCAGCCGCCAGACGGGCGGGCCGTCCTCCTTGGTCGTGGTGCCGGTGACGGTCCACGAGCGCGCGGCGACAAGGTCAAGCTCGGGGCTGTCGTCGTAAAGCGTGGGGGCTGCGATGAGCGAAGCCGGCCGGAACTGGAGCGGGTCAGCCCCAGCGAACAGCGCGTCGATCTCGTCGTTGGAGAAGTCGGCGATGTTCCACAGCGTCGGGTGAGCGATCTGCCCGGCGAAGTTGTACTCGGGCGCAGCGCTGGTGAACCGCGTGCCCCACGCCGTGCGGGTGATGCTGGTCGGCGTGTTCGACGTCGTGTTGGTGGCGCTGTTCGACCGGGTGATGGCATAGATGCGCCGCTCGGTAGCGGACACGGCCATAGCCAGGACGGGCGCCCAGACCTCCGCAGTGAACGCCGTCGCGACGGTTGCGGTGGGCGCGGTGCCGGACAGCGACGACCGGAACGCCGCCTTGCCGCCGTTGTTCTCGACGCCCCAGCCGGTGTTGGTGCCGCCGGCATTCCACGCGGAGAAGATCGTGTCGACGCCCGATGCCCCGGTCGCGGGCTTAACCCACTGGAACACCGACCACGGGTAGGCGCTGACGATGGCGCTGGCGTGCCAGACGTAGCCGCCAGAGAACAGACGCGAGGGCATCGGCTCAGACCCAGCGGATGACCGGGAACAGCCACAGCGTCGATGCGAGGGTGTAGCTCGACGTCTCGAACGTGAGGTCCATCTTCAGGACGTAGCCGGCGGTCAATGTCGAGGCGTCCAGCGTGACCGACGTCAGCTTCAGGTCGTTCGCGTCGCCGCTTGACCACGATGCCGTCTGCACACCTTCGGCGACGACTGCGGCGCTTCCGATGTCCGTGCCGGTCGTGCCGCAGACCCACTTGGGATTGATCTTGGCGTTGCCGGTCGTCGCGTTCGCCCGCATCCACAGGTCCAGCGTCGCCGTGCCGCTGGGCAGCGGATCGGGGAGGATGCAGTAGCCGCGCCAGATGGCATCGCCGTCGAGCGACGCCATGACGCCGAGGCCGGGCCACTCGCCGCCGGACTGCGCGGCGTAGTTGTTGTGGAAGACCTTGCCCGCCGTGATCGGCGTCCACGACAGAAGAATCGGGTCGGATGCCATTATGCGGTCAGCCCAATATTGAACGCGGGTTTCGTCGTCGTCGCCGACGTGTCGCGTGCCAGGATCGTGCGCGCGGCCGGCGATGCGGGGAGGTAGAAGAGGATGACGGCGGTGCGGACCGTCGCCGTTACTGCGCCCGACAGCCGGTCATCGCTGTCGAAGGCGATGAGGCGCAGGCCGGGCACCTTCGTCCGGTCGATGACGGGGCGGTCGCCCGAGCCCGCCGAGATGGCGACTTCAGCCGTGCTTAGGTCGCTCACTGCCGACACGACGGCGCCGTGCGACAGCGCGCCCGACTCTGTGGTGATCGTGGACAGGCGGGCGTTCCAGTCGCCGAGTTCGGCGCCAGTGCCGCCGCCCGCCCCGAGCAGTATGCGGAAAAGCATCAGTCGTCGCGGTCGATGAGGACCATGCGATAGGGCTCGCTGGCCGAGAACCGATAGCCGGCGAGTACAACGAAAGTGTCTGCGCCGGTCGGGAAGGTGATGGCGGTCGGGAACGTGAAGCTGGCCGCCGGGAAGGCGTCGGCGACTGCCGTGCCGCCTGCGATGTTGTGGCCGCCCGTGCCGTCGTTCAGCAGCCGGACGATGATTTCGCTGTAGTCCGCCGGAGCATTAGCGATGGTCAGCCCCTCGGATGAGATGTCGTCGTCAACGTCAACATCGAAGACCTGCCCGTCGTCGAAGTCGAGAACCGCTTCGCCCGCCGTCAGGGCGACGGGGACGCGCGTGGCGCGGATGCCGCGGACCTGCTGGTTCTTGGTTTCGGCGCCGTTGAACGAAACGACGTCACTGCTACCGACCGCCGTGATGCCGTCGAACGTCGAGTTCACCGCGACGACCGCTTGCTCGGTGAACCCCGAGAAATCCGCCTGCAACTCGCCGATGCGCTCCTCGGTGGCATTGCCGAGATCGCGCATGTCGGACTTCGTGACCGAGACGCCATCGGCGAACGCCGTGTTGATGACGGGGAAGGCGGTCATTCGCTGGCCTCATTCTTGAGGCGGGCCACTTCCATGCTCAGCCGGTCGACCTTGCTCGCCAGCGTCTGCACGGCGCCGATGAGCCACGGGGTCAGGCGCCCGTAGTCCATCCACAGCGGATCGTCCGGCGTCTCGCGCCCGCCCACGACCTGGGGGATGACCGGCTGCACGTCCTGCGCGATGAGGCCCACCTCGCGCGGCGCCTCGGGCGCATCCCGCCACGCATACTCGACCGGCTGCAGCTTGAGGATGAGGGCGAGGCCATCGTTGAACGGTACGATGTCCTGCTTCCAGTCGCGGTCGCTGGTCGTGTTGTAGGTGACGGCGCCCGCTGAAACGTCGATGCCGCCTTTGATGGAGCCGTTGTAGTAGATGTCGACGACCGTGCCGGTGCTCGACGTCCGGTTCAGCGCCATGACGACGTTGCCGGAGCGGGTATGCTGCACCCAGCCGGCGCCGTTCAGCTCGTGCCCGGCGGTCGAAATGTTCGACGCCGACTTGCCGATGAGCGCCGTCGAGGCTGATGGGGTGTAGAGGGTGCCGGGCTCCAGCGTCAGCAGGTTCGTCATCGTCCCGGCGGTCATCACGCCGAGCTTGAGCCTGCCGTCCTCGGTGCCGTCGGTGACGTCGACGATCTCGCCGAGGATGCGCCCGTAGGTGGTGCTCGTGCCGCCGTCGTCCCGGCCGCGCCATTCGAGCGAGCCGACCACGTCGTCATCGGCTGGCGAGGCGCTGTTGCGGTCTAGCGCCAAAACCGGGCCGCTGCTGGCACCAGCATCATCGCTCAGGATGCGCAGCCCGTCGGCCGTGAACCGCGCGACGAACTCGCCGTCGACGTACAGGTCCGCGACCTCGGTGCCGCTGGACAGCCCGCCGACGAGGTAGGTGTCCTTGGCGCTGTTCAGCCGAAGCTGCTGGTCGTTGAAGTTCTGCGGCGCTGTCCACTCGTTCGTCTTGTTGATGGCGGCGGCGACCTCGCCCGGCATGACGCACGAGATGGTTTTCGTGCCGCTGCCGAAGTTGATGGCACTCGTGCCACCGGCCGACGTCTTCAGGATCGTGTCGCGGCTGATGGTGGTCGTGGTTGCACGCGTGCCGACGCCGACTTCCCAAGTGCCGGCGCCGTTGTCGATCCGGTAGAGCGTCGTGTCGCTGACACCTACCGCCGTCGAGAACGCCAGATAGCCCGACACAGCACCGCCAAGGGTGATGGTGCCGGTGCCGGTCGTGGTCGTCGTCTCGGCAATGCCCGAGCCCAGCTTGAACGCCATGCGTCAGTGCCTCTCAAGAATACGGAGGCGCAGCGTGCGGAGAACGCCGCTGCTGTAAGCAATCTCCGGGTCGGCCTGAAGCAGGCCCCAGATGGTGTCGCGTGCGTAGGCGGTCGCGTCGTGTGCGAGGATTGTTAGGAACGGCGTGGATCGCGCGTTCGTGACCATCAACGTCCGCGCGAAGCCGGCGGCTTCGGCAGCAGTCAGCGACTTCAGCTCAAGCTCGACGCCGCGCTTGACCGTGCGCAGGTTGACGTAGGTGTCGCCGCCGACGCTTTCCGAGATGATGGAGCGGTCCTCGCTGAACTCGCGCCACTCGGGCGAGAAGTTCCGCGTCGGAACCGTGACCGGGCCGAGAATCATCTTCCCGGCCTCGATGTAGGATAGTGACGTATCCGTTACCGTGACGCGCCAGTAGCGGCGGGTGCTGGTCGAGGACAGCGGGTAGACGAACTGCTTGGAAGTCGTGTCGATGTACGGCAGCAAGCCGGACGACGAGAGGGAAACGTTCAGGTCCGGCGAGGACATATCCGAGTTCGCCGACGACTTGATGCCGACCGTGGCGCCCGTGGTCCAATTGATGCCGAGCAGGGCCACGACATCGACGGCATAGGCGCTGCCGAGGTCAGCCTGTGCGTAGGCGCCGGTCGTGCCCGTCGCCGTGGAGCGCCACACCTTGCGGCGGCTCTCTCCGGCCAGGTTCTCGATGGGCAGCGTGGCTGCCTCGGAATCCGTGCTCCATGACCCACTGGCCGCCCGGTCAGTGGTCAGGAACTTCACATTGGCCATGCCGGATTATCCGAAGAGGAGCAGTCGCGTCGTCTGCGCCGTCAGGTCTTCCTCGACTTCCAGCACGGTAAAGAACCGGCCGGAGTCCAGACCAAAGCGGTTGTACGTAACCTTGACCGTCTCGCCCAGCTCGATGCGGAACAAGAACGTCTTGACCTCGACGCTCAGCATCATGCGGTCGACGGAGTAGAGCGCCGCGAGGCGGTCGCGCTCGTCTTGCGCGTCCTCAAGCTCGTTGAAGTACGTCCGGTGCTCGATGACGCGGGCGGCGGGGAATGCTGTCTGGACATCGGTATCGCTGGCAACGGTCACGAGATACTGGCGCTTGAGCTTGCTCTTGCGGCTTAGCGAGACCGTGGCGGCGAGCTGCGATTCGTTCTGGATCGTCCAGTTGACGCGGTAGCCGACCCGCCACTGATACCAAGGCGAGCCGTAGGGCAGCGCCACGCGCGCCACGCCGCCCCGGACGATGTTGGTGTCGTTCAGGTCGTAGGGCGAGTTATCCGAGGGCGCCTCGACGCGGACAAGCGTCACATGGTTGTACTGGCCGACGACGACCGCAGCGCCGGCCGAGCGGGCAAGCTCCTGAAGGTGCTGCTCAATCGAGTTCGTGTCGCCCGCGGGGATGTGGTAGCCGATCTGCGCGGGCTGCGCCTTGTCGAAGCGGTAGAACGCCGACTCGTTGATCTGCTCGCTGGTGAACCCGCCGCGCTCCTCAAGGATGCGCCATATCGCCTGCGCCACACCCTGAACCGGCAGGCTGGCGAACGTCTTGGCCCAGCCGGTGCCGTCATCCCAGCGGGTGCCGTCGCTCCAGTCCTCGACATCCGGGCGCCGGTTCGCGGTGCGGTCGCCCTCGACGTCCATCGTGACCTGGCCGATAGGGTCCTCGCCGAGCATGACGTGACCTTCGGTGCGCGAGATCGCGAACGTGCCTGCGTCGAGTTCCCGTTCGGCCAGCTTCTCATAGGTCGAGAACCGGCCGTCTTCCTCAAGCGCGATGCCGCTGTCGTAGACGGCCAGGACATCCTCGATGAAGTCGTCGTGGAACTGGTACGTCCTGATGCTCGGGTCGATGAGCTGCGGGCTGACGTTGTAGCAGATGCCGTAAGTCTGCGGCTTGCTCACGCCTTCGAGGTCGTCGGTACCTTCGTCGCCGCCCGTGCCCGCGTAGGCCGTCGTGCCGATCTTGCGGCGCAGGCGGCGGCTCAGGCTTTCCAACCTCAACTTGACGATGTTGCCGTCGCCCTCGAACGTCCACTGGCCGGCGGTGCCGATGAAGACGCGGCCGAACGAGCCGTAGCTGCGGATGTTGCCGCTGCTGTCCTTGCCCGCCGTCTTGATGACCACCTGCCGGCCGTCGACGTACCAGTAGGTGAGCACGTCATCGAGGCCGCCGTCGGCGTTGTCGAGTTCGATCTCGCCGAACGACCGGATGAGGCCGCCGGAAAGCATGCCGTCCTGACCGCGCTCGATGGTGCGGCCGAGGACACACGAGCGGAT
>JACCDT010707096.1_pt1 | contig 10026 bp, 13 predicted proteins | sample 7446291 | NCBI WGS metagenome assembly JACCDT01 (sample SAMN15323446, study PRJNA562643) | freshwater metagenome | isolation source: river surface water | place: USA:Blue River Watershed | collected 2017-08-17 | reverse complement strand
GTCGCGGACAACTACGGCACAGTCACGACCAATTCTAGCGGCGGCACAGTCGCGATCAATTCTAGCGGCGGCACAGTCACGAACAATTCTAGCGGCGGCACAGTCGCGGACAACTACGGCACAGTCACGACCAATTCTAGCGGCGGCACAGTCGCGATCAATTCTAGCGGCGGCACAGTCACGACCAATTCTAGCGGCGGCACAGTCACGTACAACTACGGCACAGTCACGAACAATAATGGTACGATAACTAACCACATATATGGAGCAATCATTACCCACCAAAACGGAACGTTGCGTATAGGAACCGTAACTGGCGGAAACGGAAACATTTCCGCTAACGAAACAACCAATTTGTCAAGTCAGACCGCAGGTACTAATGTCACTCTTCCTTCCTCTGCGCTAAACTGGTGGTGATTAGGCTTTTGCCCCCATGTCGATTTTAATATGGGGCGTTTCAACTACTTTTGGCAATTCATAGAATTTCGTGTAATTCTATATGAAACAATATGAAATTATCTGAATGGGCAAAGCAACAAGGTGTTCATTATCAAACCGCCTACACATGGTATAAACTTGGCAAACTTCCAGTAAAAAGTTACCAAACTGACTCTGGCTCGATTTTTATTGAGCCAAATAAAAGTTACCAACTAGCCGAGGCAATTTTGCAATGTGAAAAGCTTCTAATCTTATTGAAAAATGAAGGTTAGGTATCCTAAATAAAATATGGTCCAGTGTTTCTGATGCCGAAAGCTTCTTTAATCAAGGAAGAAAATCTCATAGGATAAGAAATCATATTCGAGGGCTTACGAAATTAGCTTATAGCTTTAAATGGGAGTATGTCTGAATTATTTAGACATATCAATCTTAATATGAGGTGTCTCTATAATTTTCGGTAATTCGCTCGGGTGTTTTTTATTATTTCGTTCGGCAGAATACTTCTTTAGCCAAGTTTCTTTCACTTGGTCGATTCCGTCTTTAGCGGCACGTTTCTCGGAAAGCTCCTTTGAAATATTCTGAAAGTCGCCCACTTTTGAATATTTTTCAGTTCGGCGCACAAAAGCAGCCTTATCTCGGGGGTCTAGTTTGGTATCTGTCGCTGCGAGAGGAGCATGATAAACGCGCCGCCATTGGCCAATTTCCGTCCCATCTTCGCCATTATAAATCTTCTCGTCCGTCATGTGAAAAAACACATCAACTGATTCTCCTGTAGTTTCGTTAAAAAATTCGTAAAGTGGCACGAATTATACTAACACTAATCATCCAAAAGCAACCCCTCTTCGCTCATTCTGGCGTAAATATAGGTTCTCATGTTTCCGAGCACTTTTTTCTGCTCTTCTGTTGTGTCTTGGGAGTATTTAACGTCTTGGCGGATGTTGTCTAGGATTTCAGAAACAATCATGCGCCACTTCCAGCCGTTTGAGGCATGGGAGAATTCGCTGTCTTCTTCGGGAAGGTCAAAGGTAAGAGTGGCGATTGGCATATTAGTTATGGCCAAAAAACAACTGCGTCTTGAAGGCTATGATCTTCGTCAACATCATCTTCGTCAACAATTTCGTTTTCCTCTTCATTCCAAAGGTGGACTCCGTAGGCCGAAAGTTCAGAGTAAGAATTCCCCTCTGAATCAGAGGATAAAACTACTACCGCTTCTTGGTTTTGCTTTTTTAGCAGTTTAATTAGTTCTTTTACTTTCATATTAGAGAATTTTGATTGTCCGAACTTCTTCTTTCTTCGCCGCAAAAAAGATTTCCAATAGGCCGTTATTCATTTGGGCCGCTGGATTGGAGAGATTGAAATTTTCGGCGTTGGGAATAGTGAAACTGTTGCTGTAAGCAGTTATATTAGCCAAATTGTTATTTTTGGCGGAGACTTTGATGGTCTTACCGTCTTCAATGGAGACAGAAACATGTTCCTTGCCGAAACCTGCCAATTCAAGGCGGAACTTTAGGTTGCCTTCTTTGGTTTTGGAGAAATATTCCTTGGCAGGAGACTTGAGCCAATCGGCGATCGTTTTGTTTAAGGGTTTATCGTTTTCGTATGAACGATACGGAGGAACGGCTGGAATGTAAAATTCATCTTTTCCCCACGTTTTAGGCTTTCGCGGCGAATAATATGGCGATGTTTCCAACGGCCAAGTTGGGAATTCGATGTAGCAGCACTGCGGTTGTTGTGAGAATAGGTCTTTCATAGTGATTCGTTAATGTAGGTCGGGATTATGGCTTGTCAAACAATTTGCGCCAAAATCTCATCTGCGGCTCGGCCCCATGAATGGGTTTTCTGTAACATTTGGCCGTTCTGGTTGGGGGTTTTGACTTTCTTTTCGGCGAGTTCCATAGCGTTGATCATATTTTCTTCCGATAGGGTATAGAATTGGCCGTGATTTGTCGGTGAGTCTGGTTTAAAGAACACTCCGTCGTAAACTGGCATTCGGCCACTTGGTTCAACTAGAATGCTATTTTCTGCCGTGGCCCAATCTTTGTGGGCGGTATGGTTCATCACAATAGACCATTTGCCCAATGCGGTAGCGTGGAAGCTTGGCAATCCCCAACCCTCGCCGCCAGAGAGTCCAGAAAGGTCAATGTCAGAAGCATTTAGTAGCTCGTTCACTTCCTTGTTGGTTCGTAAATGAGGCAGAATATTCACGTTCCAAAAACGCTTACCCATCATTGCGTTAGCTAGTAATCGTTGATTTGTTTCGGCGTCAAAGAATGGATTGTTGACAAGTAGGTTTAGGGCATATTTGGAATTGTTGCCATACTTTTTGCACCATGCGGTAATGATTTTGGCCGTCAATTTTCTGGCTTCAAACTTGCCGATAAGCGAGAAAACCACTTTGTCATCTTGATATTTCTTACCCGTCAAGTGGAAGTCGGGATCAAATCCACAAGAAAATGTTCCGCCGTTTTTTAGTCCGCCAGATCGGAAGTGGCTAGCTGCATCAACACTAGAGAATAGAGTCTTTTTTTGGAGGCTGCAAATTCGTTTTTCGTAGTTACTTGGCTCACTGCATTCATAGAATGTGAGAAGCGTTTGGTCTGGCGTGCGGAGACTTTCACTATTTGCGATATGCCATAGCTTAATTGTTGGAACGTCTCTTTTCAGCAGATCGAACCGCCGATTCACACTCTCTTGCAGCCAAGCCATGAATTCTTTGGATGGCTCATAGGCAGAAAGGTCGGTATTGCCTATGGGGAATACTCCGATGGTTTTTTCTCGTTTGAGAAGTTCTCGGAGAAGGTTGTAGCCAACCTGACCGTAGCTGAGATTATTTAAAGGCAGTTCTACTAGCATATTACTTCTTCTTAATTTCCGTTCCTCCGCCAAGATATTGTGGCTTCTTGTTCTCCACGAACGTCTGTTTTGGGCCACTGGTTGGCGTGATTGTTGTAACAGAACCGCCGCCGAGGTAGCTTGGCCGCTGAACGGTCTTTCCTGTTGCCTTGGTTTTCCCCGCCGAATCTTTCACGACGATTTTAGACCCGCCACCCAAATAAGACGGCGTTGGCGTAACAACAATTTTATCCGCCGCAAAAATTTGGACCGAAAAGAGGAGAAGGAAAAGTAGTTTTTTCATAAACTGAGTTACATTATTGGCTCCGCCTGCCAGACTCGAACTGGCATCACGATCAATGGTTTTACCTTTTGGTTGAGAGCCTTAAACTAAGGCGGAATTTTGGAAAAATTGGTTGCGGGAGTTGGATTTGAACCAACGACTTCTTGGTTATGAGCCAAGCGAGCTAACCAGACTGCTCTATCCCGCATTAAAAAAGACCCGCTTACGTTACCTAACGGGTTTGGGAAAAGTGGCCACCACTGGCCTGCAACGCCCACTCTGTTTAGGAGATTGTATTAGAACGGGACACTATCCGACCCCTCATCTTCCTCTTGTTTTGGGGCCGATTTTGGGTTTTCCGACTTCGCGCCGTCAGATTTTGTTCCGCCGATAAATGAGAAGGACGATGCAAGAACAACGATTTTACTATTTTTCTTTCCATCTTTTTCCCATGTTTCCTCGTCAGCAAGACCAGTTACCATTACGCTGGAACCTTTCTTGACATGTTTGGCAACTGTTTCGCCCGCCTTGTTTCCAAGAAACTTGCAGGTCCACCAACTTGTCTTGTCTTTGCCGTCTTGGCTTGCGACGCGAAGTTCTACAACTTCAAGGCCGCTGTTTGTTTTACGCACTTCCGCTGGACCAGCGGCGTTTCCGATTACTGTGATGCTTGTTGGCATGTGTTTGTTTTTCTAGTTTGGGGTTTGGGTTAAATTTTTAATTCCTTGGAAATCCATTCGGAAAGTTCTCGTTTTTCAGAACTCGGTAGAAATGGTTTCCCGTCATAATTCTTATTCCATGAATCAAAGATTGATTCTGCATGATACGCCGAACTTACTCTTTCCATCTTTTGGAGAACCTCCTTTTGTGTTTCTCCCGAGTAGTCTTCAAATGGAGTAGGACAAGAACATCCAGAGTCGGATGCAGAATAAACTCTGCCATCTTCGGTAGCCCAGAAGCAAAGGGTGTTATATTCATAACACATATCTGGCTCGTCGTACGAGATGAGCTTTAAATCTAGCTTGCTTGGGTCGTAATATGGGTTAAACATACTTTTTCATCTTTGGTTTCGCCCACATTATAAACTTGTCATGCAGGTTTGTCAAGACTAATTGTGAAGTTTTTAATTCGGCGGAAAGTTTTTTCCACGGTTTGGGTTTTGTAGAAAAATATCGGCCTTCAACAATAGGTTTGATTCTCTCGTCAGGATAGTTTTCGGCCAAAATCTTTAGCTCGTCTAGCGCCATTTGTTCGATATTCTCAATCTCTTGTTCATATGAACAGTCAAATGAACCTTCCTCTAAGCTCTCCCACGGGCGAGAGCGGTTCACAATGTTCATGCACATCCATTTGACATTTTGGCCGACCCATGTTGGGTATTTCATGTTGCGGCTTGGGTCGTAGTTCATAGCAAGTCGGTAGAGGTGGTAGTTTTTGTCCTCATGTAGCTCGTTCTTGAAAACGTCATAATCATTCGTCAGACTCTCTTTTAAAACACTTTCATATATACCAGAATGAAAATTGATTAACTGTTTCATGGCTTCATTATCGCCCGTTTCTTGGACTTTTTTAATGAGTTCTAAATCTTGGGCAGTGGAAAATCGTTTTGCCATTGGGGAATTTTATCGGCGAAAATTTGGTTGAAAAATTGCCTTCCCTTATAATAACGCAACGAGTCGTCATCATGGAAATTATTCCATTTTAGCGTAAATTTTGCCCTTTCTTCAAGAATTGGATCGTTCAACATTTCATCTTCGCCAGCGGGCGGAAACAAATCTCCATTGTCATCATGGCGGGACAAGTGAACAGTAATTCCGCCGTTCTTTTCGACCCAAGGTAATTCGTTAGAGTAAAATCTTGTGTCTGTCAAAATCGCAACATGAGGAGTTTCTTTTGCGGCTAAAGTTTTTTCCAGCTTTTTAATCCAATGGTCGGGGTCTTTGTTTCTCCAGTAGCCAGTGCCATATGCAATCAAGACTTTTCTCAATAGCTCTTTCTCTACGGGGTCTTCTGTAAACGCGCTAACTCCAGCATTAAGCAAGAAAAGAGGGTCTAGTTCTTTCTTTAACTCATCCGCAAAAGCATACTGTTTGGCAAGGATATTTTTGGCCGCAAATTCTTCAATAAACACATTGGCTAATGAATTTTTCCCTACGCGCTTCCTCCCTGAAATCGAGACTATTTGGTGAATCATCACCAATACTAACGATGCAAACCTAAGAAACTTTCCAATCAAACGCCGAAAGACTAAAACTTCCTTCCATTTCCTCCAACAAAATCTCGCACCATGAACTAGCGACATTACACTCTTTCACGGTATAAGTTTCGCCGATTTTTAATTTCGCACAATTTTCTTTTACGCTCTTGAACCAGTGTTGAAGGTCGTTTTTCTTGCAAACGAGTTTGTCTCCTTTGGCAGGCCAGCGTTGGTTGTATTTATCTTTTGCGGCTAAAAATGTTGTATAAATGGCATTGTTCAAATCACGCTCAAACATTGGTTTGTCATAGCGTGACAAGTGATTGTAGAAATCGGCGAAATTCTCATTTCTGAGAAGGGCCGCGATTAGTTCAGAGTCGTTCATAAGGCTCCCATTCTTGATTTTCAAGTTTTAACTTACGCATCGTCATTTTTTCGTCGTCAAATTCCCAAATGAATCCTTCACCAGCAGGGTAATAACGCTTGAATTCTTTCAAGTAGCGGCAAAAGTCCTCGTAGGATTTTTTGATTCGCCGCTGGTATTCCTCAAAGTTGGGTTGGTAGGGGTCTAGGTCCATACGAGACTATTAACGTAGCACATTCGCGAAACTTGTCAAATCTTTTCTTTCGACGCAAAACATTTTTCGGCGGAAAAACTAAGACTCTTATCCTTTTGTAGAAAAGCCTGCGGAGCAGGCAGTGAGCGTTTGCGGCGAAAAGACTTCTCGCTGTACGATATATCTAACAGTACTCTACACCAGTACATTACGTTCACTTCGTTCACTCAGTTATCGGTTTCCGTTCGTTCCTCACTTCAACCTTTGAATGAGGGAAATTCACATTCCCCTCAAACTCCCCTGTGCTTGATAATCTTGTATCGTTTCTCCGCCGAGAGGTTTCTCATTCGCCCCAAGATTCTCAAGGCTCTCCATTTCATATGTTGTAAGAAACAAACGCTTCTCACTGCCTCAACGGGAGGTTTCTTCTTTGCGTGTGAAAATCTACGAGAGGTTTTTAGCGCTTCGCTTATGGTCGCAAGCTCCCAACTCATAATGGCCTAGCGGCTGAAAATGACCGCCCCTTCCTTTTATGGTTTCCCCATATTACACAAAAACAGCCCAAACCTTTCCAAAAAACTTTTCAACCCTCCGCCAAAAACCGACTTTTTCCTTGATAGTCAACGAAAATCTAAATTGTAAGAAGTTTGTAAGATTCATAACTTCCTGAACTTTCAGAAAAAACTGAAAGTTTAAGAGTTAAAATGGCTCTATTTCAGATATATGCCTTGATTAGCAAATACATCTTGGCCGCTTGAAAAAAGATTCAAAAAGAACTAGACAAGAGGCTGATTCGACGGTAATATACTCTACTCTATGGAACACGGCAAAATTTTCGATGAATTCTTAACGGCAGAAGATGACCAATACACAGCAAAATGCGACGAATTTAACGAAGGAATGAGAAATGGATTTTGGACCGTCAAGCTTTTTAATTTTGCAAGCGACATTCAGGACTTTAAAACAAAACTCTCTCCTCAAGAGCAAGAAGTAATTTCCAAAACTTTGGCCGTAATTGGAAATGTTGAGGCCCGCGTCAAAACATGGTGGTGGAAGCTTGGCTTGTCTTTACCTCGCCGATCATTTATTGATCTTGGCATCACAATGGCAAATACTGAGGTAATTCACTTTGAAGCCTACACGAAATTGTTGAAAGTAATGGGTCTAGAGGCACTCTTTGAAGAAAGCAAAAAAGAACCCCTAATTCTTGGCCGCGATAAATATCTTGGGAAATATGCCCATCGCTACTACAAAGATTCCAAGAAGCAGTTCATCTATGCAATGATTCTTTTCACGCTTTTCATGGAAAACGTGTCGCTATTTTCGCAGTTTTATATTATTCTTTGGTTTGGCCGATACAAGAATGTTTTAAAGGATACCAACCAGCAGGTCATGTACACAAAGAACGAAGAACTCGTTCATTCTCGCGTTGGCATGTGGATCGTAAATCTTGCCCGCAAAGAATATCCAGAACTCTTTGATGAGGAAATGGAACAGCGGGTTTTGGCCGAAGCAAAAGAAGCTTTTGAGTGGGAGGCAAAAATCATTGACTGGCTTCTTGACGGCTATTCTGGAGAACGTCTTAATCCAGAAATTATCAAAGAATACATCAAGGGCCGCATCAATGAATCTATGAAAGAAATCGGTTACTCTCAACCGTTTGAAATCGACCAAAAACTCGCTCGCGATTTTGAATGGATGGATGAAGAAGTAATTGGCAACAACTTCACAGACTTCTTTTACAAGCGGCCCGTTAATTACACGAAAGCCAACAAATCCTTTGACGAAAACGACCTATTTTAATCATGCATAAAAAATACTACTGGCTAAACCAAAAATCCCGCGATTTCCTTTCTCGCGGATACACAAGAGGAAATCAAACCGCCGAAGAGCGAGTTCGAGAAATTGCAGAAGCCTCCGAAAAATACCTAAAAATCCAAGGATTCGCTGATAAATTCGAGGATTACATGAGTCGCGGCTGGTTTAGTTTGTCGTCTCCAGTGTGGGCAAACTATGGATTGGAAAGAGGTTTGCCAGTTAGTTGCAACGGTTCATATGTGGAAGACAATATGAATTCCATTCTCGGAAAAGTCGGCGAAATTGGAACAATGACTAAACACGGGGCTGGAACATCTGCGTATTTCGGCCAACTTCGCCCTCGCGGTGCAAAAATTTCGCAGGGAGGCGAATCAAGCGGACCAGTTCATTTTCTTGAACTTTTTGATTGCGCGACAAATGTAATCTCTCAGTCTAATGTTCGACGGGGTTCTATGGCAGCATATTTGCCAGTTGAACATCCAGATATTCTAGAATTTCTTAAAATTAGAGAAGAAGGAAATCCAATTCAAGGACTCTCTATTGGAGTTTGCATTGGTGACGAGTGGATGAAAAGTCTTGTTTCGGGCGACAAAGAGAAGAGAAAAATTTGGGCCGCAATTATTAAAAAACGCTTTGAAAGTGGTTATCCGTATATTTTCTTCACGGATACCGTCAACAATAATGCGCCAAAAGTTTACAAAGACAAAGGTGCGAAAATCCATGCCAGCAATCTTTGCGTTTCCCCAGAAACAACCATTCTAACAAAGAACGGCTATAAGACAATTTCTGAATTAGAAAATCAGTGGGTTGAAATTTGGAACGGAAAACAATGGTCTAGCGTAAAAGTTTGTAAAACTGGAGAAAATAAGGAAATCTATGCAGTAAGAATTATCGCCTTCGTAAAAAAGGACGGGAAGATTGTTGGCGATGATCGCTGTTTAGCATTGAATGCGACAGAATACCATAAATTCTATCTTGAAGATGGCAAACTGATTCCCTTATCAGAACTTAAATCTGGCGACCAATTATTGTCTTGCGAAATGCCAGACGGCTACACTTACGGCTATCAGGTCTTTGACGTTAAAAAACAGTCTTATCTAAGCGATACCTATTGCGTAAACGAACCCCTTGAACACAAGGCCGTTTTTAACGGAATCCTGACTGGAAATTGTTCCGAAATCAATCTTTCTTCGTCCGAAAACGAATCATTCGTTTGCGTTCTTTCGTCAATGAACCTTCTCCATTATGATGAGTGGAAGGATACAGATGCAGTAGAAACACTAACATACTTTCTTGACACTGTAACAGAAGAATACATCCAAAAAACCGCCAACATGAAATTCATGGAAGCGGCCCATAACTTTGCAAAAAATCAGCGGGCAATTGGATTAGGAGTCTTGGGTTGGCATTCTTACCTGCAATCCAAAATGATTCCTTTTGAGAGTATGGAGGCAAAAATGTTGAATTCTCAAATTTTCAGCCTGCTCAATAAAAAAACTCTAGTTGCAAGTAAAGAATTGGCCGAAAAATACGGCGAACCTCCAATGCTGGAAGGCTATGGCGAACGTATGGTAACACGTTTGGCCGTTGCTCCAACAACCTCATCGTCATTTATTCTTGGACAGGTTTCTCAAGGTATTGAACCAATCGACTCAAACTATTTCATCAAAGACCTAGCCAAGGGAAAATTTACTTACAAAAACCCTTATCTCAAAAAACTACTTGAACAAAAAGACAAAGACGACCAAGAAACTTGGAAATCTATTCTTGTTCACGGCGGATCGGTTCAGCATTTGAGTTTTCTTTCCGCCGAAGAAAAGGACGTATTTAAGACTTTCGGCGAAATTTCCCAAAAAGAGATTATCATTCAAGCATCCGCCCGCCAAAAACATATTGACCAG
>JACCDT010353684.1_pt1 | contig 10027 bp, 10 predicted proteins | sample 7446291 | NCBI WGS metagenome assembly JACCDT01 (sample SAMN15323446, study PRJNA562643) | freshwater metagenome | isolation source: river surface water | place: USA:Blue River Watershed | collected 2017-08-17 | reverse complement strand
GTACTACGACCCGCAGACGCAGGTGGTGGTGGACTACCACGGCGGCATCGACGACGCGAAGAAGAAGCTGCTGCGCATGATCGGCGACCCGGCCACCCGCTACCGCGAGGACCCGGTGCGCATCATCCGCGCCGTGCGCTTCGCCGCCAAGCTCTCGCCCCTGGGCTTCAAGCTGGAAAGCAAGACCGCCTCGCCGCTGCACGCCTGCAAGAAGCTGCTGAACGACGTGCCGCAAAGCCGCCTGTTCGACGAGATGCTCAAGCTGCTGCAGACGGGCCACTCCCTGGCCACCATCGAGCAGCTCAAGCTGCTGGGCCTGGAAAAGGGCATCTACCCGCTGCTGGACCTGGTGGTCGAGCGCGCGGCCGAGCCCTTCGTGCGCGCCGCCCTGGCCGACACCGACCGCCGCGTGGGCGAGGGCAAGCCGGTGGCGCCCAGCTTCCTGCTGGCCGCCGTGCTGTGGTCCGACGTGCGCGAGGGCTGGGCCCGCCACCAGGCGCGCAAGGTGCCGCCGTTCCCGGCGCTGCAGGACGCCATCGACGAGGTGTTCGACTCGCGCATCGGCGACGTGTCCGGCCGCGGCAAGCTCGGCGCCGACATGCGCGAGATCTGGATGATGCAGCCTCGCTTCGACAAGCGCACCGGCAGCAGCCCCTTCAGCCTGGCCGAGCAGCCGCGCTTCCGCGCCGGCTTCGACTTCATGCGCCTGCGCGCCGACATCGGCGAGGTGGACGTGGTGCTGGCCGACTGGTGGCAGGAGTTCAGCACCGCCAACGACGCGCTGCGCGAGGACATGGTGGCCCAGGTGCGCGAAGAGCAGCACAAGGGCGCGCGACGCGTGCACCGCGTGCGCCCGGCGGGCGCTGCAGCGGGCGACGGTGAGGCCCGTGAGGCCACGGAGCCCCGCGCGCCGCGTGAGGGCCGGGGCCGGACGGCTCCCGCGCTGCAGGGTGGTGACGAGGCCGATGGCCTGGCGGCCGCCGACGGTGGTGGAGGTGCCGAGGGTGAGGCCGCTTCCGCGCCCAAGAAGCGCCGTCGCCGCCGCCGCAAGCCGGCTGGCGAGGGCGGTGGCGCCCCGGCGGGCGGAGAGGCCTGAGCGCCGGGCGATGCACGAGGCCGGCCCTCCCGCCGAACCCGCCATCCGCCCCGCCACGGTTACTGCCTACGTGGGGCTGGGGGCCAACCTCGGGGATGCGCGCGCCGCAGTGGCTGGCGCCATCGCCGAACTGGGGCGCCTGCCGCGTACCACGCTGCTGCGCGCCTCCTCCCTGTACCGCACCGCGCCGCACGAGGCGCAGGGACCGGATTACGTGAACGCCGTGGCCGCCATCGCCACCGGCCTGGACGCGCACCAACTCCTGGCGCACCTGCAAGCCCTGGAGAGCGCGGCAGGCCGCGAGCGGCCCTACCTGAATGCCCCGCGCACGCTGGACCTGGACCTGCTGCTGTACGGGGACGTGCGCATCGACTCACCCACGCTCACCGTGCCCCACCCGCGCCTGGGGGAACGCGCCTTCGTGCTGGTCCCGCTGGCCGAGATCGCGCCAGGCCTCGTCGACCCGGCGCGCCTGCAGGCCGTGGCGGCCCAGGCCATCGAGCGCTTGCCCTCCTGACGGGCGGTGGCGGCTCAGGCCCCGATCGCCTGCCCCGGCTTGAAGGCTTCCTCCATCTGCCGGCGCAGCTGCCACGCCCGGGTCCCGGTGTCCATGGCCACATCGTCCCAGCTCACCACCTGTCCCTTGCGCACCGGCCGCACCACCTTCACGCCGTGCGCCAGGCCCAGGGGCACGCCGCCCAGTCGCACGGACTTGTCTGCCGGCAGCAGCTTGCCCCACACGGTGTAGCCGCCCTCGCCATCGAGCATGTCGCCGGGCGCCAGGTCCCGCTTGGCGGTGGCCACCACGTCGGCGTTCCAGGCCGTGGCCACGCCCGTGGCCTCCCCGCGCAGCGCCACCGAGGCCACCGACATCCCCACCTCCAGCCCGATCAGGTGCCAGCGCTTGTACAGCGTGAAGTAGCGCCCGCTCGGGTCGGTGTGGGCGTTGTATTCCTCGAAGCAGTTGCGGATGTACTCGGTCTCGCCCTCCACCGTCACCCACACGCCCATGCGGATGTCGTAGGGGATGCGGCGGCCGTCGGGCTCCAGGGAGGAGACGACCTCCACCATCCCCTTGCGCTCGAGCACGCCGCCCTCGCTGCGCGGGCGTGTCACGAAGGGAATGTCCTCCACGCTGGCCGGCGGGTACAGCAGGCCGTCGGAGGGCACGCCCAGCCCCGTGGCGTTGGAGACGGCGGCGCTCTCGATGCTGGGCTTGGAGCCGTCCAGGAAGCTGTTGAACATCTTGGGGTTCAGGCCGCCGCGGCGCGCCTGCTCGGGCGTCAGCCCGTAGTGGCCCCACACCGTCTCGGGCGTGGACTCGCAGAAGTGCGGCAGCCACTTGTGCCCGCGCCCCGCGGCCACCACCGGGAAGCCGCAGGTGCGGGCCCAGTCCACCAGGTCGCAGATCAGCGCCGGCTGGTCGCCGAAGGCCTGCGAGTACACCACGCCGGCCTGCGCCGCGCGCCGCGCCAGCAGCGGGCCGCAGAAGGCGTCGGCCTCCACCGTCACGTTGACCACGTGCTTGCCGTGCGCGAAGGCCTCCAGGCAATGGTCCACCGCCGCAACCGGGTGGCCCGTGCACTCCACGATCACGTCGATCGCCGGGTGTCGCACCAGCGCCTGCCAGTCCTCGCCCACGTGGGTGGCGCCGCTGCGCAGCGCGTCCTCGATGCTGGTGGCGCTCGTGCGCCCGGCCTCCCAGCCCACCCGGGCCAGGTTGGCGCGGGCGCCGTCGGGGGAGAGGTCGGCAATGCCCGCCAGGTGCACGCCGGGCGTGCGCGGCACCTGGGCGAGGTACATGGAGCCGAACTTGCCCGCGCCGATCAGGCCGACGCGGATGGGGCGGCCTTCGGCGGCGCGCTGCAGGAGCTTGGAATGCAGGCTCAAGGGGTCTCCTTCGGATCGATCCGGATCAGCATACGCCGCACCGGTGCGCCGGCATGTCACCCACCGGACGCTCGTGATCGCTCCCGCTCCTGCCTCTGCCTGCGCCTCAGCGCAGGCTGCGCTGCTGCGCCACCTCCAGCTCGGACACCATGCCTGCCCGGTTGCCCCAGCTGCCCCGGATGTGGGTCAGCACGGCGGCGACCTCGGCGTCGCTCAGCGCCAGCGCGAAGGGCGGCATCCCGAAGGGCCGGGGATGGCCCTCGGTGGAGGGGCCGAAGCCGCCGTGGATCACCACCTGCACCAGGTTGGCCGTGACGGGCAGGGTCACGGCCCGGTTGCCTGCCAGTGGCGGGTAGGCGCCGCCCGTGCCCTGGCCGCGGTCGCCGTGGCACTGGGCGCAATGGGCTTCATAGAGGCGGGCGCCGCTTTGCGCCACGCTGGCGGGCGTGGGCGGCGCGGTCGGCCGGGCGGGCTCGGCCGCCGGCGGCACCGACTTCAGGAACACGGCCATGGCCTGCAGGTCCGGGGTGGACAGGTACTGCGTGCTGTGGAGGACGACCTCGGCCATCGGCCCCAGGGTGCTGGCGCCCGGTGCGTGCCCGGTGCGCAGCAGCTGCACGATGTGCTCCAGCGGCCAGCGCGCCACCCCGGCCTCCTGGTCGGAGGCCAGCGAAGGCGCGTACCAGGCCTGCATGGGGATCATCCCGCCCGACAGGTCCATCATGTCGCTGGCGCCCAGCGCGTTGCGCGTGGCGTGGCAGGCGGAGCAGTGGCCCAGGCCGCGCACCAGGTAGGCGCCGCGGTTCCATTCGGCCCCGCGCGCCGGCTCGTCGCGGTGCTCGCCGGGGCGGAAGTACAGCGCGCGCCACACGGCCAGGGCGGACTGCGTGCTCACCGGCCAGCGCAGGTCGTGCGGGGTGTTGGCGCGCGGCACCGGCGCCAGCGTGCGCAGGTAGGCGAACATGGCATCGGCATCGTCGCGCGTGACCTGGGTGTAGTTGGTGTACGGGAAGGCCGGGTACAGCATGCGCCCGTCGCGCGAGCGGCCGTGGTGCAGGGCGCGCCAGAAGTCGTCGGCCGACCAGGCGCCCAGGCCGGTGGTGCGGTCGGGCGTGAGGTTGCCGGCGTATACCGTGCCGAAGGGCGTCTCGATGGCGCGGCCACCGGCCCAGGGCGCGCCGCCGCGCGCCGTGTGGCAGGCCATGCAGTTGCCGGCCCGCGTGAGGTACTCGCCACGGGCGACCAGCGCCGGGGCGGGCGCGGGGTCCGGGCGCGAGGCCAGGGCGCTGCCTTCGCTGCGCAGGAACAGGACGCCGAACCCGCCCAGCACCAGGGCCAGCAGCGCCGCCAGGACGAACAGCGCGCGCTTCATGGCGTCATCCTCCCGGCCGGCAGCGCGGCGCTGCCGCAGGCCATGGGCGCGGGCTGCGGCAGCCGGGCGGCCGGCTTCGTGTCCGCTGGCAGCGGCTGCGCCGCCAGCCAGGTGGCCACGGCGGTCAGGTCTTCGGGGGGCAGCGCCTGCGCGATCTGTCCCATGCAGTCCGGCGCATGGGCGCGGCGCTGGCCGCTGCGCCACGCGCCCAGCTGCGCGTTGAGGTAGTCGCGCGGCAGGCCCAGCAGGCCGGGCGTGTTGGGCAGCACGCCCGTCAGCGTGGCCCCGTGGCAGCTGGCGCAGGCCGGGATCTGGCGCCCCGCATCGCCCTGCAGGGCCAGCACGCGGCCGCGTTCCAGCACCTCGGCGGGCGCGCGCACCGGCGCGGGCGCGGGGTAGGGCAGCTGCAGGCTGGCGAAGTGCTGCGCGATCTCCAGCAGGTAGGCATCGGACAGCGGGTCCAGCAGCCGCGTCATCAGGCCGTAGTGGCGCCTGCCGTCGCGGAAGTGCAGCAGCTGGTTGTACAGGTAGCCGGCGGGCTTGCCGGCGATGCGCGGGTAGTACCCGTCGGGGCCCGCGCGGCCCTGCGCGCCGTGGCAGGCGCTGCAGGCCTGGGTGCGCTGGGCCATGGTGTCCTCGAAGGCGGGAACGCTGCGGGCCTGGGCCTGCGCCCGGGCGGGGGAGGGGACTGCCGCCAGGGCGCCCCACAGGGCCAGGAGGGCCGGCACGGCCCAGGCAGCCCGCCACCGGGCGGTCGAGGGGGGAAGGAGCGGCTTGCGGAACTTCACGTCCGCGATCATGCCAGCCGTCCTACAGGCCCGCTGCCAGTCAGGCATGAAGGTGTGCCGCATGGCCGCCCCACCCGACAAGGACAAGCCCGCCAGCGCGCCCGACGTGATCCCGCCGCGCCCGCCGGCGCCGCCCGAGCCCGGCAGCGAGTCCGAGGGCTCCAACGCGACCCGGCACCGGCCCGACCCGGCGGCCGACCCGCGCCCGCGCAGCGGCAACGAGGGCCACGCGCCGCGCGGACCCTACACCACGGGGAACACCTGAAGAAAGAGATCCGGCTCAGTCCGCCTCGAACCGCAGCACCAGGTCGCTGGCCGGGTAGGCCGCGCAGGGCAGGATCCAGCCCTCGGCCTTTTCCTCCGCCAGCAGGCCCGGCCACTCGATGCGGTAGCGCACGCAACCCTCGGCCAGTTGCTGCATGCAGGCGCGGCAGGTGCCCACGCGGCAGGAGTTGGGCAGCACCAGCCCGGCTTCCTCGGCGGCCTGCAGCAGCGTCTGGCCGGGCACCACGGCAAAGCGCGGCCCGTCATCCCCCAGTCGCACCTGGAAGGCGGGAGCGTGCTGCGGGTCCGGCGAAGCCATCGTCCCATGATAATCGCCGCTCACCCTCCACCCAACTTCCCCATGGCCTCCAGCTTCTTCGCGCTGCTCGACGACATCGCCACCCTGCTGGACGACGTGTCCGTCCTCACCAAGGTGGCCGCCAAAAAGACGGCCGGCGTCCTGGGCGACGACCTGGCCCTCAACGCGCAACAGGTGGCCGGCGTGCGCGCCGAGCGCGAACTGCCGGTGGTGTGGGCCGTCGCCCGGGGCTCGCTGGTCAACAAGCTCATCCTGGTTCCGGCCGCCCTGGTCATCAGCGCGTTGGCCCCGTGGGCGGTGCTGCCGCTGCTGATGGTGGGCGGCGCCTACCTGTGCTTCGAGGGGTTCGAGAAGCTGGCGCACCGCTGGCTGCATGCCAGGGGCGAGGACGAGGCGCATCACCGCGCGCTGGCGCAGGCCCTGGCCGACCCGCAGGTCGACGTGGTGGCGCTGGAGCGCGAGAAGATCCGCGGCGCGGTGCGCACCGACTTCATCCTCTCGGCCGAGATCATCGTCATCGCGCTGGGCACGGTGGCCGGCAGTCCCTTCACCACCCGCGTGGCGGTGCTGGCCGGCATCGCCCTGCTCATGACCGTGGGCGTGTACGGCCTGGTGGCCGCCATCGTGAAGCTGGACGACCTGGGCCTGCACCTGAGCCAGCGTCCCGGCGCGGTGGCGCGCGGCGTGGGCCAGGGCCTGCTGCGCGCCGCGCCCTGGCTGATGAAGGCCCTGTCGGTGGCGGGCACGGCCGCGATGTTCCTGGTGGGCGGCAGCATCCTCCTGCACGGCATCCCGCCCGCGTACCACGCGGTGCAGGCCGTGCTGGCCGGCTGGGGCGCGCTGGCGGCTTCGCTGGCCGGCATGGCGGTCGAGGCCCTGGTGGGCATCCTGGCCGGCGCGCTGGTGCTGGGCGCGGTGTTGCTGGGCCAGCGGGCCTTCCGCCGGAAGGTTGCCGCATGACCGCCGCCACCCCTGCCACCCCCGCCGAGCCGACCCTCACCTGGACCGAGGGGGGCGCCACCCGCAGCGCCCGCTGGCGCAGCGAGGCCGGCTGGCCCGCGCCCGCGCGGGTGGAGCTGGCCGACGACCGCATCCCGGCCGACCGCGCCTACCGCCTGGCCAGCGAGGGCACGGCCCTCTTGTGGCGCGGCGATTTCCAGAACGCACGGCAGCTGGTGCAGGCGCTGGCGCGCCGCCTCGACCGCAAGCCGCGCAAGGCGGCGGGAGAGCCGGCCGCGGCAACGACACCCGCTGCGATGGCCGACGCCTTCTACCGCCACCGCCAGGCCCAGGGCCGCCGTGCCCGCGTGCTGGCCATGGTGCTGGTGGAGGTGGATGGCGAGTACCACATCCCCCTGCGCCGCGCGCCCGTGCTGCGGGCCGCCTGCGCCGAGGCCTGGGGCCCGTCGGATGGCCGGCCGCAGGTCGTGGCCCTGCGCGAGCTGCTGGGGCTGGTGGGGGCGCACGAGTGGCGCAAGAAGGGCGTGGAGGTGCCGGCCCTGGGCCCCGGGCCTGACAACCGCATCCATCCGCACTACGGCGTGTTCTCCCCCGTGCGCGGCGAGTACCTGGACCTGGTGGCCCGCGCGCCGCTGCCCGCCGGCTGCACGCTGGCCTTCGACGTGGGCACCGGCACGGGCGTCATCGCCGCGGTCCTGGCGCGGCGTGGCCTGGCGCGCGTGCAGGCCACCGACCTGAACCCCCGTGCCCTGGCGTGCGCGCGTGACAACCTGGCCCGCCTGGGCGTGGCCGACCGCGTGGAGCTGCTGGCGGCCGACCTGTTCCCGCCCGGCCGCGCGCCGCTGGTGGTGTGCAACCCGCCCTGGGTGCCGGGCAAGCCCGGCTCGGCGCTGGAGCAGGCGGTCTACGACCCCGACAGCCGCATGCTGCGCGGCTTCCTCGCCGGGCTGGCCGGCCACCTCACGCCCGGGGGCGAGGGCTGGCTGGTGCTGTCCGACCTGGCCGAGCACCTGGGCCTGCGCACCCGCGCGCAACTGGAAGGCTGGATCGCGCAGGCCGGCCTGGAAGTGGCGGGCCGGCTGGACATCCGCCCGCGCCATCCCAAGGCGGCGGACCCGGACGACCCGTTGGCCGCGGCGCGCGGGCGCGAGGTCACCTCGCTGTGGCGGCTGGCGCCTACAGCCTGAGCGGACGGCTGCCCACGCCGGGGTGAGGCATTGCCGTCCAAGCTGTCCCCCGGACGATCGACATCGCCGGGAGACAGCGTCATGCGAGCCTGCCCATCCTTCCGCCCATCCCTCTGCCTGGGACTGGCCACGCTGCTGGCCTGCGCGTCCTCGGCAGCGGGCACGGCCACCGGCCTGCGGGCCGACTTCGGCCGCGAGCAGCCCCCGCCCGAGGTGCGCCAGGTGGCCGGCTGGTCCCTCCACACGGGTGACAACGCCGGCCGCTCCGTCGTCGTGGTGGACAAGAAGCAGGCCCGCGCCTGGATCCTCGACCCGGCCGGCCAGCTGCGCGGCACCGCCCCGGTCCTGCTGGGGCTGGCGCGCGGCGACCACACCGTGCCCGGCATCGGTGACCGGCCCCTCTCGCAGATCCGGCCCGACGAGCGCACCACGCCGGCCGGCCGCTTCATCGCCGCGCATGGCGTCAACGCCAGTGGCGAGGACGTGGTCTGGGTGGACTACGACTCGGCCGTGTCCATGCACCGTGTGCGCACGGCGGTGAAGGCCGAGCGCCGGCTGCAGCGGCTGGCCACGGCCACGCCGGACGACAACCGCATCTCCTACGGCTGCATCAACCTGCCGCGCCGCTTCTACGAGCAGGTGCTGCTGCCCGCGGTGCGCAGCGGCCGCGGCGCGGTGGTCTACGTGCTGCCCGAGACACGGCCCGCGCAACACCTGTTCGGGTCCTTCGACCCGCCCGGTCGTGCCCCGGCGCCGGCCACGGCCCAGGCGGGCGCTGTCTGACACGAGGTGCTGACGGCCACTGACGCAGCCGTGTTGGCGACTCTCTAGGCTTGACGCAGCTGGCAGCGATGCCGGCCACGTCCAAGCATCAACAAGCCCTCAAGGAGTCCCCCATGAAAGCATCGACCCTCCTGCGAAGCCTGCTCGCCAGCCTCGCCACCGTCACCTTCGCCGGCCTGGCCGCCGCCCAGGGAGCGGGCACCGGCGCCGGCTCCGGCACGGGCGCCGGCGGATCCTCCGGCACCAGCCAGGAGCCCTCCGCGCAGCAGCAACCCTACAGCGCCCCCGGCGCCACCGGCAGCGGCAGCAGCAGTGACCTGGGTGCCTCGGGCACCACCGGCAGCGGCACGGGCACCACGGGCAGCACCGGCAGCGATACCGGCACCATGGGCGCGGGCAGCGGCAGCACGGGCACGGGCACGGGCACGGGCACCACCGGCTCCAGCACCGACACCTCGGGTTCCACCATGGGCGCCGGCGGCTCCACCACGACGACCACCACCACGGAGTCCACGCCCCGCTCGGACACCACCATGGGCGCGGGCGACACCCGAACCCGCCGCGCCGACCGCAACTGAGGCCCGCCCACCCCGGACGCACCCGGACGCACCCGGACGCCCCCGGGCCGGCCCCTGGCGGCGCCCCGGCAGGAATCGGCCAAAGGTGTTAAGTTCTGCACCTTGGCCGGGCCTGCCCCGGCGCTGAAGACACGTCCATGAGAATTGCATCGCCGGCCCTGCACGGGCTGGACCCCGCCCGCCTGGCCGGCATCCGGCGCGGCGTCGAGAAGGAAAGCCTGCGCGCCACGCCGCAGGGCGCGTTGGCGGCCACGCCGCACCCCGCGGCCCTGGGCTCGGCGCTCACGCACCCGCACATCACCACCGACTACAGCGAGGCGCAGCTGGAGCTGATCACCGGCGTCCATGCCACGCCGCAGGGTGTGGTCGACGAATTGCGTGAGATCCACCAGTTCACCGTCCGCGCCCTGGGCGAGGAGATGCTCTGGGCCTCCAGCATGCCCTGCGCGCTGCCCGCGGAGGACCAGATCCCCATCGGCCGCTACGGCAGCTCCAACGTGGGCCAGGCCAAGAGCGTCTACCGGATGGGGCTGGCGCACCGCTACGGCCGGCGCATGCATACCATCTCGGGCATCCACTACAACTGGTCCATGCCCGGCGTGGACAGCGACGGCTATTTCGCGCTCATTCGCAACTTCCGCCGCCATGCGTTCCTGCTGCTGTACCTGTTCGGCGCCTCGCCGGCCCTGAACAGCTGCTTCGTCCAGGGACGACCGCACGAGCTGCAAACGCTGTCCGAGGGCACGCTGTACCTGCCCCATGCCACCTCGCTGCGCATGGGTCGCCTGGG
>JACCDT010820434.1_pt1 | contig 10034 bp, 7 predicted proteins | sample 7446291 | NCBI WGS metagenome assembly JACCDT01 (sample SAMN15323446, study PRJNA562643) | freshwater metagenome | isolation source: river surface water | place: USA:Blue River Watershed | collected 2017-08-17 | reverse complement strand
GTCGCACGCCGTTGGGGTAGATGTAGAGGTGGTCGCTGCTGGTGGTGCAGCCGCTCAGCAGCAGCTCGGCCATGGCCACTTGGTTAGACACCAGCACCATCTCGGGCGTGAGGCCCGCCCAAATGGGGTACAGCCCTTTGAGCCAGCTGAACAGCTCGGCGTTTTGCACCTGCGGCACCGCACGCGTGAGGCTTTGCACCATGTGGTGGTGCGTGTTGATCAGGCCAGGCACCACCACGTGGCGACGTGCGTCAATCACTTCATCGACTTGCTTCAGCAATTCGTCGATGTTTTCATCGGCGGGAATGATGCGTTCAATGCGGCCATCCTTCAGCAGCAGCGAGGCGTCATTCAGTTCTGTATTCGCATCGTCTTGCGTGGCGATGCAGCGGGCGCGGTGGATGAGCAGGGTAGTCATGGCACAAACTTTAACCTTTGTGGTGATGCGTTTTTTGGTGTGTCACCCAAGTGGTTTCCACAGGGGCTGGGCCGTGCTGGACGCGGCACAATTTGCCGATGCAAAAAGCCAGCCCCACCACGCCGAACTTCACCACCCAGCCCAACGAGTTTTTAGCGGCGCTGTACCAAGCCGCCGTCAAACGCGCCTTGCCCCTACACAACACAGCCGCCTATTTGCCCGCTCCCCCCAAGGGCCGCACCATCGTTTTGGGCGCAGGCAAAGCCGGTGGCGCCATGGCCCAAGCGGTCGAGGCACTGTGGCCTGCGGACAAACCTTTGTCGGGTTTGGTGGTCACACGCTACGGCCACACGCCGCCGCGTCCTGCCGGTGTGCCCGAGCGCATTGAAGTGGTTGAGGCTTCTCACCCCGTGCCCGATGCAGCTGGCCTTGCCGCTGCAGAGCGCATATTGGCGTTGACACAAGGGCTCACTGCTGACGACTTGGTTTTGTTTCTCATCTCAGGCGGCGGCTCAGCCTTGCTCACCTTGCCCGCTGAGGGCTTGACGCTGGAAGACAAGCAGCGCATCAACAAAGATTTGCTCAACAGCGGCGCAGGCATTGGCGAAATGAACTGCGTGCGCAAGCACCTCTCGCGCATCAAAGGTGGCCGCTTGGCCGCCGCGTGTGCGCCTGCGCAAGTGGTGACGCTCACCATCAGCGATGTGCCGGGCGACGACCCCTCCGTCATCGCCAGCGGCCCCACCGTGCCCGACGTGACAACCTGTGCTGATGCATGGGCCATCCTGCAACGCTACAACATCGAAGTTCCCGCAGCCATCGAAGCCGCGCTCAAAGCTGGCGCGCTTGAAACACCTAAGCCCAGCCCTGCGTGGGACAAGCAGCCTGTGCACCTCATTGCCACACCCCAACAGTCGTTAGACGCAGCCGCCGAGCTGGCCCGTGCTGCTGGCCTGAACGCCTATGTGTTGAGCGACGAGTTAGAAGGCGAGTCCCGCGAAGTGGGCAAGGTGCACGCCGCGTTGGCGCGCGCGGCAGCGCACGGCAAAGGCCCGTTTCAAAAGCCATGCGTCATCTTGAGCGGTGGTGAAACCACGGTCACCATTCGCAAACAAGCGCCTGGCACACCCAAAGGTCGTGGCGGTAGAGCAGGGGAGTTTTGCCTCGGTCTCGCTGTGGCCCTGCAAGCGCAGCCCAACGTCTGGGCCATCGCCGCCGACACCGATGGCATTGACGGCATCGAAGACAACGCAGGTGCACGCGTGTCGCCCGATACCTTGGCTCGTGCCGAGGCGGCGGGCGTGAAAGCTGCCGATTGTTTAGACCGAAACGATGCCTACGGTTTCTTTGAAGCCGTAGGCGATTTGGTGGTGACAGGCCCCACACACACCAATGTGAACGACTTTCGCGCCATGTTGGTGTTGTAACCTATCGCCCTATGACCCAAGCCCGTCTGCAACTTGCTCACATCACCAAGCGCTATCCCGCTGTGGTGGCCAACGATGCCGTCAGCCTGACAGTGCAGCCTGGCGAAATTCACGCCGTGTTGGGTGAGAACGGCGCTGGCAAATCCACGCTGATGAAGATCATCTACGGCGCGGTCAAGCCCGATGCAGGTGAGATTCGTTTCAACGGCGAAGTGGTGAGCATCCGCAACCCGCAAGAGGCCCGCAGGCTTGGCATCAGCATGGTGTTTCAGCACTTCAGCTTGTTTGACACGCTCAGCGTGGCTGAGAACGTGTGGCTGGGCCTCGACAAGTCGCTCAGCCTCGCCGAAGTCACCCAGCGCATCACCGACACCGCCGCGCAATACGGCCTTGACATTGACCCCGCCCGCCCCGTGCACACGCTAGGCGTGGGCGAGATGCAGCGCGTGGAAATCATCCGCGCTTTGCTGACCAACCCGCAGCTGCTCATCTTGGACGAGCCCACCTCGGTGCTCACACCGCAAGCGGTGGAGAAGCTCTTTGTGGTGCTGAGACAGCTCGCCAGTGAGGGCCGCAGCATTTTGTACATCAGCCACAAGCTACACGAAATTCGTGCGCTGTGCACCGCCTGCACCGTGGTGCGTGCGGGCCGCGTGACAGGAGTGTGCGACCCACGCCAAGAAACCAATGCTTCATTAAGCCAACTCATGATAGGCAGCTTGCCGCCCGAGCTGCATGTGCGTGAGCACAAGCCAGGCGCTGCCGTGCTCAGCGTGCATGACCTACGCCTGGAAGCGGACGACCCCTTTGGCGTAGACCTGAATGGTGTCAACCTGCAAGTGCGCGCTGGCGAGGTGGTGGGCATTGCTGGCGTATCCGGTAACGGCCAGCGCGAGCTGTTGTTTGCTTTGTCGGGAGAAGATAGGCGTGCGGCGGCTGACAGTATTCAGCTGAGCGGCCACGCCATGGGCCAGCTCAATCCGGACCAACGCCGCAACCTCGGGCTGCACTTTGTGCCAGAAGAGCGCCTAGGCCGTGGCGCAGTGCCTAGCCTGAGCTTGGCGCAAAACCTGTTGCTCACCCGCCATGACGCGGTGGCCTCTAGCGGTGTTGCTGGCGCTTTGGGGTGGCTCAATCTGAACGCCCTGCACACCCAAGCGGCCAACATCATTGCCAAATACCAAGTGAAAGCAGGCGGCCCCGATGCCGCAGCGCGTTCGCTGTCTGGTGGCAATTTGCAAAAGTTTTTGGTGGGCCGCGAGATTGAGGCTGCCCCTAAGTTGCTCATCGTGTCGCAGCCCACATGGGGTGTGGACGTGGGCGCTGCCGCACAAATTCGCGCTGCACTGCTGGCCTTGCGCGATGCAGGCTGCGCAGTGTTGGTGGTGAGTGAGGAGTTGGACGAATTGTTAGAGCTGTCAGACCGTTTGCATGTGATGGCCGAAGGCCGCTTGTCGCCCGCGCTCACCCGCGAAGAGGCTAATGTCTCGCGCATCGGCGCGTGGATGAGTGGCCTGTGGGATTCACCCGCTGCAGCTCAGGAGGTGAACCATGCTGCGTCTTGAGCCGCGTGCTCAGCCTTCTAACGTGTGGCGCTATGCCTCACCCTTGCTGGCGCTGGCCATCACCGTGGTGTTGGGTGTGATTCTTTTTGTGGCGCTGGGCAAAGACCCTGTGCGCGGTTTGCAGGTGTTCTTTTGGGAACCCATCAAGAGCGTGTATGCCTTGTCCGAGTTGATGGTCAAGGCCACGCCGCTGTTGCTGATTGCCTTGGGGCTGGCGGTGTGCTTTCGCTCCAACGTTTGGAACATTGGCGCTGAAGGCCAGTTCGTCATGGGCGCTGTGTTTGCCTCTGGTGTGGCGCTGACGGCAGATGCCAACACCGGCGCAGGCTTTTGGGTGCTCATCTTGTTGGCCGGTATTACGGGCGGCATGGTGTGGGCGGGTATCACAGCGTTCTTGCGCGACCGCTTTCATGCGAACGAAATTTTGGTCAGCCTCATGCTCGTGTACGTGGCCATCATGGCGCTCAACTTCTTGGTGTACGGCCCTTGGAAAGACCCACTGGGCTACAACTTTCCGCAAACCAAAACCTTTGATGCCATTACGCAAATCCCCAAACTCATCACTGGCACACGCGTGAACATTGGCGTGTTACTGGCGCTGGCCGGTGTGGGCGCGCTGTGGGTGTTTTTGTTTCGCACACACGCAGGCTTTGCGCAGCAAGTGGGTGGCTTGGCGCCTGATGCGGCGCGTTATGCGGGCTTCTCGTCACGCAAGGCGTTGTGGCTGGCACTGCTCACCTCGGGTGCGGCCGCAGGCTTGGCGGGTGCTTTAGAAGTGGCGGGGCCGCTGCGTCAACTCACCCCCTTTGTGCCGGTGGGATATGGCTTTGCGGCCATCATCGTGGCGTTTGTGGGGCGCTTGCACCCAGTGGGTATGGTGTTCTCTGCCATATTGATGAGCATGTTTTACATCGGCGGTGAGCTGGCGCAATCGCGCTTAGGTTTGCCTCGTTCACTCACCGGCGTGTTTCAGGGCTTGTTGTTGTTCACGCTGTTGGCGTGTGACACCTTGATGCAATACCGCGTGCGTTGGGTTACCCGCGCAGTCAATCCGAATTCCGTGGAGGCACTGTGATGGAAACCTACGCACTCTTGTGGGCCGCCACCATGAACGCGGGCACTGTTTTGGCGCTGGCGTCACTGGGCCTGTTGATCAACGAAAAAGCTGGCATCGTCAACTTAGGCGCAGAGGGCATGATGCTCTGCTCAGCCATTGCAGGCTTTGCCACCGTGGCCACCACGGGCAGCGACACCCTGGGCTTTTTGGCGGGCATGGGTGCAGGTGCCTTGATGGCTGCGCTGTTTGGCGTGCTGGTGATTTGGATGAACACCAACCAATACGCTACGGGCTTGGCGCTTAGCCTGTTTGGCGGCGGCTTCTCGGCCTTTGTGGGCACGAGCTATGTGCAGGCCAAGCTGCCTGAGCGCATGCAGTTTGAGGTGCCTTTTTTGGCAGACATTCCTTGGTTTGGCTCTGCGTTGTTTAAGCACCATCCGCTGGTTTATGGTGCGATTGCGCTGACCTTGGGCCTGATTTATTTCCTGTACCGCACCCGCGCTGGCTTGGTATTGCGGGCGGTGGGCGAGTCGCCCGAATCGGCCCATGCGTTGGGCTACCCTGTGCGTCGCATCCGTTTGTTGGCCGTGGTTGTGGGTGGTGCACTGTGCGGGTTAGCAGGCGCTTACATTTCCATCATTTACACACCGTTATGGGTGGAGGGCATGGTTGCAGGTAAGGGCTGGATTGCGCTGGCCCTCACCACTTTTGCAACCTGGCGTCCGGCGCGCGTATTGCTTGGTGCGTATCTGTTTGGTGGGGTGACGATGTTGCAGTTTCACTTGCAAGCAACGGGCGTTGAGATTTCAAGCCAGCTGCTCAGCATGCTGCCTTACCTCGCCACCATCGTGGTGCTAGCTCTGATTTCTAAAAATCCGCGTTGGTTGCGGGTAAACATGCCCGCCTCGATTGGTAAACCGTTTTATCCGGGTTGATAATCTGTTCGCTTTTTTCTTGTTCATTTAAAGAAGGGTTTTTCCATGACAAATCTGTTGAAACGTCGTTGGCTGCAAGCAGCTGCTTTGACCGCAGTCTCTGCTGCCGTGTTGGTGGGCTGTGGCAAAAAAGAAGAAGCCAAGCCTGCTGAAGCGCCTGCCGCTGCGGCCAAAGCTGAGCCATTGAAAATCGCATTCGCCTACGTGGGCCCTGTGGGCGACGGCGGCTGGACCTTTGCGCACGACAACGCACGCAAAGCCCTCGAAAAAGAATTTGGCGACAAGATTTCAACCTCGTTTGTTGAAAACGTGCCCGAGTCTGCTGATGCAGAACGTGTCATTCGTGACATGGTGGGCCAAGGTAACAAGCTGGTGTTTGGCACCACCTTTGGTTACATGGAGCCCATGCTCAAAGTGGCTGCTGACACACCTGATGTGAAGTTCGAGCACGCTACTGGCTACAAACAAGCCCCCAATATGCGCACCTACGACAGCCGTACCTACGAAGGCGCATATATGGCTGGCGTGATCGCTGGCAAGATGACCAAGTCCAACACCTTGGGCGTGGTGGCTTCTATGCCCATCCCCGAAGTGGTTCGCAACATCAACAGCTTCACCTTGGGCGCTCAATCCAGCAACCCCAAAGTCAAGACCAAAGTGGTGTGGGTCAACGAGTGGTTCAACCCACCGAAAGAAACCGAAGCTGCCACATCACTCATCAATGGTGGTGCTGACGTGTTGTTCCAAAACACCGACTCTCCAGCCGTGTTGAAAACAGCCCAAGACAAAGGCAAGCGCGCTTTTGGTTGGGACTCTGACATGACCGCCTACGGCCCCAAAGCTCACTTGGCTTCAGCCATCATCAATTGGACGCCTTACTACATCAACGCTACCCGCGAAGCCTTGGATGGCAAGTGGACAGGCGGCGGCCACACATGGTCGGGTGTGAAAGACGGCGCGATCGACATCGTGTCTATCGCTGAAGACGTGCCAGCTGACACCAAGGCCAAAGTGGAAGAAGTCAAGGCTGGTTTGAAGGCTGGTACTTTCGCCATCTGGAAAGGCCCACTCGTGGATAACACCGGCAAAGAAGTCCTGAAGGCTGGTGAAGTGGCCGACGACAAGTTCTTGAGCGGCGTCATGTTCTACGTCAAGGGCGTGGAAGGCAAAGTGCCAGGCGCTAAGTAAACCTCTGCGTTCACTTACATGAAAGACCACCCTCGGGTGGTCTTTTTTTTGGTTAGCATGAAGCCTCGCGAAGGAAAAAACCATGTTCAAAGTTCACGCCGTTGCCCCCCACCGCTTGCCCCAGCTCTTGCGCGAAATGCCCAAGGCAGAGCTGCACATTCACATCGAGGGTTCGCTAGAGCCCGAGCTCATCTTTGCGCTGGCCGAGCGCAATGGTGTCAAGCTGCCGTATGCCAGCGTTGAGGAGTTGCGTGCGGCCTATGCTTTCACCAACCTGCAAAGCTTCCTCGACATTTACTACGCAGGCGCAAGCGTGCTGCTGCATGAGCAAGATTTCTACGACATGGCTTGGGCCTATCTGCAACGTGCCAAGGCTGACCATGTGGTGCACACCGAAATGTTCTTTGACCCACAAACGCACACCGAGCGAGGCGTGTCAATGGCCACCGTCATCAACGGCTTGCACCGTGCGTGCGTGGATGCACAAGCGCAGTTGGGTGTGAGCGCACAGCTCATCTTGTGCTTCTTGCGTCACCTTAGCGAAGAGGCTGCGCTGCAAACCTTTAACGATGCGCTGCCGTTCAAAGACAAATTCATTGGTGTGGGCTTGGACTCCAGCGAAGTGGGCCATCCGCCCGAGAAATTTAAAAATGTGTTTGCCTTGGCTCACGCACATGGCTTGCACCTTGTGGCCCATGCGGGCGAGGAGGGGCCGCCTGCTTATATGTGGAGCGCCTTGGATGTGCTGCACGTTGAGCGCATCGACCACGGCGTACAAGCCGTGCACGACGCCGCGCTGATGGCGCGCTTGGCCAAAGACCGCACGCCGCTCACCGTGTGCCCGCTGTCCAATCAAAAGCTGTGCGTGTTTCCCGATTTGAAAAATCACAACATCGGTCAGTTGTTAGACGCAGGTCTGTGCGTGACCATCAACTCAGACGACCCTGCCTACTTTGGCGGATACATGAACGACAACTTTGTGCAAACCTTTGAAGCCACGGGGCTGACCGCACAGCAAGCCTACGTATTGGCCAGCAACAGCTTTGAAGCCAGCTTTGCAACTGAGCAGCAAAAGAACCAATGGCTGCACCTCTTGAAGCAAACCTTTCAGAAGTTTTCTGAACAGGATTGATTCGGTCAAAGTACAAAAAGAAAAACGCCCCGTGAGGGGCGTTTTGCGTAGAGCTCGCAGTATTTCAGCTTAAGTGAAATTAAGGCTTGAGCAATGCCAACAAGTCTTTCAAGTTCGCTGCTTTGCTTAAGTTCCAGCAAGCCTTGATGATTTCGTTGCTGCGCTCAGCACCCAAGATCGGGTCAGCCAAGTCGTGGAACTTGCGCTCCAGCATGGCGTCGGTCATGGGGCGTTGCAGAGAGCCAATGGCGTGCTCCACATGCACGTCCACTGTGCGGCCGTCTTTGAGGTGGGCCGTCACATACACGCTTTCTTCGCGCACCGAAGGGTCAACCACTGCGTTGACTTTGTCACGCAAAGCCACCACGTCGTCGCGGCGCACGATGTGGTCTGAGAACTCTTCCTCGCCTGCACGGCCAAAGATCAAGCCCACTGCACAGCCGTGGTACACGCTGAACTTGCCTTGCAAACCGTCTTGTGGGGTTTTCTTACCTGTCAGTTCCAACACCAGTGGATGCACGCGCAAGTCAATGCGCGTCACGTCTTCGGGCTTCACACCTTGCTCGCGCAATTGGGCGCACGCGTCAATGCTGGGGTGAATCACGATGCCGCAAGCAAACGGCTTGTAGGCGTTGAAGCTGATCTCAAAGCGTTGGCCCAACTCGTCTTGCGCTTCACGCCAATCAAACTTGGTCGACACCACTTGTGCCCAGCCACGTGGCGCTTCGAGTGAGCGCGCGCTGGAGGTAAAGCCGTGTTGCGCCATCAGTGCCGCCATCAAGCCAGCACGTGCAGCGCCACCTGGATGGAAAGGTTTGGTCATGGTGCCAAATTGCTCGCGCAGGCCAATGGGTTGCGAGGCGGCAATGCCCAAGGCCATGGTGGTTTGTTGTTCGTTCAAGCCCAGCAAACGTGCGCAGGCTGCCGCTGCACCCAGCGTGCCTGTAGAGCCTGTGATGTGCCAGCCGCGGTCGTAGTGCTCGGGGTAAACCAAGTTGCCCATGCGGCAAGCCACGTCAATGCCCAACACGATGGCGTCAATCACTTGGCGACCCGAAGAGTTTTGGTGCTCGGCCAAAGCCATCACTGCCGAGGCCACGGGGCCTGCGGGGTGAATGATGGTTTTGAGGTGGGTGTCGTCGTAGTCAAACGTGTGTGACGAGATGCCGTTGATCAGCGCTGCGTTGGCCATGTCCACGCGTTCTTTGCGGCCAGCCAAAGTGGCTTGGGGAGCAGGGGCCAGCATTTGCACGGCTGCCAAAGCTGCATCCACCGCTTCGTGGTTGGCTGCGCCAATAGCGCAACCCAGCCAGTTCAAAAAGGTGCGATGGGCTTCGTGCTCCACGGCATCGGTCCAACCTTGTGTGGGGTGTTGCGACACAAAGTGGGCGAGTTGGGCGGTAATGGCCGGCGCGTGGTGATCTGCCGCCACAGCGGTGTTGACTGTCATGTGAGGTCCGTTTCAGTTTTAAAAATCAAGCGTTGTCTAAGTTGATGTTGCGTTCGCGGGCCAAGGTGGTCCAGCGTGCTAAATCTTGTTTCATGTAGTCCCCGAATTGTGCCGGTGTCATGGGGGTCAACTCCACCGCTTCGGCACTGAGCTTTTCGCGCAAGTCAGGCATGGCCAGCACTTGGGCCATGGCGTTGTTGAGTTGCGCTACCAAGGGCGCGGGCATGCCTGCTGGCCCCACCACGCCGTACCACTGTTGCGCATCAAAACCTTTGAGGCCCGACTCTTCCATGGTCGGTACATCTTTGAGGGCAGGGTGTCGTTGCGTGCCGGTGACGGCAATCGCGCGCAAGCGGCCATTGCGGATGTGCGGCAGTGCAGCGGCCAAGCCTGGGAACATGGCTTGGGTTTGTCCCGCAATCAAATCGGTCGTGGCTGGGGCAATGCCACGGTAGGGAATGTGCACCATGAAGGTGTTGGTTTGCGCTTTGAACAACTCGGCCGTCAAGTGCGTGAGCGATCCCGCACCGGCAGAGCCGTAAGACAACTTGCCCATGTTTTTGCGCAAGTAGTCGATGAACGATTTCACATCGGTCACAGGCAGGGCAGCGTTGACCACCAGCACGTTAGGTGTGCTGCCAATCATGCCGATGGGCGTGAAGTCTTTGATGGGGTCGTAAGGCAGCTTACGCGTGGCAGGCGATGTGCCATGCGTGGCCACATAGCCCTGCATGAGTGTGTAGCCATCGGGCGCCGCTCTGGCGGCAGTTTGCGAAGCAATCACACCACCACCACCACTTTGGTTATCCACCAACACGTTTTGGCCCAGCACTTTGCTGAAGCGTTCACAAAAAGTGCGACC
>JACCDT010063143.1_pt1 | contig 10034 bp, 8 predicted proteins | sample 7446291 | NCBI WGS metagenome assembly JACCDT01 (sample SAMN15323446, study PRJNA562643) | freshwater metagenome | isolation source: river surface water | place: USA:Blue River Watershed | collected 2017-08-17 | reverse complement strand
CGCGGGCCTGTGGAATGGCGCGCCCCATTTGCACAAAGCCGTGCACCACGCCACGGTAAATTTCCAGATCCACCGACACGCCTTCAAAGCGCATGCGGTCGGCATAGGCCAGGCCCTCGTCGAACAATGGATCGCATTCCGCCAGGCCGACCCAGGCCGGTGCCAAGCCTTGCAGGTCAGGTGCCACCAAAGGCGCAAAACGCCAGTTGTCGCGGTCACCGGCTTGCTGCAGGTAATGGCTGAAAAAATAATCAATGCTTTCGCGCTCCAGCATGAAGCCCGTGGCATACACATGGTGAGAGGGCCACTCTTGGTGGGGCGAGCAGCCCGGATAAAACAGCAATTGCAAACTCAGTGGCAGTCCCTCATCGCGCGCATGCAATGCGCAGGCCGTGCTGAGGGTGCCACCTGCGCTGTCGCCACCGACTGCCATGCGCGCAGGATCCAGCCCCAAAGTGCTGGCCTGGGCATGCAGCCATTGCAAGGCGTCCCAGGCGTCGTTGTGAGCGGTGGGAAAGGGGTGTTCTGGCGCCAAGCGGTAATCGACCGACACGACCGCACAGTCGGCCAAAGACGCCAGGCGCTGGCACAACAGGGCGTGGGTAGCCACGCTGCCGATCGTGAAGCCGCCGCCGTGAAAATAAACCAGCACCGGGCGTGGCTCATGAGCGTCGTCATGGCTCGTTCGCGCTTGAGGGTCCCACAGCATGGCGTGCAAAGCAGCGCCATCGCGACTGGGAATGCGCAAAGCCTCTGCGCGCGCCATGGGGACAGAGGGCAATTCCAACACGCCTGCACCTGCGGCATAGGCCTGGCGGGCTTGCAGGGGCGTCATGTGGTGAAAATGTGGCCGACCGGCGCGCGCAATACGGCGCAACACGTCGGCCATTTCGGAGGACAAAGCGGCTTGTCGTCCCAAGACTGACATGCTCACACATCCTCCAACAGGGCGTAGGGCAGGGGCAGAACCTTCATCGACGCCCCGCCTGGCTGTGCCAGCTGCAAAGTGCCCTCCGGGACGGCACTGGTTTGCAAAGCGGCCAGGGCCAAGTGGTAGGTGTGCCCCCCATGGTCCACGCTGGCAGCCTGTGCCACCAACCCGCAGGGCTGGCTGGCGTCACCACTGTGAAAGACTTCTTGCCCCGCTTGTATGGCTTCTTGGCTCATCAGCAAATAGGTGCGACGCTTCAAGGTGCCGCGAAACTGACTGCGCGCCACCACTTCCTGGCCGGGGTAACAGCCTTTTTTGAAGTTCACGCCGCCCACGGATTCATGGTTCAGCATTTGGGGCACAAAGTCCTCATAGGTGGCTTGCTGCACATCGGCCACGCCGCTCAACACTTCACCAGCCAGCCAAAGCGCTGGTGAAAGCGCTGGCCCCTGAGGGGCTTGTCCTGGGGGCCCGACCCACATTGCGCGCGCTTGGCCTTGGGCGGGGTACAACGTGATCAGATCGGCATCACTCAAAGGAACACGGGCCCAGGGCAAGGCCTGAGGTGCCAGGTCACTGGCACAGACACCGGCCACACCCCAAAGCGCGAACTCCTCTGAAGCGTCGCTCAGCTTGGCCTTGGCGCGCAACACAAACATGGACAAGCGTTTGAGCGTGGTGGCCAGCAAGTCGCGGCGGCACACCAGCAAAATCTCGGTCGGTGCGCGTTTGAACAGCACAAAGCTGGCCTGCAAGCGGCCTTTGGCATTGCAAAAGCCCGCCAGACGGGCCTGGTCGGGCTTGAGCAAGGCCACGTCTTGCGTCAACTGGTTGTGCAAGAACGTGGCCGCATCTTCGCCGCTGCATCGCAGAATGCCCAGATGGGGCAGGGGGCAGACGCCCTCGAGCGGCAACGGGGGCACAGGGTCAAGATCGGGGAGATTCGCTGCAGAGTTCATGGGTGAATTATCATCCTCCTCGAATCATCGGGATGGGAACAAGGTTGTGGTGAAAAAGCTGCTGACAGGACTGCTGATCGTCGTGCTCCTGCTGGCAGGGCTGGCGTCTTACTGGGTGCTGCGCCCTATGCCCCTGGCACGCGACCCTGTGGATTTGTCGATCGAGCCCGGCACCTCGGTGCGCAACATCGCCGAACTCAGTGTGGCATCGGGCATGGAAGTCTCACCTGGCCTCTTGTTTACCTTGTTTCGCTGGAGCGGCCAAGCGCGGCTGATCCGCGCTGGCAGCTATGAAATTGCGCGCGGCACCAGCGCCTGGGGCCTGTTGCAAAAATTGGTCCGAGGGGATGAGTCTTTGCGCGCTGTGACCCTGGTGGAAGGCTGGACCTTTGCCCAGTTTCGCACAGCGCTTGCCAAGGCCGATGGCCTGCAACATGAAACAGCTGCGCTGACCGATGACGAGCTGATGACCCGTCTCGGTCGCCCTGGCCTCATGCCCGAAGGCCGTTTCTACCCCGACACGTACACCTATGGCAAAGACAGCGCCGACGTTCGGATCTTGCAGCGCGCCTTGCGTGCCATGGACCGCCAGCTCGCCCTGGCCTGGAAGCAGCGCAGCAACGACAGCCAGCTTCAAAGCGCAGACGCCGCCCTGATTTTGGCCAGTATTGTGGAGAAGGAAACCGGCCGCGCCAGCGACCGGGGTCTGATTTCCGCCGTTTTTCACAACCGCCTCCAATTGGGCATGCCCCTGCAAACCGCCCCCACGGTCATTTACGGCTTGGGCAGCCAGTTCGACGGCAACCTCAAGCGCGGGCATTTGCGCACCGACCACCCTTGGAACACCTACACCCGCCTGGGTTTGCCGCCCACCCCGATCGCCATGCCCGGCAAAGCGGCCTTGCTGGCCGCAGTACAGCCCGCCCAGACCCGGGCTTTGTATTTTGTGGCGCGTGGGGATGGCAGCAGCCAGTTCAGTGAGACCTTGGACCAGCACAATGCGGCGGTGGATCGTTTTCAACGCAAGCGCAGCAGCACCCCGCCATGACCGACAATCAGCCCATGACTAGCGGTTTGTTCATCAGTTTTGAAGGCATCGATGGGGCAGGGAAGTCCACCCACATCGAGGGCCTGGCAGAAACCTTCCAACAACAGGGCAGGCGCGTGACCCTCACGCGCGAGCCCGGCGGAACGCCTCTGGCGGAGACGCTGCGTGGCCTGGTACTGAACCAGGCCATGGATCCCTTGACCGAAGCCCTGCTGATTTTTGCGGCCCGTCGCGACCATTTGCAGCAAGTCATCGAGCCCGCCTTGGCGCGCGGCGATGTGGTGCTGTGCGACCGCTTCACCGATGCCACCTTTGCGTACCAGGGCGGTGGTCGCGGTTTTGACCTGCAAGTGCTGCAACAGTTGGAGCAATGGGTACAACTGCAGGACGGCAAGGTCAGGCAACCTGACCTGACCATCTGGTTTGCGTTGGACCCAGCGATTGCCGCACAACGACTGGCCGGCGCACGCGTTCCCGATCGTTTTGAATCACAACCGGTGGCCTTCTTCGAACAAGTCCATGCGGGTTATGCAGCGCGTGCCGCGCAAGCCCCCCAGCGTTTCATTCCCATTGACGCCAGCCAGACCCGTCACCAAGTGTGGCAACAATTGACCCGTGCGCTGATTCAGCGCGGCAAGCTGTCCATCGTGGTGCCCATTCCCAAGGCCTTTCAAACACCTGCCCCATGAGCGCCCTGCCCCCCTGGATTCAGCGCCAGCTGACGCATTTGCTGCGCCAGCAGGGGCATGCTTGGTTGATTCAAGGCCCGTCGGGTCTGGGCCAATACGAATTGGGACTGGCTCTGGCTTCGGCGTGGCTATGCGAGCATCCCACGCCTGAGGGGGCTTGTGGTACCTGCAAGAGTTGTCATGCCATCTCGGTGCGCACCCACCCCGACCTGTGCTTGTTGATGCCCGAAACCCTGATGCTGGATCTGGACTGGCCTTTGGATGAAAAGACCCAGAAGGACCTGGACGACAAAAAGCGCAAACCCAGCCGTGAAATTCGGGTCGATGCCGCGCGCGACATGGTGGGCTTTTCACAAACCACACGCTCGGGCGGGCAGGGCAAGGTGGTGCTGATTCACCCTGCCGATAGGATGAACACCATCACGGCCAACACGCTGCTCAAAACCCTTGAAGAGCCCCCAGGGGACACCCGTTTTGTGCTGACCAGTGAAGCTGCGCATTTGTTGCTGCCCACCGTTCGCAGTCGCTGCCTGACACACACCCTGGAATGGCCACAAAGCGCCGAAGCACAGTCATGGCTGGCTGTTGCCGGGTTGGCTGCGTCGGAAGCCAACGCCTTGTTGCGTGCCAGCGGGGGGCGACCAAATGACGCCTTGCGCATGAGCCAATCCGATGGCATTCAGGCTCAGCAATTCGCGGCCTTGCCGAGAGCACTTCAACGTGGGGATCCGGGCATCCTGAGCCAAGTCACACCCGCCCAAGCGGTCAGCCTGTTGCAAAAGCTTTGTCATGATTTGCTGGCCCTGCAGGTGGGTGCAGCGCCTCGTTTCTTTGAACGGCAAGACCTGCCCGAAGGCGGTACCGTTCGCAGCTTGTCGGCCTGGTCCAAATCACTCGCCAAAGAGTCTCGCAGCGCTGAGCATCCCTTCAATGCAGGCTTGATGCTGGAGTCTTTGGTCAGTCAAGCCCAAAAGGCCTTGCGCCGCCCTCGGTGATTCCATGTACATCGACTCCCACTGCCACTTGAATTTTCCCGAACTGTCCGACAACCTTCCCGCCATCCGAGAGGCCATGGCGGCGTCACGTGTGGATCGCGCGCTGGTCATCAGCACGCGTCTTGAGAGCTTCCCAGCGGTTCACGCCCTGGCCACGGACCATGCGAATTTTTGGTGCACGGTGGGTGTTCACCCCGATGAGGAAGATACGCAAGAACCCACGCTGGACGATTTGCTCACGCGAGCCGCACTGCCCAAAGTTTTGGGGATTGGGGAAACTGGCCTCGACTATTACCGCCTTGGCGAGCGCACGGTGGCCGACATGGCTTGGCAGCGTGACCGTTTCCGGGTCCATATTCAGGCTGCGCAACAGACCCAATTGCCCCTGGTGATTCACACGCGCAGCGCCTCAGAGGACACCCTGGCCATTTTGAAAGAGCAGGGTGAAGACGGCTCTCCCAAGAGTGCGGGCGGTGTATTTCACTGCTTCACGGAAACCGCTGAAGTGGCCCGTGCTGCCTTGGATTTGGGCTTTTACATCTCTTTTTCGGGTATTTTGACCTTCAAAAGCGCCCAGGATTTGCGGGATGTGGCGCGTTTTGTCCCCATGGATCGCATGCTGATCGAGACCGACAGTCCTTATTTGGCGCCTACACCTTACCGTGGAAAGGTCAACAACCCTTCTTACGTGCCATGGGTTGCCAAACAAATTGCGGAGATCAAACAGCTTGCTGTGGAAGAGGTGGCGCTGGCTACCACGAACAATACAGAGCAGCTTTTTCGCATGCCCAAATCAACTTAAAGTTTCTATATTCGACTTTAATTTATTATCATAAGATCATGATTCGATTGAATAAATTAAATTTTCCAGGTATGTTTTCTTTCAAATTTTCAGGCCACTTAAAGTGTTTTCAAAGAAGCATTAGGTTTCTCGTATATCTATATGTTTTCATTGGATTTAATGTATCAAATGCTGGTGCTTATGAAGATTTCTTCAGAGCAATTGAATTGGATCAACCTCAAGTCGTTCACAACCTCTTGAAGCGTGGGTTTGACCCCAATACTCCCGATCCGCAGGGTCAACCAGCCCTGATCGTTGCGATACGCAAGCCTTCGCCCAAAGCCGCTGAAGTCTTGATTCGATGGCCCAAAACCAGGTTGAATACCCAAAATCCGCACGACGAAACGCCCCTCATGATGGCTGCTTTTGACAACCAAATTGGATTGGCCAAGTTATTGATCGAAAAGGGCGCTGACGTCAACAAAACAGGTTGGACGCCCTTGCACTATGCTGCGACCAAGGGGCATGTCGCGATGATGAAGCTTTTGCTGGAAATGCATGCCTACATTGACGCTGAATCTCCCAACGGCACCACACCCTTGATGATGGCCGCCCATTACGGCACAGCGCTGGCCACCAAACTGCTGCTTGATGAAGGTGCGGACCCCACACCCAAGAACGAAAAAGGCTTGAGCGCGCTGGACTTCGCTTTGAACGGCCCTGAGAAGAACTCCGTAGAACTGGTGGAAGAGGGTTTGCGTCGTTGGCTTGCCAAACACAAGCCCTGAAAACCAATCTGAATTTCTGAGCCCATTCTTAACTTAACATAATATACATCGTATTAAATTTATACGACATTAAATCCATTTCAATAGCACTTCATGCAGTGCCTGCCGACTCACAGGTTTGGACAAATAATCTTGCATACCTGCATGAAGGCACAGCGCACGTTCATCCGACATGGCGTTGGCGGTGACCGCAATGATGGGCAGATCGGCCAATCTGGCGTCCTCACGAATGCGTTGCGTGGCCTGGATGCCGTCCATCACGGGCATTTGCACGTCCATCAACACCGCGTCAAAATTTTCAGGCGACTTGGCCAAACATTCGAGCGCCTGTTGGCCATTTTCTGCCGTGATGGTTTGAATGCCCAACTTGTCCAACAAGACCTGCAACAACTGACGGTTCATGGGATGGTCTTCCACCAACAAGACCTGCGAACCACTCAGGCGCGCCAAGGCATCGTCTGAAACCACTGGCTGAAGTCTGACTTGAACGGGGCTCAAGCGCTGAAGCGGCAACAGCACACGCACCCGAGTGCCGCGCTGCTTTTCGCTGTCAATCTGTAAATGCCCCTCGAGCAAATGACAAAGACTTCGGCTGATCGCCAAACCCAGGCCCGTGCCACCAAACAAGCGCGTGATGGAGTTGTCGGCTTGCGTGAATGGCGTGAACAATTGCGCCAATTGGCGGTCACTCATGCCCACGCCCGTATCGTCAATTTCAAAGCAAATGAAAGGCTTTGCGGACAGCAAGGGCGAAGTGTCAGATGGCAAGTTGACGCGCACTGTGACGGCCCCCTCAGCAGTGAACTTGATGGCATTGCCAATCACATTGTTGAGAATTTGCATCAACCGAACCGGGTCGCTTTGGATGTGTTCGGGAACATCCGGGTCCCAATGCAGCGTCAGTGAGAGGTTTTTGGTGTTTGCTGCCACAGACTGCAGGGCCATCACCTGGGACATCAGGTCTTTCAATGGCACAGGCAAATATTCCAGCGCCAGCTTGCCAGCCTCGATTTTCGAAAAATCAAGAATGTCATTCAAAATGCCCAGCAAAGACACGGCTGAGGCATGCGCGTTCGAAATGTATTGCTGCGCTTGCGGTGTCAGCGGCTCATCCAGGGCCAGCTGCGTCATGCCAATCAGGCCGTTCATGGGTGTGCGAATTTCATGGCTCATATTGGCCAAAAACTGACTTTTGGCCACGGTGGCAGCTTCTGCCTTGTCTCTCGAGGCCTGTAACTCGGTCTGCAATTTCTTCATGCCACTGATATCGTGCTGAATGCAGATGTAATGGGTCGTTGCGCCCTCCTCGTTGCGCATGGGCGCCAGCAGGACGACCGAGGTGAAAAGATGCCCTTCTTTGTGCGGTTGCACAAATTCGCCGCGCCACAACTGCCTTGAATGCAATTTTTTCCAGATGTGGTCCACTTGCTGCTCAGGCGTGTGTACGGTATCCAAAATTCTGGGCGGTCGCCCCAAAGTGTGCGCCTCGTCATAGCCGGACATCTGGCTCCAAAAAGCATTGCAGTACACCACCCTCCCCCGCTCATCCAGGATCAAAATGCCACTGGGACTTTGTTCCAGCGCTTGGGAGTATTGAAGAATGGTTTGCTGGTACTGGCGCTCTGTCAATTCAACGCGGTGGATGCGACGCATCAACACACCCGTGGCTGCCAAGACGGCGAACAGCCCCACACTCACCGCCAAGACAAGCGTCCAAGTCTTTTGACGCCATGCTGCGAGCACCTGGTCTTGACTTACCTGCACCGAGATGAAAAAGGGGTAACGTGAAGAGGTTCTGAATGCGCTCAGCCATTCGCCAACCCACATGCCCAAGGCATTGTTTTGTATTGTCTGAAGCAAATCGTTTGTGTGCGCTTGGGCCTCATGCACGCTCTCCCAGGTGGTCATCAGCATGCGCCCGTCCAAGCGCTGCATCACCATCAATTCGGTGTTCGTTGGGTTGTAACGCTCCAGACGATTGAGCAAAAAATCAGGGTTCATGGCTGCCACCAGCAAGAGTGCTTTCTCGCCATGGCCGATGCGCATCATCACTGGAAAAAAATACGGTTGTTCCAGAGACAAGCTTTCACCGTCTCGAACCGGCCGACCCTCTGAAAAGTCTCTGCCCTGCCAACTCGGACCCATGCGCAATACCGAGTGATCTGCTGGCAAATGATCAGGAGGATCAAATTCCGACAAATCCAAGCGAACGCCTAAATTTTGGTTGTTCGAACTGGCACGTATGCCTTCGCGATCGGTGTAAATGGAGAATGAGCGCAAAGCCGGTTGGCTGTACTGCAGCTTTTGCAGCAAGCGCTCCAAGGATTGGGGGTCGGCGTGAAGCAACGAAACGTTGGCCACTTCGGGCAAGCTCCGCATCATGTTTTCAACCCATTGCAGGGTCTGCGTGATTTGGTCCTCGTAGACCAAGGCGTTGCCTTGAACGCGTTGAATGTAACGTTCGAGTTGGGTTTCCCGGTCTTTGTAGACTGCAAAAACCACGCTTCCCACCGTGGTGAGAAGGAACAAAGCCAAAAAGCCGTAGGTCAACGCACTGTAGCGGTTGACTTTGGCGTGCCAAGCGACCGCAGCCATTGCGCCCGGCCTTAGTCTCGAACCACGATGCTTTCCAGCCTGTATCGGCTGGCCGATTGCATCAGCCGGCCATCGCGCTTGATGTCGCGCACAAACTGATCAACCCGGTTCAGCCAGCGCTCATCGCCTGGCGCCACCGCATAGGCGTAATGCGTCAGGTGGAAGTTGCTGGGCGGCGCGACCAGCCTCGCCCAATCGGTGGTTTCCAGCATGCGACGGCTGTAAGGGTAATCGGTCATGAAAACATCTGCACGGCCAGAAGACACCTCTTGCTCGCGGGCCATGGGGGTGTCCAACACCGACAGCGTGGCCGACTTCAAGCGTTCGCGCATGATGGGCTCGTGCAAGGTCCCCTTGATGACCGCGACCACCGTGCCTGGCTTGTCGATGTCTTCCCAGGATTTGATGCGCCGGTTGTGCAGGGTGGTGATGCCAAAAATGTCACTGACCAAGGTGGGTTTTGCAAAACGCAATTTGTCGACGCGCGAAGGGGTGATGCCCACCGCAAACATGGCGACATCGCAGCGGTCGGCCAGCAGATCGGGAATCAGGCGGGCAAAGGAGGAGTCCACGAATTCCAGGCCCACCCCCAAATCTTTGGCGAATTCGATGGCCATGTCGGCATCGACACCCTCCAGCTTTTGGGTTTTGGGATTGCGCAGTGTGATGCCGTAGTAATCGGGCCAGATGCAAACGCGAAGCTGTTTGCGATTCTGAATCTGCTCCAGATGCCCCAGGGCTTGCGCAAAGGCGGAGACCGCCGAAAACCAGCAGGCAATCAACAGGAACAGGCGTTTCATGTCACGTAGGGCAAGGAGTGATGCGACCCACGATTGTAACGCTTTAACAATAATTAAATTATTTTAATGAATACTAAAATGAACCCATAATCGGCAAAATTGAAAGCTCAAATTACAAAAAATCCGCAGGGTTTCCCCTGCGGATTCACTCAAGCGGCAGCAGGTTTGAACTGAAGCGCTTTGAACTCAAGAAACTCTTCAAAGCCATACTTCCCATTCTCACGGCCATTGCCAGACTGCTTGTAGCCGCCAAAGGGCGCGTTGCTGTTGAAGGGCGCCCCGTTGATGTCCACTTGGCCGGTCCGGATGCGGCGCGCCACTGCGGTGGCATGGGCTTCGTCCTGACCCCATACGCCGCCACCCAAGCCATAAGGCGTGTCGTTGGCGATGCGAATGGCCTCCTCTTCGTCTTTGTAGGTCAGGATGACCAAGACCGGACCGAAGATTT
>JACCDT011279938.1_pt1 | contig 10037 bp, 9 predicted proteins | sample 7446291 | NCBI WGS metagenome assembly JACCDT01 (sample SAMN15323446, study PRJNA562643) | freshwater metagenome | isolation source: river surface water | place: USA:Blue River Watershed | collected 2017-08-17 | reverse complement strand
CCCTCGGCTCGAAGAGGAGCAGGTGGCCGAGCAATACGGCCGGGCGCGGAGCGCTCCGTTTCTTCGCTGGAGTTGGGAGGGATCGCTTCCGGTGAAAGGCGTCTTCACAATTTCTTCTGCGGCGCCCGAGTCGAGGCACAGTTCAGTGAACGGCGAGAGTTAAGGTGAAGAAGGCGTTAACCATCTGGCTGACGGAATTGCCCTGTGCGGGCAAGACGACCCTGGCGAACATGCTCTTTCGAAGCCTGTTGGCGCAGGGCCTGACCAATGTGGAAGTGTTGGATGGTGACGTCGTCCGCACGCATCTGTCAAAAGGGCTGGGATTTTCCCGCGCGGATCGCGATACCAACATCCTGCGGATCGGATGGGTGTGCCAGGTCTTGACCAAGCATGGCGTCTATAGCATCGTGGCGGCGGTCTCACCATTTCGCGCGGTCCGGAACGAGGTGCGCGCGATGATCGAAAAGGCCGGAGGGGCCGGTTCGTTTCTTGAGGTGTGGGTGCGCTGCGGGGTCGAGGAATGTATCCGGCGTGACGTCAAAGGGATGTATGCCAAGGCGTTGCGCGGCGAAATCCAGCAGTTCACCGGCGTGTCCGATCCGTATGAGGAGCCGCTCTGCCCGGAGATCGTCGTGGATACGAGTCGTGAATCGCCGTCCATGTCGGTCGGGCGTATCCTGGAGGTCGTCAACCGTGGCAATGTGTGACCGTCGCGGTGCCCGGCGGTCCGCGCTCGAAGGATCGGCCGGTGGTGGATAGAAGCTTTCTGTGGTTTCTGCTTCCGACGCTGCTTCAAACACTCATCGGAGTCGGCGTCATGGTTCCCATCACCACGTATTACCTTGACCCGGCCGATCTTGGCACCGTCGCCATTCTTACCGCCTGTGCGATGTTGGTGACGCCTCTCGCTTCGACCGGAGACAACTGGGTGCTTTCGACGTATTGGCACGCGACGCCGGAAGCCGGCCGCAGAGAGCTGCTGTTCAATCTCCTGCTGGCCAATGCAGGAATGAAGACCGTGTGGGTGGTGGTGTTCTGGTTGCTTTCTCCAGTGCTGTTGCCGCAAGTGATTCGCGACTATCGTCCCGAGTATCAGCAGTATTTTGGATTGGTGCTGCTGGGACTGTTGACCGGTACGCTGTGGGGGACACTCAGTCCATTGATGGTCATCGAACGGGCGCCCGTCAGCCACGCGATCAATGAATCGTTGCAGTGGGTGGCGGGGGCCACTACGACGCTGGTGGGTCTGTCGGTCATGAAGATCGGCATCCTGGCGATGTTTCTCGCACCTATTGCTGCGGGCCTTGTCTCCGTCTTGCACGGGTTTCATTATGCCGCGCGTCGGGTCTCCTTGCGACCTAGCTTGCACTGGAGCAGGCAGATCGTGCGAAGCGGCCTGCCGGCGATTCCATTCAGTCTGATGGATGTCGTGGCCAACAGTATGGATCGTTTTGTCATCCAGCGCTGGCTGGATTTGTCGACCCTCGGCATTTATGCCCATTCGCAAAGTTATCGAGGAATGTTCGTCACGGTGACCAAAGCCTATTCGCGGACCATGACCCCGACGTTTCTGGAATTATTTGCCGGCAATCCTCGCCAGTCGCAGCAGCAAGTTGAAGAGACCGTGTCGCTATGGTACCTCTGTGTGGCGGCAGGAGGCATTCTGGTCACGCTGTTTTCTGCCGACGTGATCCATCTCCTGACGCACGGGAAATTCGATCGGGCGGCGGAGCTCGTGCCGATCTGGTTTCTGCTGGTTTGCGTACATAGCCTGGCGATCCCTTACACGCAATACTTGCTGACGGCTCGCCGGAGCGTCCTCCTCTCCTGGTCTTCCGTCCTGATGGGGATGGGCACGATGGGGCTTGTCGCTGCGGCAACGTGGCTGTTCGGTGTCATTGGAGCGACGAGTGCGGCGGTGTTTGGCGCGTTTGCATTGCATGGGATGCGCTTTTTCCTGGCACGTCGATTCGGATGTCCCTATGGGATTGAACCCGGGGCCATCTGGAGCATGGCTGCTGTGCTCGTGGTGTATATGGTGACCTATACCGTGGGGCTGCCCTTTTCGGTCAAGGTGTTGATGGCCATCGCAGTGATAGCCGTCGTGGGGGTGAAGACGGCGCCGCTCTGGTCCTGGCAAGTCGTGGCGCGATTGTGGTCGGCGCCGAGGTAAGTCGCAACCTACGTCGTATCGACACCGGCTTGTGGCAATTGGAATGCGAAGGGGGCCGCAGTGACGCAGATGAGACATATTTTGAAAGGAGACGGCAATGGCAGGTGAGAGGTCAACGGGTACTTCGCAGAAGGACGTCGGCACGGCGCGCACGTCCGGGCAGCTCGTCAGCGGCGAGCCGGCAGGAATTGTCAGCGGCCACTTCAGCCATTGTCAGAATTGCGGGCATCAGCCGCTTCTCTCGATCATGGATTTCGGCCACCATCCGCCCTGCGATTCATTGATTCGACCCGAGCAACTGACCAAGCCCGAAGCGTTCTATCCCTTGCACCTCCTGCGTTGCGAACGGTGCGGGCTCGTACAGATCGACTATGCCGTGGATCCCGACGAGTTGTTCTACGAAGGGTATCCCTACATGACCGGCATTACCGGCGCGCTGAAAAGCAATTTTGATGCGATGGCGGGGAAAGTGATCGAGACCTTGAAGCTTCAGCCCGGAAGCCTGGTCATCGACATCGGGTCGAACGACGGGACGATTCTGGAGGGGTTCAAAGCGCGAGGCATGCGGGTGTTGGGCGTGGAGCCGACGGGCATTGCAAAGATTGCCAATGCGAAAGGCATTCCGACCCGGCAGGCGTTCTTCAGCGAAGACGTCGCGCGGGATATCTTGAAAAAGGAAGGGCCGGCGTCCCTCATTACGGCGGCCAACGTCTTTGCGCATGTCGCCAACCTCGGTCCTTGTCTCCGCGGCATTCATGCGTTACTGGGCGAGCGCGGCACCTTCATCTCCGAGTCGCACTATTTGCTCGATCTGATCGAGACGCTGCAATATGACACGATTTACCATGAGCACCTGCGCTTTTATTCGATCAAACCGATGCAGGATATGATGAAGCGTTTTGGCTTCCGCGTGGCCGATGCCGAGCGCATTCCCAATCATGGTGGATCGATTCGCGTCTATGCCGTAAAGGAGACGGACGCCAAGCCTACCGACCGGCTGCAGGAGTTGGTCAAACAGGAGGAATCGTACGGTCTCTACGGGTCTGCCTTGTACACCACCTTTGCTCAGCGGGTCCGCCAGTCTAAATGGAAACTGATGCATCTCTTGTCGGATTTGAAAATGAAGGGGCACCGAATTGCGGGCATCGGATCGCCGGGCCGCTCCAGCACGGTGATGAACTATTGCGGTATCGGTCCGGATTACCTGGATTACACGGCTGAGCAGGCCACCTCGCTCAAGGTAGGATTATTTACGCCGGGCACGCATGTGCCGGTGGTGGATGAAAAGCGTCTCTTTGAGGATCAACCGGACTATGCGCTGGTACTGGCGTGGCACTTGGGAGACACGATCCCTCGCAAGTTACGCAGCAAGGGGTTGCGGTCGAAGTTCATCATGCCATTGCCCGATCCTGTCATTCTCGACTGGTAGCGCTGAGGCCAGGAGCCTTGCATGGCAACACTCAGCGTCGGAATCATCGGGACCGGGTTCGGGGCAAAGGTTCTTGCGCCGGCGTTCAAGACCGTTCCTGATGTCGAGGTGCGGGCGATCGCCGGGCAGGATCCTCAGAAGGCCGCGCTGGCCGGGCACGCATCGGGCATTTCGACCGTCCATGATTCCTGGCAACGGCTGATCGACGATCCGGAGGTTGAGGCGGTCGTGGTTGCTGTTCCACCGTCGGCTCATTTCGAGGTGGTGACCGCGGCATTACGGGCAGGCAAACATGTCTTGTGCGAAAAGCCGTTTGGCATTGATGCCGATCAGGCCGCGCAGATGTGTGAGCTTGCGCGCCAGAGTGGTCGGATCTGCATGGTCGATTATCTGTTTCGTATGGCTCCGGAGCGGGTTCGGCTGAAGGAGTTGCTCGATGGTCACGAGCTCGGGCGCCTCATCAGAGTGACGGTCGAATGGACGGTACGAGGGCGCGCCGCCGGAAACAGCGCCTGGTCATGGCAGTTCGATCCGTCCGCCGGAGGGGGGGTCTTGTTCGCGTTTGGTGCGCATGTCGTCGATTATCTCCAATGGTTGATCGGACCAGTCCGGAGCGTGGCCGTCCGTTTGAGCACCAGGGGCAGAGCTGCACAGTCCCCTCCGATCACTCATCCCGTTGCGGCGGATACGCTCGACGCGATGCTGCTATTGGAGGGCGAGATTCCTGTCTCGATGACCGTGTCGAACGCGACACCCGGTGGGCGCGGACATTGGCTGACCATCTATGGCGAGCGCGGAGCGTGTATCGTCGGAAATGCCAACCTCGCCGATACCGTGATCGGCACCAGTCTCTATCGGTCGGATGCGGCGACCGGAGCGTTGCGTCAGATACCGGTCGATTCCGTCGGCGGTGAAGAGGTGGCCGACGGACGGACCTTGCTGGTGAGTCGCATCGCCGAGAGTTTTGTGCGCGCTATTCGATCAGGAACGCCAGTGGCTCCTTCATGTCAAGACGGGTGGCGCGCTCACGTGGTGATGGACGCCATGCGACAGGCTCACCAGCAGCAATGCTGGGTGCCGGTGCGGGGTGCCTCATCGCAGGATGGGGGCAGGAGCGCCAGCCCGCACGTGCAATGAAGATTTTTATTCTGTTATCCAATGCCCCTCATTCCAAAGGTGAAGCGATCGAGGTGGTGGGGCATGAAGTCGTGGAGAAGGCGCAGCAACTTGGCCACTCAGTGGTGGTGCAGGTTCTCCTTCGAGATCCTCGCGGGAGTGCGGCAGCGAACCAGGCCGAACAGCTCTTGCGCGAGGTCAGGCTGCCCGGAGTGGCGGTCTGTCCCATGTTATATGTGGAGGATGTGACGCACGATTCCTCCAATCGGGGAGCGATGTCACGACTTGGCCGTTTGTGCGGCGCATTGACCCTGCGGTGTCTGTTTCCTGCCGCTGGACTGGGGCCGATGGTGGAACGCCGGGTGAGCGAGGCCGGTGCCGATGCGATCGTGAGCATCTGGAGCTGGGAGGCGCTGGCTGCGACTTATCACATTGCAGGCGTCCCGAAGTTTGTGTATTACGGAAATCCCGATCATCTGCCGATGCAGGCGCGGCTCCGGCATGCCGATCTGTTTAGTCTTCCGACGGCCTCGATGAAGGACCGTCTGTGGTTATGGTTCGAGCGGGTGCGGAATGAACGGCGAAAGCGGCTGAACATCCGTATGATGAATGCTTGTGAGGTCACCGCCAACAATTCGCGGTTAGATGCGGACTTTTATCGCGAGCACGGACATCCGCATTCGATCTATCTGCAAAACATGTGGCCGGCGGTGGACCCGGCGCCGCAGCCTGTCTCGCTGTCTGATGTGCAGTCGCGTCCGATCAAAATTATCGGGAGTGTCGGCAATCTCGGGGCAACCGGCAATACCTTCGCGTTGACGTACCTGGGCCGGGAGCTGTTGCCGCGACTGGCGAGTCGATTCAACGATCGTCCATTTGAAATCCATTTGTTGGGGAAAGGCACTCCATCGGCCGTTGCGGCCGCCGTGCTCAAGGATCCTCGAATCAAGGTCCGTGGGTGGGTGGAGGACATCAATGAGGAGTTCCGATCGGCGTCCTCGTTCCTTGTGCTCACGAATGTGAACGCCGACTTTCTGGTGGGGAACACGAGAATTCTCCTCGCCTGGGCTCTCGGCACCTGTGTCATCATGCATGAGAACAGCCGCCTGGCCATGCCGGAGATCGAGCATGGCGTCAATGCCTTGCTGGGAAAAACGCCCGACGCAATGGCGGACTGGATTGTCGCGGCAGTCGACGACGAGACACTTAGAGACCGAATCGGGCGGGGGGGACAGCAGACGTTCGAGACGTACTATCGATCGGATGTGGTGGTTCCGAAAATGTTTGCTCTTGTGCAGGACATGGTGGACCAATGCCGTCCGCTCTCTGCCCGAGCCAACGGGAATGCCGTTCATTAGTGACGGTGACAGACAGGCGAACCAGTAACGACTCGCTACGCGAGTTAGATTAAGAGGGGATCGTGAAGAACGCTATTGCTTCTCGGATCGGAGAAGGACTTGCTACCTTGTTACCCGAGTTCTTATGTGCGGCGTTTGCTCGGCAATTGGCGGAGCGAAACCCGCAACTGCTGTTGGAAGCGCTGGGGCCGAAGCTGAATCGGACGCCCTCGCTGGATACGATGCCGTTTGATTTATCCCCCTCTGCGCCGCTTCAATTCGAAGACCTGTCCGGTTTGTTCGCCAGTACCTCGCTCGATCATGGAGTGATTGCCATGACCGTCAGGCAAACCGCCTATCTGTTCGGCTTGGTCCGTCGATTGAAGCCCCGCAAGGTCATCGAAATTGGTCGGTACAAGGGAGGGTCGACACTGACGATTGCCGCAGCCATGAACGGGCAGGGCGAATTCTGGTCGATCGACCTCGGCGAAAAGGAAGCGCGGTTGCATCAGCGGGGGACGAAGCGCACGTTTGACGACGAGATTCGTGACATTTGCAAGCGGTTCGGATTGTCCGTGACCTTGCTTGTCGGCGATTCGCGCACGATCGAAGTCGAGACCGGCGAGGTCGACCTCGTGTTCATCGACGGCGATCACAGTTACGAGGGCGTGAAAAATGATTTCGAGCGGTTTGGCCGGCGCGTGAAAGTCGGCGGCGCGGTCCTCTTCGACGATGCCTGTGATGAAGCCGTCTTCCACACGCATTCGGAGTCGGTCGGCAAGCTGTTGAACGAAATCGTGGCGCAACAATCGTTCCGCCTCGTCAAGTCAGTCAATCGGTTGGCTCACATCGAGCGAATTCGGTAGGAGGCCTCCGTGCTGGTTGGTATTTTCGGCGCTGGTCGCAACGGGTCGTCGCTGCTCATGCGGCTGCTGGATGGCAGTCCCGGCCTGTGGATCTATCCGATCGAACTGAACTACTTGCGCAGTTTCGCGCCGCGTTCGCTGAGGAGCGCCGTGAAACGGACGTTGGCGTCCTGTGCGTCGCACCTGCCGGGTCAAGCAGGAGGGACGTTCGAGCAGCGGCAGCGGCAGTTGTTTCGAGCCTGGGCAGCCGACCAGCTTGATGAACTCAAGCAGACCTATCTGGAGAAGCTGGTACAGCCCATCACACCCGACGGAAGTCCGCTCGAGCGCATCATGGCGCGCGTGACCGGCGATGCGAAACACGATCTGGAATCTTATCTGGATGCGATCCGCCTCTGTTACGACCAGCAAAACCTGCCGGCTACGCCGCTGCTGATGTTCAAGTCGATCGAAGTCTCCGATCTTTCCCGCTACCAGGCCCTGTTTCCCGGCATGAAATGTATTCACATCATGCGGCATCCCTATTCCAATTACAGTTCGCTCAAACGCACGGACATGGTGCTGAAACAAAAGCCCTTCTGGTTTCAAGGCGGGGACATTCTCCGATTGCAGCTGGAATCCCGGTGGATCCCGCATGCGGAATTTACGCTGCGTGGCCTTACGACGGACCCGACGCAGCACTATCTCGTTCGCTATGAAGATATCTGTGATGCGCCGACCCGCACGGTCACCGATATTTGCTCCTGGCTGGGCGTGTCGCCTCCTGAAGAGCCGACGGTTCAAACCGTTCTGGGCGGTCGGCATACGAAGTCGCTGCCGATCAATTCCAGCTTGAAAGGCGTGGAAACACCCGCGGAAGTCGTCTCCGATATGGCGAAGGCCTATGGGTACGATGACATTCTGACTGAGCGCGAGCGAAAGTTGATCTTACTCCGGACCTATCAACTCGGTCGGCGGTTGGGATATTTTTCCGAGCAGGAGGCCGCGCAGGTCCCGGCCAAGTTGCCGCTATTTCTGCAGTGGCTGGCGCCGGATCAGTGGGAATATATGAACGCCTCCTCAAAGGTCCGATTAGCGCGCGCTCTGATTCAGCGACGGCTCTACCTGTGCCGTATCCTGCTCTCGCCGCTTGCATAGTTGCCGGGACTACACGATATGAAGTTTACGCTTCGCGACAAGACCATGTTTCAGACGGCGTTCTCGCCGACCCGCGAAGAAGCGCGCACCTTGTTGGACTATGTGCGGTATCTGTGGGATGAGGACGTGGGGGCTCAGATTGCGGCGCACCCGTTGTATCGCCCGTCGGATTTATGGACACACTGGGCGGGACAGACCTTCACCGGATTTTCACTAGACCGGTTGTTGTTGCAAGGCGGTCATGCGTTTCCTTCTTCCGTCGAAGTTGGGTTGGGAGGCGAGGAGGCAGGAAACGCCCCTCGTTGGAGGCGCTGTCTTGGCGCATTGTTCGGTGGCCACGAAGCCGCCCGCATCCGTCGAGGCCGGGATCCGGTGCAACTATACCGGCAGTTTCGCCGGTTCTATCCCCAGGTCTCTGTGTGTCCGGAGCATGAGCGCTGGTATGCGTGGCACCCCAATCCGTATTTCCGATGCCTGGAAGCCTACGTACTGCGGGAAAAAAAACCGCTTCCCGGCTCGATGCTGGAAGTCGGCGCGGGGGCCTGTGTCAATGTCGCCTTCTACCGGAGTTTGAATCCATCCCTCCGCGCGACGGTCATCGACCTCCCGGAAACGATCCTGTTCGGATATTGTTTTTTGAAGAGCGTCTTTCCTGAGATTCGGATTACCTTGCCCAACGAGGCTGAATCGACGCAGACCGATGAGCAGGTGGATGTCCGTTTTTTGCTGCCGACCCAGGTGGATCTCGTGCCGGACGACAGTATGGATTTCAGTTTCAATATGTCGTCGTTTCAGGAAATGACCATCGAAACGGTCAACCACTATCTCCGGTTCATGGCGCGCACGCTCAAGCCCGGTGGAACGCTCCTCTCCGTCAATTTGGAGACATCGCGCTATTTGGAGCGGAATGCATTGAACAACTTCGACTTTTCCCTGTACCATGCGGCACCGCGAGTCCAGCCTGCGCCGTTCGGAACGGACCTGGTCGGGCATATACCCGGGTTGCGCATTGCGCACGCGGAAGTGGTGAATGCAGCGCAGGTGCTGGAGGCGGCAGGGGCCTGATGCATGTCCTAGCGGTCATTCCTGCCCGCGGGGGATCGAAATCGATCCCCTTGAAAAACATCCGTCCGTTGAACGGCACCCCGCTGCTGGCATTTACGATCCAGGCCGCCAAGGGCTCGACCTATCTTGATCGATGCGTCGTCTCCACCGACCATCCCGATATCACCCGGGTTGCACGTGACTACGACGCGGAGGTGATCGAGCGGCCCCCAGAGTTGGCGACCGATCAAGCCCCGACCGAATGGGCGTTGTTGCATGCCCTGGAGGTGCTGGCAAAGGATGGGTATCGCCCTGATTATGTGGTCACCCTGGAGCCCACGTCTCCGCTCAGGACCACGGGGCTGATCGATCGCTGCATTGCCGAGGCGATCCGACACCCGCAACTGGATTGTGTGATGACGGTGACAGAAACCCGCAAATGTTACGGTCGTCTGCAGGACGGCCGGTTTGAATACCTGTTTCCAGATCAGCCGAGACGGCGGCAGGAACGCCAGCCGTTGTTTGAAGAGAGTAGCACCGTGTACGTGACGAAAACCGATGTGCTTGAGCGCGATCGATCGGTCCTGGGCCGAACGCGGTGCGGAGTGGTCGTCGAGGATCCGCGCGAGGCCATCGATATCAATGAGCCCCTGGATTTTATTGTGGCGGAGGCGGTGCTGGCGCAGCGTCTCACGGAGGAGCAGCATGGCTGAGATTCAATCCATTCCTATCGGCCCATTTCGTATCGGTCCTGACCATTCTCCATTGGTGATCGCGGAGGCAGCGGTTAATCATCAGGGCGATTTCGAGACCGCCAAACGCATGGTGTACATGGCGCATCCGATGGGCGCTCACATCATCAAGTTTCAGGTCCATGTACTGGACAACGAGATGTTGCGCGAGACCCCGCTATCGGCGAACTTTGCCGAGCCGCT
>JACCDT010957091.1_pt1 | contig 10037 bp, 10 predicted proteins | sample 7446291 | NCBI WGS metagenome assembly JACCDT01 (sample SAMN15323446, study PRJNA562643) | freshwater metagenome | isolation source: river surface water | place: USA:Blue River Watershed | collected 2017-08-17 | reverse complement strand
CGTTGGTCCACGTCTTGCGCGGCGTGGAGGTGAGATCGGTGCCGGTGTAGTCGCCGTTGGCCGGATAGGCGTTGCCATTGCCGAAGGCCGGTTCGTAGGCGTCGATGCGGCTCCACGTCTGGCCGAAGGTGATTTGGCGCGTGGTGCGGAAATCGAAGTCCTGATCGGTTTTGTATTCTTCGATGTTGGCGATGGCATTGATCTGCGCCTGCGACCTGTCGTCGTTGCCCCACGACACATCGCGGGTGAACAGGCAAAGGAACAAGTTGTTGCCGCGTTGGCAGACCCAGCCGGGCTGCTGCTGGCCAGGAACGCGGGGCGCGAGCTTTGCCGGCGGATTGGTGACGACATAGTCGAGTGCGCCCAGCGTGGGCTCGTCGCCGTCCCATGTGTGGCGCTTGGCGACGACGGAGTAATCGGCCATGCGCCAGACCTTCTCGGCGAGGAGATCATTCATCCGGCAGACCGCGTAGTAGGGCGGCTTCGGAATGACAGAGCGCTCGTCCTCGGACGCGGTGCACAATCCCCACGGGACGCCGGGCCTCGTGTCGACGTCGTCGCAGAAATTGTAGATGCCGAGCGAAGCGGGCCCGCCGATGTTGTACGGAAGGCCGGTTTCGGTGTCGGTGCCCTTGCCCAGGCAGTACCACTCGATGAGCATGCGGAGCATGTATTTCGAGGCGGAGTACCAAGAGATGTTGTTGTAGCCGTACTGGGCCGGCCAGTTCTCCATGTACTTGTAGTTGGTTTCGTGGCCGGCGAGCCACGGCTTGCCGTCGCGGCCAAACTGCTGCATCGATCCTCCCGAGCCCGTGGGGTAGGGCTGCGACCATCCTTTGATCGAGGGCCTGGCGCCGGTCGACTTCTGTGGGTTGGCGTACCGGAAGCCCATTTCGGTAATGTTGACGGGCAGCGTCTTGTTGATGATCTGGGCGTCGCGCCACGACTCTTGGACAGGCCTGTCGGTATCGTTGGCGCCGCCGCCTTCGCCAGGCGCGCAGCGGGTGGGTTCGCGGCCGCCGTTGTAGATATGGATGCAGCCGTGCGTGGAGTAGTCCCAGATGCGATCGCCGTTGCCCGTGCCTGCGGCGGCAAGGCCGTTGTAGCCAGGCAGCTCGCGCTTGTAGATCGACGGCATGATGCAGGCGATGCCGAGCGGCTTCGTCGTGGCGTTCCACAAATGGCCCGACGCGACGATCCTGCCGTACATGATCTTCTGGCAGGTATGGGTATGGTTGGCCCAACCTGACGTGTAGCCCTTGTTGGACTCGTTCAGGCCCTCGATCCCGTACATCGGAATGTAGCGAGGATTAGCCGTGGGCTTGTAGTAGGCGGCGATTGCGTTGTTGGTGCGTTCGGCGATCTCTGCAGTCGGAGTTCCTTCGTCGGCGAGCGGCCCGAACTGCCGCATGCCCTTCACCTTGTAGAGGTACTCGAAGTAGCGCTTGGTCTGTCCGCTGTCGTGGGTGAGGTTCTCGAGGTTGGCGAGTGGCTTCTGACCGTCGACGTACTTCGAGCGGAAGTACCGGATTTTCATCTGGCCGACGAGATGCGGGATATTCTTGCCGCGCGGATTGTTGGCGGAGTTAAGCAAGCCATAGGGGCCGGCAAGGCCCGGCGTCCATGTCCAGATATTGAAGCTGTTCGGGCCATCGGTGCGGGCCCAGTCGGTGTGCAAGCCGATGCCTTGGGCCTCGACGAAATTGTCCGACCATTCGGCTTGGACGCCGTTCTCGGGCAACGGCGGATCATCCGCGACGTCGAACACGAGATAGAGGAACCGCGGCAGCACGGTCGACTCGTCGTCGCCGGTCGCGGGATTGGCAAACTTTCCGCCGACGGCGTAGCTGGTCTTGGCCTCGTCGGCCCAGAATGTGCCGGTCTGGTACTGCAGCGCCGTCGTCTCGGCGATATTGCCCTCGGTCGCGGCCTCAGGGTTCACGCCGTACATATCGATGACGCAATCGACCGCGTTGTCGGTGGTCGAGATCGCGCTGATGACGAGGGCGCCCTCGGGCACGCTGGCGATCGTGGCGCCGAGCGCATTGCTGCCGTCGAGGGTGTCGTCGTAACCCGACGCGATCGGCGTCAGGTTGCGGGTGCGCAGCGGGCGCGTGTGGATGGCGCAGCGCTGGGCGGTGGCCTCGCCCGATCCGGCAGCGTCCTTGATATCGATGGAGACGTTGCTGGTCGCAGGCTTTCCGGTCGGCCAGGTCGCCACATAGGCGGTGATGAGATTGCGGGCCGCGCCGGTGTCGAGGATCTTGGTGATCGTCACGCCGGTCATGTTGCCGACGAGCTGGGGATTGCTGTGGGTGTGGCTGACGCCCGCCTGGCTGAACACGAGGATCAGCACGCCATTGTCGTCGCCGCCGGCGCCGCACGGGGCCGACGCGCGGGTATAGGTCGAGCGGTCGACCTCGTCGAAGCCGCCGCCGGTGGAGGCTTCGTCGACCACGATCGAGCCGCCGTCGGGCTGGTCGGCCGTCTCCTCGACATACTCGCCGTCGCCGGCGTCGTTGGTTGCCCATAGACGAAGCAAAGTGGCGCGGCCTTCCGGCAGGTTGGTGACGCGACGCGAGGCCGGGATAGTGAAGCGGTCGCCTCCGGGCAGGCTGTAGAGGTAGGCGGTGGGCGGATCGCCGGTTGCCGGATCGTCGTAGTCGACGAGCGCCGTGGTGGGGTTGATCGGCGTGATGGCGGTATTCTGCAGCACGCCCGGAACCGTGACCGCGGCGGCATTGACGGTAATGACGATCGGGTGATTGACGACGGAAAGCTCGGCATCGACGATCTTGACGATCGCCTGATATTCGCCGACCGGAACCGCCTGATTGTTGACCCAGTCGAGGGTGACGTCATCCTCGCGGAAGTATTCCGGCGTCTCGCTCAAGACGTCGAACTGGTAGGGCGGCACGCCGCCGGCCGCGCGGAGCGCCACGCCGAGGGGCTCGCCCTTGGTGATCGTGACCTCGTCGACCATGTTGGCGCGCAGCGGCTTCGTCTCGGGATCGACGCCCGGAATGCCGTTCCGTGCGCAGACAAGGCGCATCCTGTTGCGGCTCATAGATCTTCTCCCAGCGGGATCGCCACGAGGCGCATGTTGTTGCAATCGGCGGTAGGCGCGATGGCGATGTTGCGGCCGATCTCGGCCGCGCCCGTCGTCTCGTAGATCGCGGCGCCGACGCGGAAGGTGGACGCGGACAGTTCCTCGAGGACTTCGGTGGCGCCGGTCCACGCCTGGGTGGTGTTCGTGGTGAAGGTGGCGCCGGCGATCACCGCGCCCTTCGCCGGAATATCCATAGTGTCGTTGAGGCTTTCGCCCGCCAGCACGGTCGCGAGGTAGGTTTCGATGACCTCGCTCCAGCTCGGAGGATCCTCGCGGCCGTCGGTAAAGACCCGTAGGAAGGCGCGCGCCGGGGTTCCGCCAACAGTGAAGGCCGGGGCGGTGAGGCTGGTGACGTTGGTGGTGCCGCGGTAGAGCGACAAGGCATTGGCGCCGGCGTTCACATGGGCGCGCCTGGTGAAGGTGACGCCATTGATGACGACGCTCGTGGGGTGCGTGTGGTTGGCGCCGCCATTGGTGCCGAAAAGCAGGGTGACACGCTTGCGGGAATGCGTGTCGGCCGATCCGACGGCCTTGTTCGTGAAGGTGTAGGCGCCGCCGGTCGGGCCTGCGTTGATATCCTCATCGGAGCCCGAGAGGTACTCGGTGGCGAGCGACGTCCATGTGGTGAACAGGCTCGACGAGACGACGGTGGCCTTGTTGCCGGCCGCGTCGATATGGCACCAGTGCATGTAGTGCCCGGTGTTCTCGCTGAGATCGGTGAAATCCCATGTGTTTGCGCCGGTGACGTGGCTCGTCGTGTCGATGACGTACTGCGCGGCCGCGCCGGTGTGGTCGAGGCCGGCGAGGACCTGATCTTGTGTCGGCTTGGTTGAGCTGGCCGTGCGCACGCCGACGAGGCGGCCGCCAGTCTCGCCGGGCGTGATGCCCACGGTGGCGCGGTGCGAGCCGGTAACGGTGGCGGTTGCGCTGGTGAGGGTCGCAGCGGTCGAGTCGACGGTTCCTCCGCGCTGATTGCGGGCGGCGCCGGCAATCGAGCTGAAGAACAGGGCAGCGAAGCTCACGCGATGAACTGCCCGGAGAAGTGCACATTGACGTTGGCGTCGGTAGTGCAGCGCCAGCCGCCGGACGCGAGGGCGGTCCAGTTGAGGGGAACGATGATCGGCGCCAGGCCTGTCACGGAGGAGGCGCCTCCTGCGAAGATGACCTTGTCGGTGCCGGCCGTACCGTCTTTCAGCCAGACCTTGCCCGGCGACGTGGTGAGCGGAGTGATGATCGCATGCAGGAGGTAGTCGCCGATCGCGCCATCGCCGACCGCCTGCGCCGTCTGCGAGGCAAGTGTCGTGTGATGGTCGGCATTGCTGGGCGAGTAGCCGACGTTGCCCTGCACGGTGGCAGCCGCCGTGTCCTCCACGGCATCGGCGATGCGCTCGAGGAAGTCGCCGCCGACGTGCAAGCGGCCGTAGGCATCGACCGGCATGAATTCGGGCTGGCCACCCTCGGACAAAGCCTCGAGCACGGCAAGATACATCAGCGGGCGCATGGGCCTACTCCTCGACGGGGGTTGCGTTGATATCGGTGATGGCGGCCTCAGCCGTGGCGCGCGCGACCTTCTTCTCGCGGGCGACAACCTTCTGCATCATGTCGAACATGGCGATGCGCGCGACCTCCTGCATCGAGGCGGCCGAGTTGACGACGCCGTCGACCTTCACAGGGTGGGCGCTGCGGGCGTAGGCGACGACGCGCGCGGCGTCCTGATCGGTGATCTCGAGGGTGGCTTCGAGCGTGCCGAGGGTCTGGCCAGTGATGACCAGTGAAACGGTTGCCATGTGTGGGGTGTCCTTGTGGAGTGGATTAAGCCGCCCACAGCGGGCAGTAGAAGTTGCTGCCGTTGCAGACCACGAGCATCCACTGCGTCGGTCCGACGCTGGTGGACGCGCCCGGCTTGTTCGTCGCGGAGAATGTCGCGGTCGATGAGCCTGTGGTGAACTGGCTGGAGTTCGTCAGGCGGAGGCAGCCGGTGCTCGCGATAACAAGGCCATTGGCTGAGGCGATGGTGACGCTATTCGCGCCAATCTGCAGGTTCGCGACGTTGTTGATCACGAAACTGAGGATGCTGCTGGCGTAGCTCATGTAGTAGTTGTTGAGCGTTACCTTGCTCTTGACGGTACGAGCATCAGCGGTGGCGTTGAAGTGGAGTTTGTCTCCTGACTTCATCGCAAAAGCGCTGTCCGACGTCGCGTGCACGGCATCGAACACGGTGATCATCGAGCCAGTCGCGGTGATCCCGGAATCAATCTGCGCGGAGCCGATCGACTGGACGCGAATTCCGTTGGCGATCTCGCCCAAGGCGGCGGTGACGACGGTGCGCTTGAGATTGAACACCGCACCGACCATTGCGCAGTCGTTGCCCTGATCGTCCATCAGGATTTCGATAGGATTCAGGTATCCATGCGCTGCGCCTGCAAAGAGGCTGGCAACGAATGCGGAGACGGCCGGGCTCGCCAAGAAGCCAGTCGCACCCGATTTGGTGTTCGTATAGACGGCGGTGACATGGATCGCCATGCAATCGCCTTGACCGGCATTGGCGATATGGAAATTGGCGAGGACTGCGGCGGTACGGCCGGTGTTGGTGGAAAGGCTCTCGTTGTGCCCCACGTTCTGCATGAACATGTAGACATTGATCGGATAGGCTTCGGGTGTGTAGAGGTACCCGCTCGTCGGATTGCCCAGCGTCGCGGAGCCTGTGATCCGATGCTCCATGACGATCTGCGACTTCGACATGTCGCCATTGAAGAACGTCGTGACGCTATTGTAGTTGCCCAGCGATGCCGGAGCGGCGGTGATCGCGCTGAACATATTCGCGCGTTTGTTGCCGCCGGAATCCTTGATGATGCCGGGACCGTGCCACGGGCCTCGCATCGACGTGGCGTCGATTGTGGTGGGGTACGTGCCTGGCGGCACGAAATACGGGGCCGATGCTTCGGCCTGGGTGACGGCAGCCGTGTCGTCGGTGGTGCCGTCACCAAGCGCGCCAAGAATGGGAAGTGTTGAAAGCCCGAGCGCAAGCGCCAATCCCGCAACTGTAAAATTCTTCGGCCGCAGAGACACTGGGTCAACAGCGACGATCATGTCAGTCGACCGCGGAATGTCGACTTCCGACTGCAGGATTGAAACTGGGAACGGGCTCGTCATGTGATGCTATTCCTTGGGTTGGTCCGGCCCATCCAGCATCGGCAAAGCCTGACCGCTGACGATGGGGCCGAAGAAGATGGCGATCCTTCCCTTGAGGCGGACGGCCTCCTCGGGCTTGATATCGACATCGCCGCCCTTGTAGATACGGCGTGCGAGATCGTGGTCCTTGACCTTCTGTTCGCCCGGCTCCTTGTGCGTATCTTCGGTGACGCCCATGAGGGCGCGAGTGCCGATCAGACCGAGAGTGAGGACCTGTCCATGGGTCTTGCTCTTGGGATCATCATCCTTGATCGGTTCGCCGTCGAAGTCGGGGAATGTTTGCGAGAAATTCACTTTCACGGGGATTCTCCTATGCGTCGAAGTGGTGGACTCTGAGATTGGGATCGATCTTGTCGAGCTGGGTGGCCGGCACGGGCTGCATGTCGTAGATGCGGCTCGTCGCGTCGGCCAAATCGTCGTGGGCGCCGAAGGGGAAGATGGTCAGCTCCTCCATGAGGGCGAGCGTCACGTCGTAAATATTGCCGTCCTCGTCGTAGCGCGTGATGGCCTTGGGGATGCGGTAGGCCATGCCCTGCGCCTGCATGGCGCGTTGGGCGCGGGTGTAGCCGCCAGGCTTGAAGTCCTTACGCTCGTCGTCAGAGGCGTGCGGGCCCAACTCCCATGGGCGGAACACGATCTTGAATTCCTCATCGTCGTACCGCCAGTAACAGAGCCCGTGATCGGGATGCTTGACGATCGGCGGCAGGAAGAATCGCGACCGCTCGAAATCGGGCTGCAGGCGGCCGACGCGCGCAACCTTGGAGTTGTCGCCCTCGTTCGGCCAGGCCAGCTCGTCGATGCCGAAGGTGTCGGCCTGATCCTTCGAGTTGCGCATCTGCTCCTCGAAGTATTCCATGTCCGACTGCTGGCCGTAGCGCTCGTAGCCGACGCGGAGGATCTGCACGCCGTTGGCCTCTTTCCATTTGTGGTAGAGGCGCTTGAGCATTTCCCAGCGCTGGGACAGTTTCATGCGGTGGCGGGCGCCGTCGAGCAGGTACTTGTTGCCCTGGGCGTCGACGCCGATGACGGCGATCGCGGTGCGGTCGGACTTCTTCGTCCTGCCCATGGAAGGGTCGGCCATGATGTAGACGTTGAGCGTGACCGGCCGGACTTCGTAGGCACGGAACCACTCGGCCTCGAACATGGCCTGCTTGCCGGCGGCCGGGTTCTGCAGCATTTGCGCCGCGAAGGTGGAGCGCTGATCGATCTTCTTCTGATCGAGCGTCGCCTTCGACATGAACACCGGCTCGCCGTCGATGCGCCCGTTGTGGGTGGCCGGGTGCAACCTGACCTTGGCGGCCTTGCGGTTGATGATCGTCTCGTAGGTATCGCCGATCAGGTAGCGCGTGCCGACGTAGCGCTTGCGCGTGCCGTCGCCGATGCCGAGGTTGTCGGACAGTTCCCAGGCCTCGGTGGCCTTCTTGATCTGCTCGGCGTTCGTGACGTTCCGCTGCTCGATCATGTCGTCGAACACAAGGAGCCCGAAGTGCTTCGACGTCGGCTGGCCCTCGACGAGGCCCCAGGCCTCGATTGTTCCCTCTTTCGGGTTGCCCTCGCGCTTGAGGATGATCCCGCTTTTCTGGCTCCACCGCGGGCTCTCGACGGCCGGGTTCCAGTAGAGGACGTCGGGATAGCAGGCCTTCAAGTCGTCGTTGCGCTCGAGCTCCTGCATGATCTGCCCGAGGAACTGGCCCGACGTCGCCTGGGAGAACGAGAAGATCCCGACGGTGAGCTCGGGGTCCTCGAGCACGTCCTGGATCGTCTTGCCGAAGGTGATGAACGTCGACTTGTAGTGGCCGCGCGCCCAGAGATCGAGGCAACCGTCGGGCTCGCGCTCGACCTCCCGGGCCCGATCGAACAGCCACGGGTGGAGCGCGTCGCGGCGTCTACAGAGGTAGACGATCAGGTAGTAGAGATCGTTGAGGCCGAGGAGCGCCATGTCGCTCTCGGTGGGGTTCAACGCCTGGAAGGCGTTGTAGAATGCGACCGTCTCCTCGAAGTCCCAGCGGTCGAGGTACTGGGTTATGACGGTCGCGAGATCGGGGACGGCAGTGTCGTGGCGCCAGTAGCGCGCGCCCTTAAGCGGCCGGTGGGCCATGTCAGCACTGGCGCCATTCGCCCGCGACTAGATGGCCATGCCAGTGCTCGGCCGCGCCTCCCTGGCCGTCGCCGATGGAAAGGGCGATCGAGGGGTTGACCGTCGGCCGCTGCAGGTTCTTGTCCCATTGCCAGCCGCCGGGAACGCCGGGGCGCTGGAAGCGCACGCTGCCCCAGTGCTCGCCGCAGCACGGGCAGCGGAACGAGAAGCCGCCGACATAGCCGGAGGCCGCGGCCCAGTATTTCAGGGCGCCGGGAACCTTCGTATCGAGGATCGATTCGCCGTCGGCGAGGTATGAGGCCCTAACGGGTGCCATAGGATTCGCAGCAATTGGCGAAGCCGGCCGCGACCTTGGCCAGCTCGTCGTCGGTCGGCTGGGGGCCGCGCAGCACGGTCGAGTGTAGGAACGTGGCCTCGACGACGGTGAGGGCCTCATTGCGCGGGTTCTTGACGACGACATTGAGGCGCTTGCCGTCATCCGAGAGGGTGACGATCGGCACGAACGGCGGCGGCACGGCCTCGCCGAAGGCGGTCAGCACGCGGCGGTAGTCGGGTCCTGAGAACTTGGTCGGCGGCGGTTTGCGGACTGTCCTGGCCATGTCAGTGCGATGCCTGCTTGGGAACCTTGAGCGGTGGCTGAGCGGCCGCGCGCGGGGCCTCAATGACGGCGAGAACGCCCTTCTTCGGAACCTCGGCGGGCTTGGCCTCAATCGTCTTGAGGCCGGCGGTGTCGGCGATCAGGGCGCCCTTGGCGTCATGGGCCCAGCCGCGCACGCGGTCGGCGGCGTCGAGGATCTTGTGGAGATCGTCAGGACTGTCGGCCCTCATGGTGCGGACGACGTCGACGGCCTTGAGCACGAGTTCGGCGCCGAGCCCGCGGTAGACGTCGGGCTTGACCTCGCCGGCGTGGGCCGCCAGGCCGCGCAGCACGACGGTCAGGCGGCTTGCGGCGGGCTCCTCCGCCTCCGTCTGCTCGACGATCCATTCCGGGTTCTGCTTCGCCCAGCGGAACAGGGTGACGTGGTCGATGGCGAAGCCTTCTTCGCGGAGCCGGGCGGCGAGCTCGCGGTGCGAGGGCTTGCCGAGGACCATCCAGCGCTTGAAAGCGTGGTCCTTTGTGGGGAGAGGGGCCTTCGCCATGTCAGGCGAAGCCCAGTCGGCGGGCCATGACGCCCGGGTGAACGGAGTGGAGCAGGCAGGCGCCGTTGATCGTGCGCTTGGCGCCGGGGCGGTCGATGAGCGGCGGCGTGCACGCGCAACCGGCCTTCTGCGCCGGCGAGCTGCCGGGCTTGAGCCGGTAGAGGATCGTGACGATGGCGAGAAAGGCCTCGTGCACGAGCTTGCGCGGGTGGAAAGCCTCGACGGGGTGCGCGTCGGCGATCGGCGTGGAGCCGCAAAGGCGCCGCGCGTGGTTCTTGACGATCATGGGGTTTCCCTATGGTTGAGGAAATGGTCGGGGCCGCCGGTACGCATGACGCAATGCCGACGGCCCCTGTTCACCTGCCCGGTGAATGGTTGCGGGAGCAGGATTTGAACCTGCGACAACCGGATTATGAGCCCGGGGCTCTGCCAGACTGAGCTATCCCGCGAAACGGAAAAGCCCGCCAGGGTGCAATCCTGACGGGCTTTTCACTGGTG
>JACCDT010909949.1_pt1 | contig 10037 bp, 10 predicted proteins | sample 7446291 | NCBI WGS metagenome assembly JACCDT01 (sample SAMN15323446, study PRJNA562643) | freshwater metagenome | isolation source: river surface water | place: USA:Blue River Watershed | collected 2017-08-17 | reverse complement strand
GAGGATCAGCGCCTCTGTTTCAGTGCGCGTTACCGTAATTTCAAAACGAATAATGCGCTTGACCATACGCTCGATACGAGGTGATAGTTGAGTACGCTGAAAATAGCTCGATACGCGTTTTTTTAGATCCTTGGCCTTGCCCACATATAAGATATGTCCAGCTTCATCAAAGAGACGATATACACCTGGCAAGCCAGGTAAACGTTTAAGATCATTTTGAAGGGTTTTAGGGGACAAATTTGTCATGCGTTGGGATATTTTCTGCCAAATCGTCGATAACTATGGTGATGCTGGTGTGTGCTGGCGTCTAGCCCGATCCTTAGCCATTCAACATCAACAAAATATACGCTTATTTTGCGATGACCTGCATACGCTCAAATTATTGATGATGGACAGTAGCGATATTCCAGCTATTGAGGTTTTGCCATGGGAATCGAGCTATGCCAACTCCAGACATGGGGTGCAGCCACCAGATGTTGTTATTCAGGCATTCTCATGCGAGCTCCCAGAGCGTTATCTTAATAATCTACTCATCGCCCCACAAAAGCCTATCTTGATTCATCTGGAATACTTGAGTGCAGAACCATGGATCCTTGATTTTCATGGAAAGCCATCACCGCAAAACAATGGGTTACAAAAATATTTCTTCTTCCCAGGGTTTCAAAACAATACCGGTGGGCTTCTGCTAGACCCTATTGCAAATCAAGGGTCATTGCCCTGTCCATCTAGTCTACTAACGACCTGGAAACAGTGTCGTCACGATGCGAAGAAAATCAGCATCTTTTCCTATCCTGGAGCGCCAATCAAAGAATGGCTTGCACAGCTCAATCAAATCGGTCTAGAGTTTGATGTCTTCTTGGCATTCGGTAATGCGCAATTACTGAACCTTCAAAAACAACACTGGCCAAAACTGCAACTAATCTCTCTTCCCTTTATTCCGCAGGATGATTTTGATTACCTCTTATCTCAATGCGACTTTAATATCGTTCGCGGAGAGGATTCGTTTATACGCGCACAATTGGCTGGCAAACCTTTTATTTGGAATATCTACCCCCAAGAAGATGGTATCCACCTAGTTAAATTGAATGCCTTTTTAGATCTCTATCTTGCTGGAGCCAGCCCCGAACTAAGAGCTGAGGTCAACGATGCAATGGCTTGGGCAAGCCCAAAACAATGGTGGCCAAGGCTTGCGCAATGGAACGCGCTTGCTAGTGATTGGCGGTCTCAGCTGATAAAAAACCAGGCCGATGGGGGTCTAGCCGCTAGGCTCGTTCAGTTTGTCAGCTAGCCCCACAAAAGGTTAAAATGCTAGGTTTGAATAATTTGGCTTAATCGCCAAGCGAATATAGAAAATCTAGGAATTGTTATGAAAATCGCACAAGAACTTCGCGTAGGCAACGTTGTCATGATCAACGGGGAGCCAATGGTAGTCCAAAAACATGAGTACAGCCGTTCAGGTCGTAACTCAGCCGTGGTCAAAATGAAATACAAAAATTTATTAACAACGGCTCCAAATGAGGGTGTTTATAAGGCCGACGATAAATTTGATATCGTGATTCTTGACAAAAAAGAGTGTACATATTCTTACTTTGCCGATCCAATGTATACCTTTATGGATGGTGATTACAACCAATACGAAGTTGAAAAAGATAATATGGGTGACTCACTCAACTATCTTGAAGAAGGAATGGCTGTTGAAGTTGTTTTCTATGATGGTCGCGCTATCTCCGTTGAATTACCAAACTCCGTTGTACGTGAAATTACATATACAGAACCAGCTGTAAAAGGTGATACCAGTTCTGGAAAAGTATTGAAGAGCGCCAAGATTTCAACTGGCTTTGAAATTCAAGTGCCGCTGTTTTGTAGCACCGGCGACAAGATTGAAATTGATACCCGCACTGGCGAGTATCGAAGCCGCGCTAATTAATCAATCTCGCTAGTATAAAAAGCCCTCTTAATGAGGGCTTTTTTATATTAACAACTCCTGTGACACCTTTTTCTTGGGCCTGCCGCCCTTTGCGCCATTCTCTCGAGAACTTTTTGCCTTAGCAATACTTTTTACCCTTCCGGCCTTTGCTAAATGCTGCCGTAACATCCATTGATCACCGCCAAATACTCCTGACAATAGTCCTTCAACAGTTAAATCAACATCTAGTTTCGGCCAATAAAGTCCAGTTCCCATTGGACTTATTTCAATCACAGCTAATGATTCTGCGGATTTCCTTGCCAAACCCTCTGCTAATTTGGGGGGGAAAGAAAATGAAGATCCATTTGCCAGATCAATAACGATTTGACGGCTTTTAGAATCATAAGCGGCCTTTACGGCATATAACTGGGTAGCTCTTTCAAGTTTTCCTCTTTTTTTAGCCCTCTCTATTTTTAAAAGAGCTTCGTCAACCCATTGACTATTAACTTTTTTCTTAACTCTAGGCATGATATTTTTTCCACATCTTTTGCAGGATACTCAGATGTAAGTTCACTCCAAGAAGTGATTTACGCACCTCATACCTCTTTGGGTTACCCATTATTGAAATCAGCGACGGTGGATCAGTTAAGTTAATTTTGATCTCCCAGTCAGAGCCCAATACATGTGCATGAGGTGGTGGATGATCGTTTGTATAGATTGCAATGCGCAATTGTTTGAAGTAGATAGAGGGCACATAGTATTTTAACCTAACATGATAGGTTATTAGTATAACCCTATTTGATTAAATCAAATTGCTTGAGAAGGTTTTTTGCATGCAGATACTCAGGCTCACTCTGCAAAGAGTCCCATGATTGGTTTTGAGTGGTTGGAAAGAGCCTACTCAGGCGATTTGCAGACTCCGCTAGTTTTGAGTTGGATACTTTGAGATTGCTGAGCAATTGATCCGCCAAGTCAGGGCGGTTGCAAATCAATACAGAATCACAGCCTGCTTCAAGTGCTAACTGTGCACCTTGAACAACATTACCAGCAACGCTTGCACCCTCCATCGAGAGGTCATCACTGAAAATTACGCCTTCAAATTTTAGCTGTTTACGTAAGATCTTCTGTAGCCAAATCTTTGAAAATCCAGCGGGTAATTGATCAACTTTGGGGTAAATCACATGAGCGGGCATTACTGAGGCAAGACTTAAATCAAGCCACTCATAGGGCTTCATATCATCTCGCTCAATTACCTTCAAGGATCGTTCATCGACGGGCACCGCAATATGAGAGTCTGCGGCCGCCCACCCATGTCCTGGGAAATGCTTCCCACAATTTGCCATACCAGCTAAACGCAAGCCCTCATTCAAACTTTTTGCTAGAGCAAACACAATTTCAGGCTGACGATGAAAGGATCGATCGCCGATCACGCTACTATTACCGAAATCCAAATCGAGTACGGGAGTAAAACTAAAGTCCACACCACAGGCTCTAAGCTCCGCGGCAAGAACGTACCCGCACGCTGTTGCAGTTTTCATTGCCGCGATGGCCGACTGAGCGCCAGACCGTCCTTTAAACCACAACTCTCCAAGACGACGCATCGCAGGCAAATGAGTAAACCCATCCTGCTTACAACGCTGCACCCTTCCCCCCTCATGGTCTATGCAAATCAAGACGTCGGTGCGTATCGATTTAATTTGATCGGTCAGCTTTTTTAATTGAGAGCGGGATTTGAAGTTGCGCCCAAAGAGAATGACTCCGCCAGTCAATGGATGAGAAATTCGTTTTGCATCTACCTCATCCAGCTCCAAACCCATCACATCCAAAATGACAGGTCCAGGATTTTGATTTACCTGTTTAGTACTGTGCATGCCGATCAATCATCCTAAATAATTATTTGGGTCAAAGGTGCTCACAATTGGACTGCCATAGGTCACCACCACAAATGCCATCACCATATCCTGCTCATCTGTGACAGTAACCTGAGCCTCCCATTGCTTATCTTGCATAAATTGTGCAAGCGCACCAGAGTACTTGGTATAGGGTTTGCCGCTTGGCTCATTCAGAGTTTGCAAAGCGCGCCAGGTCATCGGCGCATGCATTCCTAAGCCAATTGCTTTTGAAAAAGCCTCTTTTGCTGCAAAACGGGTAGCTAGGTAAGCAATGCCGCGTTTGTGATTTCGTTTAAGCCGTTGCTGAAATACTAATAACTCTTCGTCCCCAAGAACTCTTTGGGCTAAACGTCCCTGTGTTCGCTCATAGGCAGCCTCAAGACGCTTCATCTGTAACAGGTCTGTGCCAATGCCAACAATCATGTTACTCGAGCCTCATTCATCAGCTGACGCATATCCTGAATTGCTTTGGTCCAACCCTTAAAAATAGCTTGAGCCACAATTGCATGGCCAATATTCAGTTCGCTAATTTCTGGGATACGAGCGATCAATTGGACGTTTTCCTCATTTAAACCATGACCCGCATTGACACGTAAGCCCAAGGATTTACCATAACGAGCTGCGTCCTGAATGCGCTTTAACTCGATGCCTTGAGAGGATAAATTGGCATCTGCATATGCACCTGTATGCAACTCAATCACACTTGCACCAGAAAGCTTGGCTGCATCAATTTGGTGAATATCAGGATCAATAAACAAAGAAACTCGGATACCAGCTTCCGTCAATTTAGCAACTGCCGATTTCACTGACTGATCATGGCTGATGATATCAAGCCCTCCCTCAGTGGTAACTTCTGTTCGTTTTTCTGGAACCAAACAGACATCATGCGGCCTAACCTTAACTGCGATATCGAGCATTTCGGGCGTAATCGCACACTCCAAATTCATACGCGTGCTGATTAATGGTCGCAAAGCAAATAAATCGGCATCCTTAATGTGCCGACGATCTTCCCGCAAATGTAGGGTGATGAGATCTGCGCCCGCCTCTTCTGCTAGTCGAGCAGCGATGATGGGGTCCGGATATGGGGTGCCCCGCGCATTCCTTAGGGTTGCGACGTGATCAATATTAATACCAAGTTCGAGAGCAGGCATACCTAATATTAAATGCTTTAAAGCGGATTTAGATTTTTTTAAGATCGATTAGGATTTGGCGTGTGGTCAGGGCCTGATCCTGGAGATGGATTCCCAATAGGAAACGCATCAGCTGCTTACTCTGACTTAAGGTATCACTATCCGTGAAATCACCTTGAGCCATGGCTTCCAAAGCTGTTCCTGTTAGAACTGGCCAATGACCTGGATCATCTGTCTGCCACGGCCGAATTCTCTTCTCAGGTTGATAGACATAACGCCCATCTGGCATAGGTCTATCTTGAGTCTCAACACAATGATCAAGTGCTGCAGCATATCCCGTTTCCCTCAATAAAGCCAACTCAAAAGGTCTAAGCGTTTGCTCAATACCAGCCCCGGATTCAGTGATTTGAGATAGAGCAAAAACGGTTTGCGCATAATGATCGTACAAGGACTCATAGGCGTCCTCGCGAGCTAAAAACTTCACCAAGAGTTCATTGAGATAAAACCCGCATAACAGAGCATCTCCCACGAGGGCTGGCGATCCCCCAACCCACTCTGATTTTGTCAAAGTACGCAACTCTGATTTACCGCTCCATGAAATCAATAGAGGTACAAAACGCTGCAGGACCGGACGCAAACTGGAATGAGGTCGTTTAGCCCCCTTGGCAATCAGAGCTAAGCGGCCATGGGAGCGAGTAAACACATCCAGAATAAGACTTGTTTCCTTGTAGGGGATGCTGTGCAGCACAAAGCCGGGCTCATCTAAAACGCGCGTGCCAGCCATTTATTCCAGACCTTGAGCCCGAAGTTCCGCAAGATCATCAGCCCAACCGCGCTTGACCTTAACCCAGGTTTCTAAAAAAACTTTGCCATCAAATAACTTTTCCATATCGAGGCGCGCTTCTGTAGAAATCTTTTTTAGACGCTCCCCTTTTTGACCGATGATCATTGCTTTATGACTATCGCGATCCACCAAAATAGTTGCAGCAATTCGTCTCATGGTGCCATCAAGTTTAAATTGATCAATAACGACAGAACTGGCATAGGGCAACTCATCACCGGTATATCGAAATACTTTCTCACGCAAAATCTCGGCAGCCATAAACCGCTCGCTACGATCTGTTAAGGTCTCAGCATCATATACCGCCTCACCTTCTGGCAAATACTCTTCAATGATATCCAAAAGCCGCCCGATATCGTCCTTATTTTTCCCGCTCATAGGGATGATTTCAGTGAACTCACGCTGAGGGGATAAGACCGTCTCAGATTCGCATCCCTTAGTTTGAGTAGCGATAACCTGCCATGTTTGACCCATCTTTTTCATGAACTCAAATAAAGCGGCATCACGATCTTGCGGATTATCAAAACGGGATGCAAACAAATCCAATTTATTTGCTATTAATAGAACTGGTTTATTTGCAGGCAATAAGCGCAAAACTTTGACATCGTCCGCACCCCAATATCCTGCCTCCACAATAAAACAAATAACATCAACATCGTTTAAGGTGCTTGTTACGGTCCGATTGAGTGTTTGATTTAAGGTGTTCATCACCTTTGTTTGAAACCCTGGAGTATCAATGAATATAAATTGAGCATGATCACGCGTTTGTACGCCAGCAATGCGATATCGGGTAGTTTGCGCCTTGCGAGAGGTAATGCTAATTTTTTGACCAACCAAGGCATTGAGTAGGGTTGATTTGCCCATATTGGGTCTACCCACTAATGCGATCGTGCCGCATTTAAACATCATTAATCCTTTAGCTTTAAAGGAAGCTGACCCTTCCCGGTCTCTGCTTTTGCTGCTTTTTTCTTAGCGGCGCGGGTCTTCTTTGGCTTACGAGTCTCTTGAGGCAGAGCTTTTTGAACGGCAGCCAGCGCGAGTTTTGCAGCCACCTGCTCGGCGGCACGACGCGAGGCACCCTCACCCTTTACGCTCACCTTCAAGTTAGCAATCGAGCACTCCACTTCAAATTGCTGATTATGGGCAGCTCCTGATGTTCCTACTACGTTATAAACCGGTAAGGGTAGCTGGAAACCTTGCAAATATTCTTGTAAAAGTGTTTTGTCATCTTTACCCAAGGTTTTTGGGTCTACATTTTGCAAGATGCTGGAATATAGCTTCCTCAAACTTGCTTTGGCTGCCTCAAAGCCACCGTCGATAAAGATCGCTCCAGCAATTGCCTCTAAGGTATCAGCCAAAATAGATGGCCTACGAAAGCCACCGCTTTTAAGCTCGCCTTCACCCAATTTCAAATAATCAGAGAGTAATAAGGCTTGGGCAATTTCATAGAGAGCCTGTTGCTTCACCAAATTAGCACGAACTCGCGATAGGTCACCTTCATCTAAATCAGAATACCGCTCATACAAAATCTCAGCAACGACGCAATTCAACACGGAGTCACCCAAAAACTCAAGCCGCTCATTATTCTTTTTACTGTGACTACGGTGTGTTAGGGCCTGATTTAACAACTCAGGCTTCTTAAATTGATAACCCAGGCGCCCTTGCAGTGGAGTTAGATCAAGGGTAGCGCGTGCATTCATGCTTAGTTAAAACTTCCAATACGGCCGAGAGATCCCATATTGAGCCAAATAAAGAATGCGCGGCCCACTAGATTTTGATCGGGGACAAATCCCCAGAAACGAGAGTCCAAACTGTTATCACGGTTGTCACCCATGACAAAATAATGACCCGGCGGTACCTTGCAGCTCATTGCAGTACCCTGATATTGGCAAAACTCTGCCCCAGGAAAACGCTCACTTTGATAGATCGTACTGCGATCTGGATCATTCAAAATTTGATGTTGATTACCGCCTAAATCGGCCGGATATGACTCGTTATATAAGCTTGCATAACGCATGCTTTCCGGATCTAGATATGAGCTACCTCCAGTGTATGAAAGTGGCTTGCCATTAATTGTTACTTTTTTATCTTGATACAAAATCTCATCACCCGGGATAGCAATAACCCGCTTGATGTAGTCGACCGATTCATCTTTAGGATAACGAAAGACAACTACATCCCCTCGTTTTGGGGTGCCAATATCAATTACTTTTTTATTAATGACTGGCAAACGAATTCCGTAGGTGTATTTATTGACCACAATAAAGTCGCCAATTTGTAGCGTCGGAATCATAGATCCCGATGGGATCTTAAAGGGCTCGATCAAAAAAGAGCGCAGGATAAACACGGCGACGATTACTGGAAAGAAACTAGCAGAGTACTCAAGCCATAAGGGCATCCGCTCAATTCCGGCAGCTCTGCGCTTAGGCGCAAAGTAGAGCTTATCTGCAACCCAGGCAATGCCAGTAATTACAACTAGGATAAACAGAATCAGGGCGAAGTTCATTTTTCTTCCACCTGCAATATCGCTAAGAAGGCCTCTTGAGGAATCTCCACGTTTCCAACCTGTTTCATGCGTTTCTTGCCCTCTTTTTGTTTCTCTAATAATTTACGTTTACGGGAAATGTCTCCGCCATAACACTTAGCCAAAACATTCTTACGCAACGCCTTCACGTTCTCGCGGGCAATAATATTGCTGCCAATAGCTGCCTGAATAGCAACATCAAACATTTGTCGGGGAATAATGCCGCGCATTTTTGCTACGACCTCCCGACCCCGATGCTGACTATTGCTGCGATGAACAATGATGGATAGAGCATCCACACGATCGCCATTAATCAAAATATCAACTTTCACCACATCAGCAGGGCGATATTCCTTAAATTCATAATCCATCGATGCATAACCGCGCGAGACCGACTTGAGGCGATCAAAGAAATCCAACACAATCTCTGCCATTGGCAACTCGTAGGTCAACTGCACTTGGCGACCTAAGTAAGTCATATTGGTTTGAATACCACGCTTACCAGTACACAAAGTAATCACGGAGCCGACATACTCTTGTGGCATATAGAGATTAACAGTCACTATAGGCTCAAGGATGGTCTCAATTTTGCTCGGATCAGGCATCTTTGATGGGTTATCAACCACCACCAGAGTTCCATCCCGCTGTTGCACTTGGTACACCACGGTAGGCGCCGTGGTAATGAGATTCATATCAAACTGGCGCTCTAAACGCTCTTGAACAATTTCCATGTGCAAGAGGCCCAGGAATCCACAACGAAATCCAAAACCTAGAGCTTGCGAAACTTCGGGGTCATATTGCAAAGACGCATCGTTTAGCTTGAGCTTCTCAAGAGACTCACGCAGAGCATCGTATTGATTTGCCTCTACTGGATAGAGGCCAGCGAATACTTGGGGCTTCACCTCTTTAAATCCCGGTAAGGGCTCTGCTGCAGGAGCCCTTCCCTGCTGTCCAGCCGCATGGGTTACGGTATCACCCACTTTTGCTGCTTTGAGCTCCTTGATGCCGGCAATGATGAAACCCACTTCCCCAGCGCTGAGCTGACTCCGCGTTAATGATTTTGGAGTAAACACTCCCAGTTGCTCAACTAAATGTGTAGAGCCTGTAGCCATCAATAAAATCTTATCTTTTGGTTTTAGGGTGCCATTCACCACTCGAACTAACATGACAACACCGACATAGTTATCAAACCAAGAATCAATAATCAATGCCTGCAAAGGTTTTGTCGCATCACCCTTCGGTGGGGGTACGCGCCGAATCATTTCCTCGAGAACATCAGCAACCCCTAAACCTGTTTTTGCTGAGCAGGTTACGGCATCATGCGCATCAATGCCAATCACATCCTCAATCTCTTTTTTTGCAGACTCGGGGTCTGCAGACGGCAGATCAATTTTGTTCAGAATGGGGATAACCTCCACACCGAGTTCTGTAGCGGTATAGCAATTAGCAACCGTTTGCGCTTCAACACCTTGGCTTGCATCGACTACTAGCAAAGCACCCTCACACGCAGATAGCGAACGACTTACCTCATAGGAAAAGTCAACGTGCCCAGGGGTATCAATTAAGTTTAGGTTGTACGTTTTGCCGTCCCGCGACTTATAGGTTAATGCGGCAGTTTGCGCCTTAATCGTAATTCCGCGCTCGCGCTCAATGTCCATTGAATCGAGGACTTGTTCTTCCATCTCGCGGTCGGATAAACCCCCACACAGCTGAATGATTCGGTCCGCTAGGGTTGATTTGCCAT
>JACCDT011514770.1_pt1 | contig 10042 bp, 7 predicted proteins | sample 7446291 | NCBI WGS metagenome assembly JACCDT01 (sample SAMN15323446, study PRJNA562643) | freshwater metagenome | isolation source: river surface water | place: USA:Blue River Watershed | collected 2017-08-17 | reverse complement strand
GGCCTTTGCCGACGTCTACCGCTACGTGGCCGAGCCATCGGCGATGGCGGTGACCCCCGCGCAAATGCTCGATGACGCCTACCTGGCCAGCCGAGCCAAGCTGATCGACATGAACAAGGCGCAGGATTTCAAGGCCGGCAACCCGGTCAAGGGCGGCACCATCTACCTCACGGCCGCCGACGAGAACGGCATGATGATCAGCTTCATCCAGAGCAACTTCATGGGCTTCGGTTCGGGTTGCGTCGAGCCTACCTTCGGCATCAGCCTGCAGAACCGTGGCCATGGGTTCAACGTGGATCCGCAGGGCCATAACAAGGCCAACCTCGTGGCACCGGGCAAGCGGCCCATCCACACCATCATCCCGGCCTTCCTCACGAAAGACGGCCAGCCCGTGATGAGCTTCGGCGTGATGGGCGGCAATATGCAGCCGCAGGGCCACCTGCAGACGCTGGTGCGCATGCTGGACTACGGCCAGAACCCCCAGGCCGCCTGCGACGCGCCGCGCTGGCGCTACAACGCGGGTTTCGAGATCAACGTCGAGGCCAGCATGAACCCCGTCACCGTACTGGGCCTTGCCGCCCGCGGCCACCGCGTCGAAGTGATCAACGACAACTACCAGGACTTCGGCGCGGGCCAGTTCATCTGGCGCGCGGGCGACCCCAAGGTCGAGGGCTATGTGGCGGCCAGCGATCCGCGGCGTGACGGCCAGGCGGCGGGCTTCTGATCCAGGTCGGCGCCGGTGAAATCAATTGCTCCTGAAAATGTAGCAACCGGTTTTGCGTTCGCCGTCATCGGCGCCATCGCCTTCAGCGGCAAGGCCATCATCGTCAAGCTGGCCTACCGCCATGGCGTGGATGCGGTCACGCTCATCATGTACCGCATGCTGTTCGCGCTGCCGCTGTTTGCGGCCATGGCGTGGTGGGCCAGCCGGGGCAGGGCGCCGCTCACGCGGGCCGAGGCCCTCGGCGTGCTGGGCCTGGGCTTTTCGGGCTACTACCTCGCGAGTTTCCTGGACTTCGCAGGCCTGGCCTATGTCACGGCTTCGCTGGAGCGCCTCATCCTCTACCTCACGCCCACACTGGTGCTGCTCATCGGATGGCTGCTCTACCAGCGGCGCGCCAGCCGCCTGCAGGTGCTGGGGACTCTGGTCAGTTACGCCGGCGTGCTGCTGGTCTTCGGGCATGAACTCACCTTGGCCGGTGCCGACGTGGCCTGGGGCTCGCTGCTGGTGTTGCTCAGCGCCGTGAGCTATGCCTTCTACCTGAGCTACAGCGGCGAGCTGGTCAAACGCCTGGGATCGCTGCGCCTCGTGGGCCTGGCCACCAGCGTCGCCTGTGTGCTGTGCATCCTGCAGTTCCTGCTGCTGCGCCCGCTGTCGGCGGCGCAGGTGGCCCCCGAGGTGATCTGGCTGTCGCTGCTCAACGCCACCGCCTGCACGGCCGTGCCGGTGCTGCTGGTGATGATGGCCATCGAGCGCATCGGCGCCGGTGCGACGGCGCAGGCCGGCATGGTGGGCCCCATGTCGACCATCCTCATGGGGGTGTGGCTGCTGGGCGAGCCCTTCACGGCCTGGGTCGTGGCCGGCACCGTGCTGGTGCTGGCGGGCATCTACGTCTTCAGCCGGGCGCCGCGTTCAATGGCGGCTTGAGGCCAGCCCCCGTATCATTTCTTTCATTCATCTTCTTTGCAAAGGTAAGACATCATGGATCTTGGAATCGCAGGCAAGTGGGCCCTGGTGGGTGGCGCAAGCAAGGGGCTCGGCTATGGCTGTGCCCAGGCACTGGCTCGTGAGGGCGTGAATGTCGTGATCGTCGCGCGCGGCGCCGAGGCCCTGGAGGCCGCAGCCGCCCGGCTGCGCAGCGAGAGCAAGGGTGTGGAGGTCATCGCCGTGCCGGTGGACATCACCACCCCGGCGGGCCGCGAGGCCATCTTTGCCCGGCGCCAGGACTTCGACATCGTCGTCACCAATGCCGGCGGCCCGCCGCCCGGTGACTTCCGTGACTGGGACCGTGAGGCCTGGATCAAGGCGGTGGACGCCAACATGCTCACGCCCATCGAGCTGATCAAGGCCACCATCGACGGCATGGCCGAGCGTGGTTACGGCCGCATCGTCAACATCACGTCCAGCGCGGTCAAGGCCCCGATCGACATCCTGGGCCTGTCCAACGGCGCACGCAGCGGTCTGACCGGTTTTGTCGCTGGCGTGGCGCGCAACCCCAAGACGGCGGCCAGGGGCGTGACGATCAACAACCTGCTGCCCGGTGCCTTCGATACCGACCGCCTGCGCCACACCATGGCAGGCGCGGTGCAGAAGACCGGCAAACCGATGGAAGAAATTGCCGACGCACGGCGCCAGACCATCCCGGCCCGCCGCTTCGGCACCCCCGAGGAGTTCGGTGCCATCTGCGCCTTCCTCTGCAGCCAGTACGGCGGCTACATCAACGGCCAGAACGTGCTGGCCGACGGTGGTGCTTATCCCGGCACGTATTAGCGCCTGACCGACGACACCACGATGCCGCAGACGATGAGCACGAACGCGGCGCCGTGGTAGAGCTGGGGCAGTTCGCCCAGCAGCACGGTGGACATCAGCGCGGCCAGCAGGGGCGTGAGGTTGCCAAAAAAGCTGGCCACGGTGGGACCGGCGCGCTGCACGCCGATGCCCCAGGCGCGGTAGGCCAGCACGGCCGGGCCCACGGCCACGAAGACCAGGGCCAGCACAAGCGGCCAGCCCCAGGCGATGGGCTGGTCCACCACCGCCCATTCGCCCGCGGCGAACAGCGCTGACCAGGCCAGGCCATAGACGATCTGGGCCATGAGGAAGGCCGCCCAGTCGCCGCGGATGCGCTCGGGTTCACCGCCCGGGCGCGCGAGCATCCAGCTGTAGAAGGCCCAGCAGACCGAGGCGACCAGGATGTAGATGTCGCCCGTCACGAGCTGCACCTGCAGCAGGGTCTCGAGCCGGCCGCGGCTGAGCACCAGCAGCACACCGCTGATGGACAGCAGCGCGCCCAGGAGCTGGCGGCGCGAGACCGGGGCTGCAAAAAAGAGGCGGCCGATGAGCTGCATCCAGATCGGCATGCTCGCCGCGACCAGGGTCACGTTGATGGGCGAGGAGGTCTTGAGGGCGAGGTACTGCAGCGCGTTGTAGGCCCCCACGCTGAGCAGGCCCAGCCAGGCAAAGCGGCGCCAGTGGGTCCACAGCCCGCTGTCGCGTCGCAGCACCCAGGCGGCCAGCGGCAGCAGGATCAGCCCGGCCAGCGCCCAGCGCAGCAGGTTGAGCATCATGGGCGGAATGAGTTCGGTGACCATGCGACCGACGACAGCATTGCCCGCCCACATCAGGGGCGGCAGCGTCAGGAGCAGGGCGGTGGAGGCGGTCAGGCGGACTTGCATGGCCTGCACTTTAGCAAGGGTGGGCGATGACCCGGCGGCAGCACCGGCGCGGGGCCTCCCGTAGAATTTCGCGCATTCCCAGCGACAACCACGGAGACACGACATGAGCCAGAACCGAACCCGCGCCGTGCGCATCAACCAGCATGGTGGCCCCGAAGAGATGAAGATCGTCGAGGTCAGCGTAGGCGACCCCGGGCCCGGCGAGATCCGCATCCGCCACCACGCCTGCGGCCTGAACTTCATCGACGTCTACCAGCGCACCGGGGTCTACCAGCTGCCCATGCCGGCCCAGCTGGGCATGGAGGCCGCCGGTGTGGTCGAAGCCGTGGGCGAGGGCGTGACCCACTTGAAGGTTGGCGACCGTGCCGCCTATGCCAGCCAGCCGCCGGGCGCCTATTGCGATGTGCGCGTGCTGCCGGCCCGCTGCGTCTGCAAGCTGCCCGACCACATCTCCTTCGAGACCGGCGCCGCCATGATGCTCAAGGGCCTCACGGCCCAGTATCTCCTCAACAAGGCGCGCCCGGTGGAGGGCCTGCAGCCGGGTGACCACGTGCTGTTCCACGCCGCCGCCGGGGGCGTGGGCCTGATCGCCTGCCAGTGGGCACGCGCCCTGGGCCTGCAGCTCATCGGCACGGCCGGGTCCGACGCCAAGTGTGCGTTGGCCAAGGCCAACGGTGCGGCCTACATGATCAACTACGCCACCGACGACTTTGCCGCGCGCGTGAAGGAGATCACGGGTGGCAAGGGCGTGAAGGTGGTCTACGAGTCGGTGGGCAAGGACACCTGGGACAAGTCGCTCGACTGCCTGCGGCCCTTCGGCCTGATGGCCAGTTTCGGCAATTCCTCGGGCGTGGTGCCGCCCTTTGCCCCGGGCAGCCTGGCGGCCAAGGGCTCGATCTACGTCACGCGCCAGACCCTCTTCACCCACATCGCCACGCGCGAGAGTACCCAGGCCATGGCCGACGACCTGTTTGCCATGGTGGGCAGCGGCAAGGTGAAGATCAACATCGAGCAGCGTTACCCGCTGGAGCAGGTGCAGCAGGCCCACCGCGACCTGGAGGCCCGCAAGACCACGGGCAGCACCATCCTCACGCTCTGAGCGTGGGGGGCTGGCCGCGCGCCGCGCGGTCAGCGCAGCAGCGTGAGCACCATGCGGGGCAACTGGTTGGCCTGGGCCACCATGGCCGTTCCCGCGTTCTGCAGGATCTGCGCGCGCGACAGCGCCGCGGTCTCCTGGGCGAAATCGGCGTCCATCACGCGTGAGCGGCTGGCCGTGAGGTTCTCGCTGCTGATCTGCAGGTTCTTGACAGCGGTTTCGAAGCGCGACATCTGCGCGCCGAGTTTGGCGCGGGTGCCGTTGACGTAGTCCAGGGCCTTGTCGATGCGACGCATGGCGAGGTTGGCGCCATCCACGCTGCTGATGTCCACCGTGTTCAGACCGAGCGCGCCGAGGTTCATGGAGCCGATGGCGGTGTCGATGGTCTGCCCGGCATTGGCCCCGACCTGGAAGGTCTTGAAGTTGCCTGTCGCACCGGACTTGCTCACCTCTTCCCAGGTCTCCACGAAGCCGCTGAGCACGTCCTGGCCGCTGCGGTTGCCGAAGTCCTGCACGACGCTGGCGGCTGTCTGCGCCACGCCGCCGTCGGCATCCAGACCGCCGATGGCCCCGGTGTCGGTGTTTGTGAGGTCCAGGGTGGCGAGGTAGGCCGCCTTGTTCGTGTTGAAGTCCGCTACAAAGGCAGCCTGGCTGGCGTAGGCGCCGCCGCTGGCGTTGGCGAAGGCGTCGTTCAGCGTCTGGCCGGCGGTGGTCTGCAGGTACTGCAGCATGTCCTGCACGCCGTTGCCGCCGGCGGACTGGATCTTCTCGTGCAGATAGCGCACCGCCAGATAGGCAGCCGAGTAGTCGGGGCTGGTGCCGCCCCAGGCCGTGATGTCGTCGCCCAGCACGGCGACCGAGCCGTCCGCAGCGACCCGCTCGTCGGCCCCGTGGATGAATTCGGCTGCGCCTTCGAGGAACCAGGTGGCGGTGCCGTCGCTGGCCAGCTCACCCCAGCTCGCTCCGGTGGCCATGATGGCGTGCACCATCTCGTGGGCGATGATGCGATCGCTGTAGAAGGGCGCGGTGCCGCCATTGGGCAGGTTGGGTGTGGAGAAGTCGGCCAGGTCGACCTGCAGGCGGATGTTGGTGCCGGGGCCGGTGCCGCCGGTGGAGGACACCACCCGGGCCGCCGTGTTGCCCGCGCCGTCCGTGAAGGTGGATAGTTCGATGCTGATGGCGTTGCCCGAGGCCGTGATGCCGTAGGCCTGGCGGATCATGTTCTCGGACACTTCGAGCCAGCCGCCCTCCAGCCCCTCGAGGATGGCGTCCTTGGTGCTGTCCGCGTAGCCGGTCATCTTGGTGCGGACCTGGTCGAAGATCTTCTGTCCGTTGAACTCGCTGGCCACACTGATGCGGTCGATTTCCGCAGCGAGCTGGTTGACCTCCTGCTGCAGGGCCTGCCGGTCCGAGGCGGAGTTGGTGGCATTGGCCGATTGCACCGCCAGTTCGCGGATGCGCTGCAGGTTGGCCGCAATGGTCGATGTGGCGCCCTCGGCCGTCTGCAGCATGGAGATGCCGTCGTTGGCGTTGCGGATGGCCTGGTTCTGGCCGCGGATCTGGCTGGTGAAACGTTCGGAAATGGCCAGGCCCGCGGCGTCGTCGCGGGCGCTGTTGATGCGCAAGCCGCTGGACAGCCGCTGGATGGACGTGGCAAAAGCCGACTGATTCGTGCCCAGATTCCTCTGGGCTGTCAGCGACAGCATGCCGGTGTTGATGACCATCCCCATGATGGAGCCTGTGTTCCGTTCGCCTCGTTGTGTGCAGGGCCCATGGCCCGACCGCGGTCCGCCCGCAGGAAAGACCGCCTCTGCACTGTTTTCGGCAACTGGCCGGGAAACTGGGGCTTTATTTTTGGATGGGGGAAAACACCCGAAGCACGGGGCTAAAGTTCCTCGTCCTCGTGCCGACGGCTGCGCCAGATCGCGCGGCCCAGCCAGAGTGCGCCGATGCCGGCGCCCAGGAAACCCAGCAGGCCGAAGGCCGGCAGGCCCAGCAGGGTGGGGCCGCCGCCCACCGTCATCACGATGGAGGAGCCGATGATGAGCGCCGCAATGATCAGCGCCAGCGAGAGGCGGTTGGCCGCACGGTCGAGCTGGTCACCGACGTGCCGCAGCGAGCGGCTCTCGATGTCCAGGCCCATGCGGCCCTGGCGGGCCCGGCGCAAGAGGCGGCCGAGGTCCTGGGGCAGCTGCTCGGCCAGCTCCATCAGCCGCTGCAGCGACCCCCAGGTACGGCGGGCCAGGGCACGGGGCCGGTAGCGCGAGCGCACGACCTGCTGCAGCAGGGGCAGGGCCTCGGTGGCCATGTGGAAGTCCGGGTCCAGGCCGCGACCCAGGCCTTCGAGGGTGATGAAGGTCTTGATCAGCAGGGCCAGGTCCGGCGGCAGGGCCAGCCGGTTCTCGCGCAGGATGCTGCTCACGTCCACCAGCATCCGGCCCAGGCTGAGCTCGGCCAGCGGCGTGCCGTGGTACTGGTCGATGAAGGCCTCGACCTCGCTCTCCAGCCGTTCCTGCGGCACGGGCTGGCCATCGCGTGTCCAGTCCAGCAGCACGTCGACCACGGCCTGGGGCTCGCGTTGCACCAGGCCCAGCAAGAGCTTGAGCAACTGCTGGCGACGGCGCTGCGTGAGGTGCCCGACCATGCCGAAATCGATGAAGGCGATGCGGTGCTCCGGCAGGTAAAAGACGTTGCCCGGATGCGGATCGGCGTGGAAGAAACCGTCCTCGACGATCATCTTGAGCACGGCCTGCGCGCCGCGCCGCGCCAGCAGACGCCGGTCCAGCCCGGTCTCGGTGAGTTGCCCCAGTGCCTGCCCCGGGATACCGTGCACATGGTCCTGCACGTTGACCCGCTCGTGGGTCCAGGCCCAGTGGGTGCGGGGGATGCTGACCCAGGGAAAGACCGCCATGTTTTTCGCCAGCCGCTCGGCGCTGCGGCATTCGCTGGCCAGGTCCAGCTCGCGGTGCAGCGAGCGGCCGAATTCGCGCAGCAGCAGCCGCAGGCGGTAGGGGGCCAGGGCTGGCAGTTCGGCTTCGGCCAGGGCGGCCAGGCGATCGAGCAGGCGCAGGTCGGCGTCGATCACCTCGCGGATGCCCGGCCGCCGGATCTTGACCACGACCTCGGTGCCATCGTGCAGCCGCGCGCGGTGCACCTGCGCGATCGAGGCGGCAGCCAGCGGCTCGGGATCGAACCAGGCAAAAACCTGCTCGGGCTCTCCGCCCAGGTCCTCGCGCAGCTGGGCCCGCAGGCTTTCGAAGGGCAGGGCAGGGACCTGGCTGTGCAGCTTCTCGAACTCCGCGATCCACTCGGGGCCGAACAGGTCGGCCCGGCCGGCCAGGATCTGGCCGAGCTTGACGAAGGTGGGACCCAGCTCTTCCAGCGCCTTGCGCAGCTGTACGGGGGGCGGCAGCTGCGCGAGGTCGGCGGCATGGTCCCAGTGCAGGCGATGGCCGGCCTTGTCCAGCACGCCCGCCAGGCCCCAGCGCCGCACCAGCTCGCCCAGGCCGTGGCGCATCAGCACGCCCGCAATCTCCTGCAGGCGGCCCAGGTTGCTGCGTCGGACACCGTGCTGCGTGGGAGCGCTCATGGTGCCAGTATCGCCGACCGGGGCCTCAGGGGCGGGAGCGGCGCACCCGCAGGACCTCGTCGAGCAGCAGCAGGATCACGCCCAGGGTGATGGCACTGTCGGCCAGGTTGAAGGCCGGGAAATGCCAGCGGCCGATGTGGAAGTCCACCATGTCCACCACATAGCCATGGACCAGGCGGTCGATCACATTGCCGATGGCGCCACCCATGACGCAGGCCAGGGCCAGACAGAAGAGCTTCTGGCCCGCGTGGGCGCGCATGAGGTAGACCATGAACACCGTGGCAGCCACGCCGATGCCCACGAAGAACCAGCGCTGCCAGCCGCCGGCACCGGCCAGGAAGGAAAAGGCGGCGCCGCGGTTGTGCACCCGCACGAGGTTGAGCCACTCGGTCAGGTAGGTGCTCTCACCCGGGTGGTAATAGATCAGGATGGCAACCTTGCTGAGCTGATCGAGCACCAGGATCAGCAGGGCGATGCCCAGCCACTTCCACAGGCCCCGCCCGGCGCTGGATGTCTTGCCCATCATGCGACCTGCCGCGTTTCGCCTGCGCCGTAAAGGTTGCTGGTGCAGCGGCCGCAGAGCGTGGGATGCGCGGCGTCGTGGCCCACATCGTCGCGGTAGTGCCAGCAGCGTTCACATGTGGTGGCCGTGCTGGGCTCGACCTGGACCGTCAGCTCAGAACCGGCCTGCAACGTCACGGCCGAGGTGATGAAAACGAACTTCAGGTCCTCGCCCAGGCTGGCCAGCAGGGCGTGGTCGTCGGCGTTCGCGGCCAGGGTGATGGTGGCCTGCAGCGAGGCGCCTACCTTGCCTTCGGCGCGCAGGGCTTCGATGTCCTTGTTGACTGCGTCGCGGATCTCGCGGATGCGGGCCCACCTGGCCAGCAGTGCGGCATCGGGCGCGGGCAAGTCACTGTAGGTTTCCAGGAAGATGGATTCGGACGCGCCGAACACCTTCCACGCCTCCTCCGCCGTGAAGCTGAGGAAGGGTGCCATCCAGCGCAGCATGGCGTGCGTGATCTGGTGCAGCGCGGTCTGTGCGCTGCGGCGTGCCAGCGACTTGGGCGCCGTGGTGTAGAGCCGGTCCTTGAGCACGTCGAGGTAGAACGCGCCCAGGTCCTCACTGCAGTAAACCTGCAGCTTGGCCACGACGGGGTGGAACTCGTAGACCTCGTAGTGCGCGAGGATTTCCTTTTGCAGCTCGGCGGCGCGCGCCAGCGCATAGCGGTCGATCTCCAGCAGCTGGTCCGCAGGCACGGCGTCCTTGGCCGGATCGAAGTCGCTCACGTTGGCCAGCAGGAAACGCAGGGTGTTGCGGATGCGGCGGTAAGCGTCGACCACACGGGCGAGGATCTTGTCGTCGATGCCCAGGTCGCCCGAGTAGTCGGTGGCCGCGCACCAGAGGCGGATGATCTCGGCGCCCATCTTCTCGCTGACCTGCTGCGGGGCCACGACGTTGCCCACGCTCTTGCTCATCTTGCGGCCCTGGCCGTCCACGGTGAAGCCGTGGGTCAGCAGGCCGCGGTAGGGCGCGCGGCCGTACATGGCGCAGGCGGTGAGTAGCGAACTGTGGAACCAGCCGCGGTGCTGGTCATGGCCTTCCAGGTACAGGTCGGCCTCGGGGCCGCCGTCCTCGTGCCCGCTGTGCGGATGCGAGGTCTTGAGCACCGTGGTGTGCGTGGTGCCGGAGTCGAACCAGACTTCGAGGATGTCGCTGCTCTTGCTCCACTGCGCGGCATTCGAGGTGTCGCCGATGCGCTGCAGGATATCGGCGCAGGAGAGCTTGCTCCAGGCCTCGATGCCGCCCTGCTCGACGACCTCGGCTGCGAGGTCGATGATCTCGGGCGTGCGCGGATGCGGCTCGCCGCTGTCCACGTCGAGCAGGAAGGGCAGGGGCACGCCCCAGCTGCGCTGGCGCGAGATGCACCAGTCGGGCCGGTTGGCGATCATGTCGCGCAGGCGGG
>JACCDT010286763.1_pt1 | contig 10044 bp, 16 predicted proteins | sample 7446291 | NCBI WGS metagenome assembly JACCDT01 (sample SAMN15323446, study PRJNA562643) | freshwater metagenome | isolation source: river surface water | place: USA:Blue River Watershed | collected 2017-08-17 | reverse complement strand
TTCAGTTTTGTGTGGTTTTCAAGGTTTTTCAAGACATTATGCCAGACATTATCTATGACATTATCCCAGACATTATACAAGACATTATCCGAGACATTAACCCTGACATTATCCAAGACATTTCTACAGACATTATGCCTGACATCATCCAATACATTAATCCTGACATTTTTCCAGACATTATCCCTTACGTGGCTTTGTGTGTTTAGTTTTATCATATTTGTTTTGTGTGGTTTTCGAGGTTTTTTAAGACATTATGCCAGATATTATTCCTGACATTATCCAAGACATTATTCCTGACATTTATACAGACATTATTCAAGATATTATTCCTGACATTATCCAAGACATTATTCCTGAGATTATCCAAGACATTATTCCTGACATTATCCAAGACATTATCCCTGACATTATCCCTGACATTATCCCTGACATTATTTCTTACGTGGCTTTTTGTGTTTAGTTCAATCATTTCAGTTTTGTGTGGTTTTCAAGGTTTTTCAAGACATTATGCCAGACATTATCTATGACATTATGCCAGACATTATACAAGACATTGTTCGAGACATTATTCCCAACATTATCCAAGACATTACCCAAGACATTATTCCTGAAATTATCCAAGACATTAATCCTGACATCATCCCAGACATCATCTGTTACGTGGCTTTGTGTGTTTAGTTCAATCATTTCAGTTTTGTGTGGTGGGCCCGGTAGGAATTGAACCTACACTCCTTCGGTTATGAGCCGAACGCTTTACCATTAAGCTACAGGCCCGAATTGGTCGGGGCAGAGGGACTTGAACCCTCATAGTATTATTGCTACTGACAGATTTTAAGTCTGTTGCGTCTACCGATTTCGCCACACCCCGATATTTAATTTTCAATTACAATCTATTATACGCACAATCAGAAAGAATTTCACACAAAACTGACACAAAACTAAAAAGCCCATGCACACCCATTGTAATCAGAGATCATTTGGGATCTTGTGGTATCAATTTCATCACCAGAGGCATCATATCCCCACACTTGATCTCCCACGCAAGCAAGGTTGTACTTTCTGGATGCAAAAGAGCCAACCAACAATATACAATCCGAGAAGTCACTATTAGCTGAAATTTTATTCAACATTTGTTCAGTGGTCATTTTGTTACTCCCACTTCTCTCACAATCTTACCAAGAGGCGGATTGATTCTACTTATTGATGTTAGATTATCTGCGAATGCCAAGATAGAATCAATTTCCCCATTCTCCTTGAGAAGGCAAGCGAACTTTGTATTCTCTAAATGCTGGAAGCCATGAAATTCCCCTCCAAATTCAGCCACCTTTTTGGGTGTTGTTTCTTTTAGTGAGATTTTAACAATTCTCTCAGAGCCATCGTCATAAACAAGATGAAGTTCTTCACCATCAACTAACAAATATTCATCTAAGCAATCGTGAAAAGTAGTGTCTCCAGCCTCATTGATGATGTAATAATGAGATTCGATTGGATTGGCAGTAACACTTTCCATATTCAGTGTGGTCATTTTGCTACTCCCACTCCTCTCACAATCTTAGCCCCACCCTTCAAAGCATCTTTAAGCACTCCTTCTACATCATTCAAAAAATAATAATCTTTAACAAAGCCTTGTTCTTTCATTTGCTCAAAAGATAAAGGTATAAGAATCACCTCTTTTTCGCCGCCTTCCATTGTTAATAATGGATACAAATCAGAAAATAATAGCAATGACCAGATAGTTCCATCTGTGAAATGGATTTCGTCGCCTGTGTAAGGCACCCCCTCTTCATATTCAAAAACTCTTGTGAAGTTTAGCGATGGAGTATCCATGATTTCATCAGTAAACGATAGCTCCACTTGCTCGGTAACCACTTTAAAGTTGTTTCGTGAAAGGTCTTCAGATTCATCAGGTCTGGTTATTTTTTCTAAAGCCTTCTCACAGGCTTTTTCAAATTCATCTTCTTTGTCAACATTTAATATATCTTTGAATGCATGGTCAAACTCTACTAAGATTATGTCTCCAAGGTTCCAGCCTAGCAATTTCATTTCTTCAATCCATCGCTCTTGATTTCGCTTGATTTCCTCATCGCTATAGTCTGTAGTACTACCGAAATAGTTAGCACTATAAAATTTTTCAATGTAGTTTCTATTAAAGATTATTTCTGTCATTATGTATTATTCCTCTGAGTTGTGAAAATTGGCTTCTCCTGATTCAGTTTCAATTTTAATTAGGTTTTTGCTGATGAAATCAATATTTGTTTTTTGTGTGAATTGTGGTGCATCGATAATTTTCCAACCAGATTCTTCTCTGACCACACATCTTCCTCGTTTGAAACCAGCAGGACAATCATTCCAGTTCACTTTCTTTTCAATCATTAACATGTCTTGAATGTCATTGCAAGATTTCTTATGTAATTGTTTGTGAGAAAAATGATATTGACCAAGCATTTGGATTGAATTTCTAACAGCATCTTGTTGCCTCCACACAAAACAATTATGCACTTCAACAATATCTGGAATTACCCAGCATCTTGAATCAAACAAGGCAAGTGATCGGTTTTCAATAAATTCTCCTAGCTGGTAAATTAAACTTACAGCAGTTTCTAAACCAGTGATTGTTTTTTTCCAACGTTCCAAGCGAAGATCATTGAACTTGGCAGTAGCTAAAGCAGCACTAATGCTGGTAATTTTTTGAACATTTCCATCAAACCATGCATCTGTAGTAATTTTTGTAAAATCAGTGAGAGCCAAAGTAATTTCATCACTCTGTACATATGCAAGTTTACATCCTTGAATATTTTCACACAAATACTTTGCTGTATTGTCCATATCGCGCATAAGTCCTAAATCATATGGTCTTTTGCAATGTTTGGTGTAAGTGTGAAAAGCTTTTCCATCAAGTCTAATCATGGTATGAGTTCTACGAGGAAGAAGACTCTGAGATCTCCTTTCATAGTTTTTCATTCTGTCGCCAAGGTTATCGGATTTCATACATGTAATATTACGCAATTTTCTGAAAAATAGGTAAGTTTTGTGTGATTATTTGTAGAATGGCCTAAAAGCATCGATAAGATATTGCCATACGATATCTTTACAAACTTCTGAGGGAGGCAAATCTTTAAAATGAATAAGACATGGATGCTTTTTATTTTCTTGATTGAAGTCGCCTAAAGTCCAACCATCTTTCAATTTCAGATCCATCCAAAGTTCGTGATTTTCTTCAGCGGTTCTAGGAGGATTTGAATACAGATCAATTACAGCTTTTTCTGCTAATACTCTTTCAGTTTCAGACAGCTTTTCCCATTTTAATACAACAGATCCATCCATTCTTGGAATTTGGCATGTAACAGAATGTATCATCTCTGCAATTTGTCTCGCAGAGAGAGAAAAATCAATTCCAGACATCAAACACCACCACTTTATCTTCAAAGTTTGGAATTCTAGCCATTTGTTCTTTGTAATTAGGTAGCGAATTAGAAACGAATATCTTGTCAAATTTTTCTGTTAATTTCTCTAAAGCATTATTGCTAAACACACCATGAAAAATGAATAGATGCTTTTCTGTTTCTGAAGGCATACTATCTGCAACAGAAATGAAGGTATTGCCCCCATCACAAAGATCATCAATTACTAACACTTTTCTGAAATTTGGCGAGAAATTTGGAATTTTGTGTGAAATAATTCTACCTGTATCTTGATCTCTTTCCTTCTCACAGATCATACAATTGTGGTTTTTAATTAAATTTTCGTATCTCTTAAAAGCTGATTCGTCGGGGCAGACAATTAAGTGATAATCATTCAGATTGATGCAATCTGGAATATAGAATTCGTACATACTATCTTCTAATAAATTGTTACAATGTGGTGCTAGATACTTTGTGTTATTGGAGGATTGTTTTTGTGCAACATTACATACGACATATTCATCTGTAGTGTATTTGTCGCATCTTGCTCCATAATAGTAATTTATGTAGAACGAGCAATTAGGTACAGTGTATCTTAATTGATTAAATAAATCTAAAATGGTTGGGTTGCACAAAGACGCTTTTACATCAAAATTCAACATATTATTTTGTACTAAATAACACTTTTTGATTTTGAATTGCACTTGACCATCTGGAAAGAGATTGTATTCCCAAGGAATAATATTTCCAGATGGGTCTTTGATTTGTATTAGTGATAAAATGTTTGGATCGTTTGCTTTCATAATAAAGTATTGGGAGAATCGGGCGATTTCTCGCCCGATGTCAATTAGTTGGGTAAAAACCCAGAGAGTGTTTGTCGAACATCTGCGAAGGATTCCCATCTGAGAATCTTGCCATTTTCGTAGACTAGTTCCAATGCGCCACCTTCTTCTTCTTGTGTGACATTTTGCGATAGAGCATAATCTCCATCAAACATGTCCACTCTTAAGAAACCTTTAGCTGATTTCTTTCCTGAATTGTCTGTTTTAGGGTCTTTGTAAGTAGCTCTCCACTTTTGATCCTCTCCACGACCAGAAGACACAGCAGTGGCTTTAATTGCTATTCCATGAGTGTCTCTGGTGACATATTGATAAGTGAATGATCCTATACCAAGAACGATGTTATCAGAAGAATATCCCTTCTTTTCGAGACCAGAAAGAATAGCTTCAGCATATTCAAGCGTGATTGAATCACCATAAATTGCACCGATATGCGAATCCAATACTTTATAGCCTTTTGAATTGATAGTGCCACCAAAAATTTCATACAGACATTCAATCAGTCCTTTGTTTTCAGGTGTGCCTTCTGGAGCCTCTGAGTCACCAATAATAACCTCGACAGGAGTTTTAGGAGAAGAATCAGGTCTGATGACAAATTTGCCATTTCTAGACATGATTTGTTCCTTGAACTTAGGTAAAATGACAGTTACAAATCGCCAAAAATCATATCCATCACTTACTTGAGATACAATTCCTTCTGGATAAAGCTCAAGAGTGTGAGCTGTGTACTGCTCATCACAAGCATCTGTATCATTGCTTACTTCGGGCAAAAATGCAGTTTGTACAGAATGTTCAGTTGCTGGCACAGAACTTCCAAGCAAACCATTTTCGCCAGGATAATAAGTATTTATCCATGAAAGCGAGGGGCAAGTGTCTGTACCCTTGAAGCTAAGCAAATGTCCAGCACCAGAAGCACAAGCATCGAGCACATTAGACATACCTCTCATGGAAAAATCATGGCCTTGCCAATCAACAAACCAATCATTTTCAGAGGTGAGCTTGTTGTACTTGTTGAAAATTTGCCTATAATAAAAAGCAGTGGTTGCTGAAGTGGATGGTTTCCAAATAGAATCTGACATCCATGTTTCAATCCATTGTGTGAACCAGAAAAAATCTTCATGTGTAGATTGCATGGTCGCCACCGGAATGTTGTGATTAACCACTGAACCCTCAGGCAAAGCTTTAATTCTGATAGGAAGGTAGCCTAATTGGTGAAGTTTGCCCACTTGTTCATTACTGTGTGGATTGGAAACTCCGAAGAAACCAGTGTAAAAAGTATCAAATCTTTGAACAGCTTCTTCTGTTGTTAATGAAAAGAAATTTTTGTCGAACTGCTCATTGAGTTCTTGCAAAAAAGCTTGCAATCCAAAAAATACAAACTTGTCAATTCCTGATCTTCGGGACTTACGAGGAGTGAAATTAGAGTAAACACCAGTGGTTCCTTCTGGATATTGTCTCCAGTGAGAAAGCTTGTATGCGTCTGTAATTTCGAAAGGAGTAGTTATGAAATTATTCATCGTCACTTTTATATACGCAAAAATCTGAAAAATAGGTAAGTTTTGTGTGAAAAAAAATGGGCGATTTCTCGCCCATCAATGTGAAACAAGCAAATAATTACTTGGCTTCTGCTGGTGTGTTGCTTTCGGCAACAGGTGCAGCGTTGGTTTCAGTGGCAGTGGTAGCATTGCAAGCTACCATCGAAAGTGCCGTAAGGACTAGAATTGTGAGACAGATTAGTTTCTTCATCAATTATATATACGCTTGATTAAAGAATTCTTCACACATAATTAATTTTTTGTTTGACAAATGTGTATTTGAGCACCAGCTTCTATATCTATTTTTGTTTCTTGCTTTTTCCTTTTGAAGACCATTAAATTTTTTTAAATTGTTAGGAACAAACATGTAGGTTAGATATTTTTTTTGATTATCATATTCAAAATGTTTTTTATAATATTCAATACCAATATCTTGAATTTCTTTAATTTCACTAGGACTTTGATCCAAAATTAATTCTACACCAAAAAGATCCAAAACTGCTAATCCTTCGTCATTCACTTTGATTGTATGTTTAAAAATTGTATTTACATGTATTTCACTAATAGTAAAATCAATTTTTAAAACTTCATCAAAAACAGAATATGTTTCTTTTAATTTCAGTGGACACCAAACTTCCTTAGCTCCATTGAGAAATAAAATTGATTTTCTAAATGTGTCATACTCTTTTTGCGTTTTGCACCCACCAGCTTCGTCATAATTGACAAAACTGATAGGTTTTTTGGTAAGTTTCTTCATGATTTTTATATACGTTTAATCTTTGGATTTTAATTCAAACTAATTAGTTGTTTTCTAAATGCCATTTAATCAATTCTGCATTTAACTGCACATCGTACTCTTCATTATGCAGTTTAGAAAGATCAACACTGATCCCTAAATGATTACACACAGAACCGAGCCCCAACGATTGTTCGAAAGGAATTTTGCCCTTCAGTTGTGCAAAAACCCCTAAAGCAACAGTGTCAATCACTTTTCTGGAGCAAAAGCTATTCCAAGTGTCGATACTAATTGTTGAATCCGTGATTAGTTTTATGTCTTCAGCAACATTTTGTCCAAAAGGAATAAGTTTGCCATATTTTTGTGAAGATTGAAAAAGAAAATCATAAATTAACTTTTTTGACTCTTTATACGTAATTGCTACCTTGTCATGCTCAATCAAATCAATTTTATTAATTTCAAGAGCTTCGGCTTCAATTTGATAAACAGTTCTACCATGAATTGGATCTGGTTTCAGTTTTATGTTGAAAGAATCTAACAACTCTTTGGCATCGCTAGAATAAACAGAAAGTTGAAGAGTGAGGAGAGAGGCTCCATCTGAAAGCCCCCCTGTCTCTGTATCTATACCTAGTAGGTTCATCTGAATCCCACCGTAGATTCTTTGCTACCAACCACACGCTTTTTCATATTCTTCAGCGTTTTGAGCGCATCTTCGTATTTATCTCCAATGATAATCACAGCAGTGAACAATTCCTTCAAATGTGCTACAGTAAAATCATCAGTGTCTGCTACCCATTTATCAATATCAATTTCAATGTCTGAGTCTTTAACCATGTGTTCAAGAAACGCTTTGCGAGATTCTTCACTAAGACTTGGTACTTCAAACCTTTTATCAAATCTGCTAGGACGATTCATTATTCTATCACCTAGATTTTCTGGATAATTAGTAGTAGCCATGAAGACAATTTTATTTTGTTTGTCCACACCATCCAAAATGTTGATTATTTCAGTTTCGCTAAAGCAGTGCAACAATGAATCGATATCCTCCATCAACACAACAACAGGTGTGTCAGGCTGAATTTCTCTGAACAATCTGATACCCTCGCTGAAAGTATATGGATGCTTAAAGCTAATAACGATTCCCTGTCTGTCAATAACATCTTGACAAACACTTTGCAGAATAGTTGATTTACCAACACCAGGAGGGCCATAAAGCATGATTCCTCGTTTGAATGTAAGATCAAACTTTTTGAAAATATCTTCTCTTTCCCAAAAAGTTTGTATTTCTTTCATTACAGTTTTTGAAAGACTCTCTGGCAATTCAATGATACCAGCAGTGTTTACAGGTAGTTTTAAAAAATAAACACCATCTTCACCGTCACGCACTTCATAATATCCTGGTGTTAGAGCATCAGTAGTGGTAAATGTGGGCATGAATCTTGAGCCATCACAAGATGACCATTGAATACACTTTGAGTCATAGTTTTCTGGTCTACTACGGTGATACCGTGGCGTTTCTGAGACGATGAATGGGTCGCTGGTTGATTTTTGATTTAATTTTGACATAGTTTATTTTTTGGGGTTTACCATGATTGACATAAGTTTACCAAGTAAAATTGGTTCACCTTCAGATTGCCCATGGTCAGCAATTGAATCGAGAAATAGCTGAATTTTTTCTTTTCCTAATTCGGGATGTTCAATTTCTCTAGATTTAAATACACATGTAAGTTTCACTTTATCACCATGATCTAGAAACTTTATCGCTCTTTTGATAAAAGTATTAAGATCATGTTGAGCAATTCTAGGGCTAATTTTTACTTCTTTTGTCTCTTGCTTATGTTTATGATTAGCTTTAGCCCTTTTGTCCTCTTCATATTTCATATGTCCATAATCAAGGATTTTTGCTACAGGAGGATTAGTATTTAATGAAACTACATACAAATCTAACTCTTCTTCTTTAGCAATCTTAAGAGCTTCTCTGGTGTTTAACACACCAAGAGATTTGCCAGAGGAATCAATAAGATGAACTTCGCGGAGTTTCAAAACTCGTTCATTCAGAAAAATTTGCGGCTTTTTATTCATTTGTTTCAGTGGTGTTTAATTCTAGATTTTCTAACATGTTTTGATGTATGGCTTGAGTAATTCTTACTCTTTCGGCGTTGTCATATTCACAGAGAGAAAGTAATCTGTTTCGCTCTTCGATGCATGTATTTATTTTTTTTTGTAATGCTTGTTTATCTTTCATAGTGTGGCCTCCCCAAGAGGACTCGAACCTCCGACCTACTGCTTAGAAGGCAGTTGCTCTAATTCCACTGAGCTATGGAGAGGTGTAGTGGGGGCTTTCGCCCCCTATTGAATCACCTATTAGTCGAGAACTCTTGCTTGTCGAATAGGGTCTACTTGGTAAGAGATTTGCCAATCACCTGCAGGAGCAGAGAAGTTAGCATGGTCTGGGTGAGAAAGCGTCCATCGCTCTTTGGCAGTAACCACTGGGCCCATCACACAAAGACCGAACTCCGTGGTGATTACCTGATCCTTGAGACCGTCCTTTGGAATCCAAACTTGCACATTTTCGTCAACAGTATGTCGAGAACCTTGTGTGTTGCCTGGTGCCAATTGTCGATCGTGTGTGAGCTTGCTCTTGCCAGAGTTGAACGATGCAAGTCTAATCAGATAGACATCACCTTGTCGTCCTCCAGAGCCTACTGGACAGTCATCAGGAAGAACACGAGTGTTGCTCTCTGTGTTTTCCGCAAACTTCTTAATCTCATTAAGATTGATTTCTTCGATGTTGTTTTCAATTGTTTGGTTCATATTTATTACCTTATATACTTATACGTTATTTAGAGCAAAAAGTTCTCTTTTTGCTTTTGGAATATGGTAACTCATACCAAAGCATGAGTTACCAGAGTGACGATTAGCTTTGCGCTAGGATCTTTGACTCAGGGATTCCTGAGATAAGCTCGTGAGCTTCCTTACAGGTGCGAATCTTTCGCTTAAGTCTTCGTTCAAGCGCATCCAATGCAATTGGCATGTAGTAAACACGTTCTGTAGATCCATCACTACCAACAAGGAACACATCCTTGTTCTTAGTTCGAACGAGCATTCTAGGCATCATTGTCTTGGTGTTTGGATCAACAATGGTAAAGTCTCTGTCGATTACTTCTTCCACCGCTTCATCGAAGTACCGATCCATGCCGAAGATTTCCATCATCATTCTTCGCACTTCAGTGTTCTGTTGTGCATTGATCATTTCGACAGTGATAAGCTCAGGGTTTTCAATGATAACTGCATCAACAAGATAGTTGCAAAGTGCATAAATTTTATGACCATCTGGATATTCTACAGCAGGGCCATCAACACAATGCAATTGGTTGTTTTCGTTAACAGAGATCTTGTTTGGCCGCTCTTGTGTAAAGATAACGTCTGGATAAGCAGACCACCAGCCAATGTGGTTAGCCAATTCAATAAATGGCTTGATTGGGTCACAGAACGAAGCTTGTTCACCGAACTCTCGCAAGAAGAAGTCG
>JACCDT011717937.1_pt1 | contig 10046 bp, 12 predicted proteins | sample 7446291 | NCBI WGS metagenome assembly JACCDT01 (sample SAMN15323446, study PRJNA562643) | freshwater metagenome | isolation source: river surface water | place: USA:Blue River Watershed | collected 2017-08-17 | reverse complement strand
ATATTTTACTAGCTCAGACCAAATAACCATGACCAATACCGAAAGCACTCATGCACATCAGGCTCTGAGTCGAGCTTCCAGATCAATCTGGGTGACTTTTCAGCGAGCAGGGTTCCACCGATACCCTGCCGCTGAATGGGAAAAACAGCTGGCTGACGTAAGTTATCTGGGCCAGCGTCACCGACATCTGTTCAAGTTTCGTGTGAGCATCGAAGTCTGGCACAATGATCGTGAGCTGGAATTTCATCAGGTTCTGAACTACTGCGAGAGCTTGTTCAGCACTGGCGCACTGGAAATCGATTACAAGAGTGTGGAAATGCTGGCAGATGACTTGTATCTGAAACTGGCTGAACGATACGGTACACAGCGTATCATGGAAATTGAAGTAAGTGAAGATGGTGAGTGTGGTTGTGTGATACGCTATCCATCGGTATTTTTACAGGACACCTGGAACTAACAATGGCAACAAACAAACCAGAACGTATTGATATGACGCAGACCCAGCAGGACTATGCTGTGTTTCTGCCAGCACTGAGCTCATTTTATGCCAGTTATGTGGGAAAACAAAGATTCGGCAATCATGTGGAACCAGCCAGAATTCCAGTGGGTTTCGAGAATGGAGTCGAGGGACTGAACTATCTGAACAGTCAGCAGGGATATTTTCAGTATCGCTGGAGCCTGTATTCAGCTGGTCACGCCAATCTGGAGCTGGGCGCTGACCCCAAAGAAGACATGATCAGAAATCGTGAACCCGGCAGCTGGATGTTGGGTGACTCAGGCGGATTTCAGATCGGCAAAGGTGTATGGCAGGGCGACTGGAATCCGGGTTCTGGTTGTGCTAAAGCTCAGGAAAAGCGTGAAAAGGTTTTGCGCTGGATGGACGAGTACATGGACTATGGCATGACCCTGGATATTCCCGGCTGGGTCAGCCGTACTCCACGTGGCAAAGAGGCTACACAGATTACCAGTTATGCTGGTGCAGTGGCAGCTACTCGATATAACTATGAGTACTGGATGAATCATCGTGATGGGCGGTGTAAGTTCCTGACTGTGTTGCAGGGCGATAACCATACTCAGGCTGATGAGTGGTATGAAGAGATGAAGGAATTTTGTGACCCCAAGAAATATCCAGATCGGCATTTCAATGGCTGGGCCATGGGTTCACAAAACAAATGCGACATGCATTTGGTGCTGAAACGTCTGGTGGCTCTGATCTGGGATGGCCTGCTTGAGCCTGGTAAACAGGATTGGGTCCACTATCTGGGAACTAGCAAACTGGAATGGGCTATGGCGTTTACTCAGATTCAGCGAGCCATCCGGCGGTATCACAATCCCAATCTGACCATCAGTTACGATTGTGCTAGTCCGTTCTTAGCCACTGCCAACGGACAGGTCTATTATGAAAATCGTCTGGAAGACGGTGGCAAGTGGAGTTACAAAATGACTAAATGTGTGGACGATAAAAAGTATTCGGGTGATACCAGATTGTTTCGTGATGCACTTTTAGCAGATTTGCCCCAGGATTGGCCGCAGTTTATGGACAGCCCCATCATGCAACGCACTCAGATGAAGGACATCTGTTACTACGCACCTGGTCAACTTAATAAAATTGGAAAAGAAGGTCGCACTAGCTGGGATAGCTTCAGTTATGCTATACTAATGGGACACAACATCTATTGTCACATTGAAGCAGTACAGGCTGGAAATCGGCTGTGGGATCAGGGAATTGTACCCAATATGCTGAGGCAAGACAACAGAGCTAACAAACGTGGTGTGGAGCAACAGTCAGAGCTGTTTGATCAGTTGTTTAACTTCACACAGAATCCCGTTCAGGACAGTTTCTTTCAGGATCTGGTAAACTCTTTGTTTTCAGCACCTACTCGAGCCAAAGCTGACGAAATATTGGCCAAGGAAAGCCGGTGGTTTACTAATGTGATTGGAAGTAGTGCTAACGGAATGCTGGGCAAAAAAGCTGTGAATGGCATAACTTCTTACTCACAACTGATTGAAGAAATTCCTGATGCTGTACCTGATCAGCGTGACGATAGTGGATTGGATGAATCTGCATTGGAAAATCTGGAGGCTGCTGAAACAGAATGAACACCATTTGGATAGTACCCATTGAACCCATTGATAGCCGCTACACACGGCAATGGTATGATAACATCCCCACTCTGGTGGCACAACGGTCACAGGGTCGATTCGCCGTCAAGACCATTGACGGCGAACAGATCAGCGCCAGCACCAGTGCTGGAGGCTTCCTGGACTGGGGAGCAACCAATGTGTATAAAGCCAGCCAAACTCAGCGCATCAGCGAGATGTTCAGTCGGGGACTGATCCAGGCAGGTGATCGTTTCCTGGTTACTGATGCCTGGAATTTTGTGATCACTGCTATCCGGTATCAGAGTGATCTGATGCAGATTCCAGTAGAAATACACGGTATTTGGCACGCAGGAGCTTATGATCCCACTGACATCCTGGGTATGCAGATGCAGAAACCCTGGCCCTGGCACACTGAGCGTGGCTGGTTTTATGCCTGTGATTACAACTACTTTGCCACAGAGTTCCATCGCCAGATGTTTCTGAAAAATCTGGACATTCCGGTGGCAGACCATGGTCGTGCAATCCGCAGCGGCCAGCCTCATGAGCTGATTGTGTCAGGTCTAGAAGCTCTGCGAAACACTCCCAAAACCAACACTGTGATCTGGCCTCACAGATATAATGCTGATAAACAGCCAGAAATCGCTGAAGATCTGGCACAATGGATCAACAGCAACCTGGTGATAACTCAGCGCCAACAGCTGACCAAGTCAGAATATTATGCACAACTAGCTCAGAGCCGTGTCACACTGAGCTGTAGTTTACACGAAAACCTGGGCATCAGTCAGATGGAAGGTTGTCTGGTGGGCAGTTTGCCTTGTGTTCCAGATCGAGCCAGTTATACCGAAATGTATCTGCCAGAGTTCCGGTATCCCTCGGTGTGGACCAGCAGCTGGGAAAACTATCAAAAACACCGACCCTTGCTGGTGGAATTCGTCAATCAACTGACCAGCCGATATGAACACTATCAGGAACTGTTGGATCAACAAAATCAGATTCTGAAACAGCAGTTTTTGAACTGTGACACCATGTTGAAGGTACTTACACTATGAGAACTATGCCAGAAAAATTGAACAAACTATTAGTAATAATAAGTGGTTTGGCTGTGGTTTCTGCCCTCTTTGCCATGGTGTTGTTTATTCCCTTTGTGTTGGTGTGGGCTCTAAACACTCTGTTCCCAGTTTTGGCCATTCCCTATAACATCAAAACCTGGGGAGCTGCACTGATAATCATGGCCATTATAAAACCTCGTGTCATTGACATCGTTGAGAAAAAGTAATATAATAAACTAAATCTATGAGTAACATAAGCGAAACAATCAAAAATAGAATCCTACAGGCTGGCGACAGTTTTTTCGCCAACCACAACATCAGCAAGCATATTCAGCCTGGCGAACTGGAACAGCTGGAAGCCGAAGTTGCTGAACAGTTTGAGGGTGTTTTGCAGCGCCTGGTGATTGATACTGATCATGATCACAACACCAATGGCACTGCTCGTCGAGTGGCCAAGATGTTTGTCAGAGAAATCTTTGGCGGTCGCTATCAGCCCATGCCCAGAGTTACCAGCTTCCCCAACATGGGCTACGAAAGTCTGTACACCACTGGTCCCATCAGTATTCGCAGCACCTGTGCCCATCACTTTCAGAACATTGTGGGCAATTGTTGGGTGGGTGTGTTGCCTGAGGGTGAAGTCATTGGTTTGAGCAAGTTCAACCGCATTGTGCATTGGATTGCTCAGCGCCCGCAAATTCAGGAAGAAATGACTACTGAAATTGCAGAAGCTCTGAAAGAGTACGCAAAAACTCCCAACGTGGCTGTGATCGTTAAGGCCGAACATCATTGCATGACTCAGAGGGGGGTGCGTGAGCACGAATCGGATATGACCACCGCAGTGATGCATGGTGCATTCAGAACCGACCCTTCTCTCAAGAAGGAATTCTACGACATTTTTGCTTCCATGAAAGGCCACTAATAGTGGCCACTCTATACCCAGAATGAAATAAAATGAAACACTTGTCTAGCCAAGATCCAATCCCTGCCCCTGATTTGATTATTCAGATCAATAAGCTACCTAAGTTGTATGATATTCATAAATTATTATTGCAAAAAAATATTGTCGATGGTTATGTATATGGTATATATGACCTGCAGGGTCGATGCGTCAAATACGGCCAGTCAGAATGTATTGATAAACCAGGAAAACATGCTGACCGCATTTATCGTCAAATATTGAATGCTCCAGTCTCATACCAAAATGGCAAACCTCAGTACAGAAAGAATATCACCGACACTGATCGTGGGTATGACATGGTAAAATATGTGAAAAAATTCAATGAGGTCTATAACACTGAGCTTGAAGTTGCAGATCTAACGGTGTCTGTCTGGGATATGACTCCATATTATGAACCAGAAAGTTTTACTTCATCTTCACCTATGAGAAGGGAAACACTGAAAGTAAACAAAAGAAATCTCGTTGAGAACCATTTTATAGACAAGCATAATGCAGAGAAAGGCTTTTGTCCGCCTGGAAATCTCAAAGAACAAAAATTCAATCTAAATTTCCACACTATGTTTGAGGTTACGATATGACAAAACTACATTACAATTGGCAACGGTTTGACCAGGACATGGTCAAACTGGCTCTGAACATCTACCAGAGCAACTGGCGTCCTGACCTGATTGTGGGCATCAGTCGTGGTGGTTGTGTGCCAGCAGTGACCCTGAGTCACATCATGAAGGTGCCCATGCGGCCTCTGCATATAAGTCTCAGAGATCACGCTTATACCATAAGTGACTGTGAGCTAGCTGAACAGGCATTTGGATATGTGCCACGAGAAGAACGTTCTCAGTACAGCCAGGCTGATGGGTTTTGGGAAGAAGATTGGCACCCTGCTGCGACTCAGAACATCCTGGTGGTGGATGAAATCAATGATTCAGGAGCCACTCTGAACTGGATTTTGCAGGACTGGCCCAGCAGTTGTTTGCCTGATCACTCTCGTTGGAATCAGGTCTGGAATCACAATGTCAGATTTGCTGTGTTGTGGAACAACGAAGCCAGTGAGTTTCAGAATATTGATTATGCCATAAACACCATCAACAAAGTCGAGCAGGACGTCTGGATACACTTTCCCTGGGAAGGTGCAGCATAAATATCACACTATGTTTTACTTTGTACTGATGTCCTGTCTGAGTGCTGTGATTGGCAGCAGTTTTTACAACTGGTGGGAGACCACTCGGATTGGCTGCTGGTTCAATCGCCGGCTGGATGCTCTGATGAACTGGACCAGTCAGCGTCTGCATCTGAAGAATTTTAGCCGTGCCGAAAATGTCATGGCTAAACTTCAGAAGGCCGAGTCACAACTGGGTCAGCTGGAAATCAGGATTGCCCAGCTGGAATCACAAATTGTTGCTCAAAAAAGTCGCAAAAGACTCAAAAAATCAATATAATTAGAATATGCGTTACTATCCGGATCTGAAACTGTTTAGCTGGCTCAGGAAACGCCTGGGTATCCAGAAGCCCTATGCTCTGGAATGGGGAGGCTGGGAAAAGTGGGAAAATGAAGTCAAAAAGCAGCGGCCTGTGGCTTTCTGGTTTACTGAAACTCTGCCATCTGCGATCCAGGATGCCGTGGAGGCAGTGGTCAATCCGGTGAATGAAATCAAATATCACATGCGCAATCGCTGGGTTACTCAGACTCATGCACTGGTCAGTGACTTGCCCAGAGGCAAATGGTATGACATGGACACCAGAATACTTTATTGCCTGTTTACTGAACTGGTAAACTTTGTGGAAATTGAAAAAGCTCACTTGCATGTGGCAGTGTGTGGTGATGACCAGCAGCGCAAACAGTATCAGATGCCCTGGTGGCGACGCTATCATTGGCTGCGATGGAGCCAATGGCGTTGTGCTCAGGCTGGTGTTGATTATCTGAACTGGGAACAGACGCTGGTTCTGAATCAGAGCTATGGCGTCAATCCTGGCGATCCCAAATGGGGCAAGCCTACTCCTCAGGCTCTGAATGCTCGAGAAATTCTGGAATTGTATCAGTGGTGGACTGTGACTCGTCCCAATAGACCTGAGCCTGAAGATGCCAGTGGTTGGACCGAATACTATAACACTCATTGCTGCGATGCTAATGGCAATCCGCAGTGGGGTCATAGCTCCTCCAAACAGAGACAGCTCTTGCGACGCACCCAGCGAATCGAACGTCAGTATGATCGCGAAGACGAGCAGATGATGATTCGACTGATCAAAGTGAGACGGAGTATGTGGACATAATGTTGGATGATTTTGACCCATTCGAACTTCTAACACGTTCACCAGAACAAAGAAGTCTGGAAGAAGAACTTTATAAATGTGAATGGATCTGTGTAAAATGCCACAAAGACTATTACGCACAGAATCTTTATGCTGCCATGTGTAACATGCAATGGCAACCCAATGAACTCTGGCCCATACTGAAGAATGAGATGTGGAGTTGTAGCTGGCGTGCTTCTGGACGAATTGTGGCTGACATCCGCAACAGTCTCAAACTCACTGATGATGCAGGCAATATCATATATGAAGATTATATCCATTGGTATTGTAGTGGCATGCAAGCTGACTACAATGATGAATACAAAGATGAAGTATACCCCAAAGGGTTTGTACCTGAAGGGTTTGTAACCGACGAAATTAAAGAAGACTTGAGCCGACTGGGATGGCAGCCAGTACCATATGAAGACAACGAAAACTAAAATTTCCAACCATTTGTTTGTGTGTGATTGTGGCGACGCTGAACATCAGTTTATTGTCAGCTACTTTCCGGACGACACCGACCCAGACGATTTTACCTATATTCATATTCATCTGAGTCGTTTGCCGTTTTGGCAACGTGTGATGCACGGAATCAGATATATCCTGGGCCGACAGAGCCGTTTTGGTGCGTTTGGAGAAATTCTACTCACACCTGCCGAATGCGAACGCTTGGCTACTATCTTGGAGCAGCGTAGTCGAGGAGTATTGCCCAATGCCCGGTAGCGACAAAATCAGTCTATTAGATGCTATTGATCAGGGCATTGTGCCCTGGGAAAAAGAACGAGTAATCAAACCCGGCCATTTATACTGTGTGGTAGCAGACAAGTTTCCAGTCACACCAGGACATCTGTTGTTTATTCCCACCTGGAACAGTTACAGCTTCATCAACATGTTGTTTGGTGCTGCTTATGATTGGGGAGCAGCCATGCTAAATCAGGGCGAATGTGATGGCTTCAACATTGGCCTGAACTGCAATGCCAGTGCTGGCCAGACAGTGATGTGGCCTCATGTTCATCTGATTCCCAGACGCACAGGAGATTGTGTTGATCCCCGAGGCGGAGTTCGTCACTGTGTACCTAACGGATTAGGCAACTATCTTACTTAGATTTCTTTCGAGCAGCTATTTGTTTAGCAGCAGGGCTGGGATTGTTGATATAACGAATCACTCTGGGATCTTTGGATACCGCAGCCTGTTGTACATCATCACTGGGGTTCTTGATCATGTAAATTTGTAGGGGATTTTTTTCTACAGCAGCTTTCAGCACATCCTCGTTAGAGGTTTTATACCAGTGCAGGAACGAGCTATCTTTTTGTGCAGCTTTTATCAACAGTTTGGGATCTGGGTTTTTTATAGCTGTTACTATCTGTGGTTCTTTTTCAACCAACGCACTGAGTACTTCTGGCGTGGGGTTTTTTAGATAAGAAACCAAAACTATATTTTTTGGAATCAGTGGTATTAGCTTTTCGTCGGTGAGATTTTTTATGTGGTGGATATGATTGGTTGCCTCAGAACTGAGCAATGCTTTTGATATCAATTTATCATCAGGCTCCAGGTCCCACAAAATATTTTTATGTTTTCCACCAAAAACAGGTATCAGGTAAGGCCGTAACACGTCTATATCTTCTGGACTCACGGGCTGATTCAGTTCATTTTTTATTTCAAATTCCGGAGAATTCCACCAATATTGAAATTTCACTTCAGGAAACTTGGCATTGGTTGGTTTATGTAACTTTTTCTTTAGCTCAGGGCCAGGAATTATCACATATAGATAGCCCACCGAGTAATCGCATGCGAAGTCATAATCACTGTCACCACCAGTACACCATTTAGTGCCTTGTGCCCAGAATTGCATGTTATCCTCGTCTAACATTTGCACAACCCGAATGTCCGGAGTTTTGAGCAGTTCTTTTTCTTTTCCTCGTGGTCGGCCATCAGATTGAAATAACTTTTCAAAATCATATTGGTCCATGGCTTTCAGAAAACTGGCCAGAGATGGAAATTTGTTTAGATCCTGATGCTCTGGTTTGAGTTTTTTCTTGAGTCCCAACTGAACATAGTAATACAACGTGGGATCTAGACGATCTTCTAAATCATTGATATCTGCACCATTTACCCACCATTGTACCAATCGGGGCACATATTTCTTTTGTGTGGTAGGGTCCAGATTTTCCAGGTGTTCCCATTTGAATCCAGGATCCTGTTTTATCCTCTTTTCGTATGCTGCTGCGATTCGCTGTTGTTCTCGAGAGCGATCATATTCAACAATAAATTCCCGTGTTCTCATATTGATTATTTATGGTTCAACCCGTCTGCCCAGCAGCCTGTAGCACTCTGGCACTGGGTGTGATTTTGTGGTTTGTCAGCATCTTGAGCATACCAGGATCAGCACTGACTGCCTCAACTTGTATATCTTCACTGGGCACAATTCCCTTTGCCAATATCCACATTATGCTTTTAGGGTTTTGCTTCACAGCAGCCATCTGCACGGCAGGTTCAGGATCATTTATACCAGCAATGGCACGGCCATTTTGACTGACTGCGGCTATCTGAACTGCAATTGGTGGGTTGATCATATTTCTAATAGATTCGGGATCTTTATTAACTGCAATCATCGCCAGCTTATATCTTTCCTGTTCGTTGGTATTTTTTACCAAGCTGAAGATATAAGGATTAGCAGACACGGCCATCTTCTTCAACTCGAAGTCAGCGTCCCAAATCAGTTCAATGGTAGATGGCATCAGAGTCACTGCTAATTGTTTGGCTTTATATGTGGGTTTGGATATTAGTTCAATAACATCAGGATTTCCATTCACTGCTTTTATTTGCAATTCTTCTGTGGGGTTAGCAATATATTTGATAGATACAGGATTAACTTCTACAGCCAATTCTTGAATTTCTGGCGCAATGGGAATTCTTAGATCATTAAGATGAACTAGCACATTGGTTGGAATTGTTTTTACTGCGATACGTTGAACGTCGAGGCTAGGATTTTTGATTCTGTTGAAATACCAAGGGTGTTGTTCAACGGCTGCAATCTGCACTGCTTCGGAAGGATTGTTCAGCTTGACAAATATATGATGATTATTCTGAACAGCTTTGATGCGATCAGCATCAGTGGCCTTGTCAGAATTTAAAAAAGTCAGTATTTCTTTCTCTCTGAGATCTGGGCCTGATATATTCTGTATGCGCTTCACAACCCGAAAGGTACCAGCTGGGTCTATGATTACTCCCTGATTGGGCTCATTTTCGTGAATAACAGACGTGCCTGAATCAATTATGACTTTGTAACCCAACTTCCTGATCAACCAATTCCAAGCCAAGGCCGATCGGGGAGGTGGCCTGTATTCAATCTGTTGTGTGATTGGATTCTGCCAGAATGACTTAGTTCGTTTATGATACAAATCACCAATGGATCTACTAACCTGATATAATAAGAACCATATTTTTCCACCAGGTGTTTGCACTTTGGCGTCAGAATCTGACCTAGATACCAAATATCTGATGAGTCTTTCGTATTGTTCTTGCTCGAATTCATCCTTGCCTATTTTCAAACTCTGCAGTCGTTGCACTATACGTTCAAAATCCCGTTCAGTTTCGTCATCCAAATACATGATGTCATTGGTTGTGAGCTCAATAATATTGATGTACT
>JACCDT010990982.1_pt1 | contig 10046 bp, 10 predicted proteins | sample 7446291 | NCBI WGS metagenome assembly JACCDT01 (sample SAMN15323446, study PRJNA562643) | freshwater metagenome | isolation source: river surface water | place: USA:Blue River Watershed | collected 2017-08-17 | reverse complement strand
CTGACAGGAAGCCGATCTCGCCTTGGGGGTTGCTGCGCGTCAAGGTGATGGCAATGATGTCGCGCTCTTGGCCCTGAAACGAATCGACCGTGCCCACACTCAGCCTGCGATGCAGCAGCTGGTCACGCATCCGTCTTCAGGCCCGCTTTCATACGCGCTGCAATCAGTTCAGGGAAGAAATAGCGCTTGGCACCACTGTAAATAACTGTATAAAATTACAGTCTCTGTGGGAGCTATATGAAAAAAATCATCCACCCCAACGAACCCGCGCACCACATCGCGGTATTCCAAGAAACCACCATTCGCCGTGTCTGGCACAACGAGGAATGGTGGTTTGCTATTGTTGACGTGGTGGGTGTGCTGACCGATTCGGTTCAGCCAGAGGGCTACGTGAAAGACCTGCGCCGTCGTGATCCTGAGCTGGCCAAAGGGTGGGGGCAAATTGCCACCCCCCTTCGTGTTCCGACCGCAGGCGGTGCACAGCGTGGACGAATCGCCCACCAGTAGCAGCTTGCGCCGTGCGCGAGTCATGCACACTTCCATGCGGCATTTTCAGACAGAAAACCGTCTGGCTTTAGGGTTTGCTACGCGTGAATGTGTCGACACTGTTGTCGCGAACTTAGCCCTGAGACGAATCACCCGCCTGCGCAGAAGCAGGCAGCCCAAAGACCCGGTCAAAGCACCAAGTGAAGGCGATGGCATAGAAGAAAAAGAACGCCAGCAGGCCCAAGTTGGCCACCAAGGCGGCGGTGGCCGAGATGTCTAGCCACAGCGACATGACGGGCAAGAGAATGATGACCAATCCGCCTTCAAAACCGGCCCCATGCACCAAGCGCCTCACCAAGGATCGGCCACGCACGGCTTGGCGCGACTCCCAGCGCTCAAAGAGCCAGTTGAAGACGTAGTTCCACGTGAGCGCGATGCACGACAACACAACCGCCAGGCCGAATGTAGAGGTGCTGGATTTGTCAAAGGCCAGGCTCAACACAGGCCCAACCACGGCGATGGCGATGGCCTCGTACAACAGGGCCTGCAGCACGCGGCGGCGGGTGGGTGTCATCTGGATAAACGCGGCGAATGCGCTTATTGCCGCGCTGTGCGCACGTTGGGCGGCAACTTGCCCGGTGCGCTGGTGCGCCAGGGGTTGATGTCCAGCCCACCGCGGCGGGTGTAGCGGGCGTACACCGTGAGTTGGGTGGGTTTGCAGCGCGCCCAAATGTCCATAAAGATGCGCTCGACGCATTGCTCATGAAACTCGTTGTGGTTGCGAAAACTCACGATGTATTGCAGCAAGCCGGCTTGGTCAATCTGCGGGCCGCTGTAGGTGATTTGCACACTGCCCCAATCGGGCTGGCCCGTCACCAAGCAGTTGCTTTTTAGCAAGTGGCTGACCAGCGTTTCAGTGACCGGTTGTTCTTCTGCATTGGCAGTCAGCAACTCAGGCGCAGGTTGGTAAATCGAGCATTCGATGTCCATGCGGTCGAGGTTCAAGCCGTCCAACTCATGCACCGGTTCGGCGTCAAAGTTTTCTTGCAACAACAGCTTCACGCCCACGCTGGCTTGCACTGCGCCGCCATGCCAGATGGCGGCGCTGATGTCGCGCCGAATCAACTCGCGCACGGCATCGGCGCTTTCCAGCCGGGTGTTGTTGAAGCTGTTGAGGTAGAGCTTGAACGACTTGCTCTCGACAATGTGCGTGCTCTCAGCCGGCACGGTGATGTGCGCCAACGCCACTTGGGGTTTGCCTTTGGGGTTGAGCCAAGACAATTCAAATGCGGTCCACAAATCAGCGCCAAAAAACACCGGCTGCCCGGTGACGCCAATCTCGGCGCGCTTGGTGGCCCGTGGAATCGGGAACAACAAACCCGCGTCGTATTGGTCCACATAAGCACTGGATTTGCCCAGTTGCGATTGTTCGGGAGAGTTCATGGTCATGCGGTGAGTTTGCGGCGAAACACCAAGCGTTCAGGCTCAGAGACTGCGGGGGCGTAGGCATAGGACTCGGCGTCAAAACCCAACAAGCCGTCTGGGTGGCTGATTTTGTTTTGAATCGCAAAACGGGCCATCAAGCCTCGCGCCCGCTTGGCGTTGAAGCTGATGATTTTGTATTGGCCGCCTTTGAAGTCTTCAAACACGCACTCAATAACGCGGGCCTTGAGCACCTTGCGGTCGACCGACTTGAAATACTCTTGCGAGGCCAAATTGACGATGACCGGGGTTTTGTCTTTGGCCAATTGGGCATTCAGCCATTCGGCAATTTGTGCGCCCCAAAATTTGTACAAGTTAGGGCCTTGGTCTGTGGCCAAGGTGGTGCCCATTTCTAGGCGGTAGGGCTGCATCCAATCTAGGGGGCGCAACACGCCATAGAGGCCACTCAAAATACCCACATGCTTTTGCGCCCACTCCAGCTCTTGCAGTGACAGCGTCTTGGCGTCTAGCCCTTCGTAAACATCGCCATTGAAGGCGAGCACGGCTTGCTTCGCGTTTTTCTCGGTGAACTTGGGGCGCCAGGCTTGGTAACGGGCCACATTCAAGGCCGACAGGGTGTCCGACAAATCCATCAGTTCGGCAATTTGCTGGGGCGATTTTTGGCGCAAAACCTCGATCAGCGCCTTCGATTGCGGCACAAACTGGGGCAGCGTGTGCGGCACCTCGGGGGCGGGGGGCGCATAGTCCAGCGATTTGGCGGGTGACAATAAGAACAACATGCTCGACATCCTTTACCTTGACGATTATCTTGCAGCCGTGACCAAGCCGCCCGGCTTGCTGGTGCATCGCACTGGTTTGGATGCGGGTGAAACCCGTTTTGCCCTGCAACTGTTGCGCGACCAACTGGGCCGGCCCGTCTGGCCCGTGCACCGGCTAGACAAAGGCACCAGCGGCGTGCTGCTGTTTGCCCTTAACCCCGAGACGGCGCGGCTTTTGGGTGAGGCCTTTGAAAGTGGCCAAGGGCTGCAAAAAATCTACCAAGCGGTGGTGCGGGGCTGGCCTGCCGATGCGGGGCTGATTGACCACCCCCTGAAGCGCATGCCCGACGACATGCGCAGCGAAAGGGTTGAAACGCAAGCGGCTCAAAGCCGCTTTGCCACCCTGCGCCGTTTTGAGCTGCCGCTGCCCCAACAGGGCTTTGCCAGCACCCGATGCGCCGAAGTGCGCCTAGAGCCCCTGACCGGGCGGCGCCACCAATTGCGCCGCCACATGAAACACATGGCGCACCCGATTTTGGGTGATGCCACCCATGGCAAAGGGCCCCTGAACCGCGCCGTGGCCGAGCTGGTGGGCGTGCAACGACTTTGGCTGCATGCGGCCCATTTGCGCCTGCCCCACCCCGTGACCGGTGAAGGGTTGGACATCGCGTCCCCCTTGCCCCCAGAGTGGGCGCTTTGGAAGTCTTTTGCTTGAGGCGCTCTGCAGCACTGTCACGCAGCGGATAAAGTGCGCGATGTTCCTTGGCTAACATCGCGTTTGCCCCAAGCCTTTCATCCAACGGATAAGCCCCATGAGCCTGCTTTTCTCTCCCTTCACCTTCCACACGCCCGGTGGCCCGCTGACGCTGTCCAACCGCATCGTGGTGGCCCCGATGTGCCAATACGCATCCACCGAAGGACAAGCCAACGACTGGCATTTGACGCATTGGACCCAACTGCTCAACAGTGGCGCTGGCATGGTCACTTTGGAGGCCACCGCCGTTTCAAGAGAAGGCCGCATCAGCCCCGGCTGCTTAGGGCTGTGGGACGACGCGACCGCCAATGCCTTGGACGAACACTTGGCCCGTGCCAGCCGGTTGGCGCCTGCGGTGCCGGTGTGCATCCAGCTGAGCCACGCTGGGCGCAAGGCCTCGAGTGCTGTGCCTTGGGCTGGCGGCATGCTGCTCGATGCCGAGCACGGCGGCTGGACCACGCTGGCCCCCAGCGCTATTGCCCATTTGCCCCAAGAAACAGCGCCACAAGAACTGACGCGCCAAGACATCGACCGCATCTTGAATGACTTTGTGCAAGCCGCGCGTCGCGCCAGGGCCATGGGCATCCAAGCCATTGAGTTGCATGCGGCTCACGGCTATTTGTTGCACCAATTTTTGTCGCCATTGTCGAACCAGCGCACCGACGCTTATGGCGGCAGCTTTGACCACCGCATTCGCTTTCCTTTAGAAGTGTTCAACGCCGTGCGCAGCGTTTTTAATGGCGCATTGGGCATGCGCATTTCGGCCACCGATTGGGTGGAAGGCGGCTGGACCGTGGAAGAAACCGCCGAGCTGGCAAGGGTGCTCAAAGAAGCGGGCGCGCAGTTTGTGCACATCTCTTCTGGCGGTGTGTCGCCCCAACAAAAAATTCCGTTGGGCCCCGAATACCAAGTGCCTTTGGCCAAGGCCGTCAAAGACGCTTCGGGCCTGACCACCTTTGCGGTGGGCCTGATCACCGAGCCGGCCCAAGCCGAAGCCGTGTTGCAGCGGGGCGATGCCGACTTGGTGGCGTTGGCCCGGTCATTCCTCTACAAGCCACGCTGGGGTTGGGAAGCGGCTGTCGCCTTGGGTGGCACCGTGGACGCGCAAGCCCAATACTGGCGCAGCTTGCCCCGCGAGGCCAAGAACATATTTAACGACGCCAAGATCGGTATGCGCTGATTTCCAACCTTCCAAAACAAAGAGAGACAAACATGAACATTCGCCGCAAATTCACCCAACTGCTGGCCCTGACCAGCCTGTGCGCCCCCATGGCCCTGATGGCGCAGGCCTTTCCCAGCAAATCCATTTCGCTGGTTGTGCCGGTGCCACCGGGCGGCTTGGTTGACACCTCGGCCCGCTTGGTTGCCGAGCCGCTGGGCCGCTTGATGGGCCAGTCCATCGTGGTGGAAAACAAAGGCGGCGCCAGCGGCAACTTGGCCTACCAGCAGGTGGCCCGCAGCCCCAAGGATGGCCACACTTTGTTGGTGTCGTACTCGGGCTATCACGTTGCGAACCCGATCCTCATGACCAAGCTGCCTTGGGAGCTGAAGGACCTGACACCCGTGGGCCTGATCACCGTGGCCACCAACGTGGTGGCGGTTCACCCCTCAGTGCCTGTGAACACGATGAAAGAGTTCATCGCTTACTTGAAACAAAACCCGGGCAAGCTGAACTATGCCTCGCAAGGCAACGGCTCGGTCTCGCACATTGGCACCGAAATCTTCAAACAACAAACCGGTGTGAACCTGATGCATGTGCCTTACAAAGGTTCGGGCCAGGCCATTGCCGATGTGCTGAGCGGACAGGTGCAAGTGTTCATGACCACGCCACCCTCGGTGATGCAACACATTCAAGGCGGCAAGCTCAAGGCTTTGGCCGTGACCGGCAAAAAACGCCATGCCGGTATGCCCCAAGTGCCCACCATGGCCGAGGCCGGTTACCCCAACTTTGATCTGGAGTCTTGGGTGGCTTTGTATGCACCTTCAGGCACCCCAACTGCCGTCATCAACCAACTGGCTGATGCCGTGAAACGCAGTTTGGACATGCCCGAGAGCAAGCAACGCGCCGATGCCGCTGGCATTGAAGTGCGCTTTGTGGCGCCGGCCGAGATGAACAAAATTTTGGACCGCGACATCGCCGACTGGACACAAGCCATCAAGGCCGCCAATATCCAGCTGGATTGATCGGCTGAAATTGAAAAGCCGGAGCGGGCCTTGCGGCCAGCTCCGGCTTTTTTGTGTGCGAAGTGCTGCGGCTTACTTCAAGTCGCCCGCCAAACTGGCCAGCGTTTCAGCAGGAATGTCGAGGTGTGACGGGTAATGCGTGTGATCGCAGCCCAGCTTGACGCCCGCACCCGCTTTGACGGCGGCGCACATGGTGGCGGACAACTCAAAACGAACAAAGTGCACGGCTGACGTTTTTTCTTCGGTCTCGCGGTCCAAGTCTTCGTCGGCAATGGCGTAAACGCGGGCGTGGCCCTCCACCTCAACAAAGAGGCGGTCTTCCACACCAATGAGTTTGGCCAACTCGCGCTTGCGCTCATGGACATCGACGTACTCGATCATCATGGTCGCCTTCCAGTTGCTGCCATCGGGCACCAAGGGGGCATAGGCTTCAATCTCTTGCTGGATGCCTTCTTCTTCGAAGACTTTTTCGATGCGCAACATTTCTTGGATTTGGTAGCGAATGGTGGTTTCGCTTTCAAACTGCACGTTGATGTGCTCGCCCAACATGACGCTGCGAAGCTTGCGGTGCGCGATCACCAGGGGCTTGTTGACTTTGCGCCACTTGGTGTAAGCCTCCAAGGACATCAGGGTTTCGGCGGTGATTTTTCCGGTCAGTTGCATCTCAATCTTCCTTATTTATTTCAGGCCGTAGGCTTTGCGCACCAGGGTCAGGGGGTGGTTCAACTCAGGGGCGCCCAGGCCATTGACTTCAAAGCCTTGCGCGATGTGGTGTCCGCCCAGCGGGCAGTCTGAGCTGATGAAGTCGGGCTTGGAGCCGTCCTTCATGGTGGCCATGGCTTTGAACACCGGCTTGCCGATCTTCCTGGCCATCTCGTGCGAGCCTTTTTTGACGCCATAGGTACCGGCGTGGCCAGAGCAGCGCTCGATGGTGTTGATCTCGGTATCCGGGATCATCTTGACCATTTCTTCGGTCTTTTTGCCAATGTTTTGCACCCGCCCGTGGCATGGGATTTGGTAGCTCACATTGCCCAGCTTTTGCGGAAACTCGGTCTTCAGCAAACCGTCTCGCTTGCGCGCCATGAAATACTCAAACGGGTCCCACAGCGCGTCTTTCACCAACTGGGTGTCGCTGCAATCGGGAAACATCAACGGGATTTCTTGCTTGAACATCAAAGCGCAACTGGGCACTGCCGCGATGATGGCAAAGCCGTCTTTGGCGTATTTGGCCAGCACCGGAATGTTGGCTTCTTTGGCGTCTTTGACCGAGTCCAAATCGCCCAACTCGAGCTTGGGCATGCCGCAGCATTTTTCTTTCTCGACCAACACATACGGAATGTCGTTGTGGTCCAAGATTTTCAGCAAGTCGTGGCCAATGCCGGGCTCGTTGTAGTTGATGTAGCAGGTGGAATAGATGGCCACTTTGCCGGGTGTTTTTTCGCCGTCCACCACTTTGGAAGCCTTGGCTGGCGGGGTGTCAGAGCGGAATTTTTTTGTTGCCAGTGAGGGCAGCCAAGCGTTTTTGTCCACGCCGGCCACACTCTCTAAGACATCGCGGCCAAGGGCGGTTTTGTTGATGGCATTGACCGCTTGCACCACGATAGGAATGCCGGCAAAAGAGCCGTGCACATCGGTCGAGGCCAAGAGTTTTTCTGCGGTGCCCACTTCGCCTTTTTTGAACTTGATGGCTTTGGCCCGCAGCATGGTGTGCGGGAAGTCCAAGTTCCACTCATGGGGCGGGGTGTAGGGGCACTTGGTCATGTAGCACAGGTCGCACATGTAGCACTGGTCCACCACTTTCCAATAGTCCTTCTTGTCGACCCCATCAACTTCCATGGTGCTGCTCTCGTCCACCAAATCAAACAAGGTGGGAAACGAGTTGCACAGGCTCACGCAGCGGCGGCAACCGTGGCAGATGTCAAAAATGCGCTCTAGCTCGTCAAAGCATTTTTCTTCGTTGTAAAAGTCGGGGCTTTCCCAGCCCAAGGCGTGTCGTGTCGGCGCTTCGAGGTTGCCTTCTTTGGCCATGCTGTGCTCCTGCGTGATTTTTTTGGGGGCTTTTCTGAGGTCTCATCTGCCTGAGGCCTGAGAAAAACCCGCTGTGCCCCAAGGCACAACGGGCTGACCAAACAGCGGATTAATCCACCAGTTCGTTCAAGGCTTTCTGATAGCGGTTGGCGTGTGAGCGCTCGGCTTTGGCCAAGGTCTCAAACCAGTCAGCGATTTCGTCAAAACCTTCTTCGCGTGCGGTCTTGGCCATGCCAGGGTACATGTCGGTGTACTCGTGGGTTTCGCCAGCCACAGCCGAAGCCAGGTTGTCGCGTGTCGAGCCGATGGGCATGCCGGTCGCGGGGTCGCCAGATTGCTCCAGAAACTCCAGGTGACCATGGGCGTGGCCTGTTTCACCTTCTGCGGTGGAACGGAACAGTGCGGCCACGTCGTTCTGACCTTCAACGTCGGCTTTGTTTGCGAAGTACAAATAGCGACGGTTGGCTTGGGATTCGCCTGCGAAGGCGTCTTTCAGACATTGTTCCGTGCGCGAGCCTTTGAGTGCTGCCATGAATATCTCCTTGTGGGTATCACGTTGATTGCCCTGGCAGGATCGCCAGAGAACCGCCACATTAGTCCTAAACAGCCGATATGCCCAATAAATTGATGCAATGAGATGGATTAGCGAAGGCTATTAGGGGCGTGTTTTCTGTTTCAACAGCGCCCCACACCCTGTGAGCGCCCCCAGACAGACGGTGTGGGCTGGGTAAAATCGCCCTTTTAGGACCCCAAAGTCCTGCACGGCACCGCCAAAGGTGCCGTTTTCTTCTTAGAAAAGACCCCGCCATGAGCAACGCACCTGTCACCCCGGCCCAGCCTGGCTTGGAGAGCCTGTCCAAATCGTTCGAACCCGCAGCGCTTGAAGCCTATTGGGGCCCCGAGTGGGAAAAACGGGGCTACGGTGTGGCTGGCTTCCGTGGCACAGGGGCACCCGTGGCCGAGGCGCCGGCTTTTGCCATTCAGTTGCCGCCGCCCAACGTGACCGGCACCCTGCACATGGGCCATGCCTTCAACCAGACCATCATGGACTCGTTGACCCGCTACCACCGCATGTTGGGTCACAACACCGCTTGGATTCCGGGCACCGACCACGCCGGCATCGCAACCCAAATCGTGGTCGAGCGCCAGTTGCAAGCCAAAGGCATCAGCCGTCACGACATGGGCCCCACGCCTGCCGAAGCACGCAAGAACTTTGTGAGCAAGGTTTGGGAGTGGAAAGAAGAATCGGGCAGCACCATCACCAGCCAAATGCGCCGCATGGGCGACAGTGTGGACTGGAGCCGCGAATATTTCACGATGGACCCCAAGCTGTCCAAAACCGTGACCGAGACCTTTGTGCAGCTGTACCAACAAGGCTTGATTTACCGTGGCAAGCGCTTGGTCAACTGGGACCCGGTGCTGATGAGCGCGGTGTCTGACTTGGAAGTGGAGAGCGAAGAAGAAGACGGCTCGATGTGGCACATCCGCTACGACTTGGCCGACGGCTCGGGCAGCTTGACGGTTGCCACCACCCGCCCCGAAACCTTGCTGGGCGACGTGGCTGTGATGGTGCACCCCGATGACGAGCGCTACAGCGCCCTTATCGGCAAGCAGGTCAACCTGCCGTTGTGCAACCGCACCATTCCTGTGATTGCAGACGAGTACGTTGACAAAGCATTCGGCACGGGCGTGGTGAAAGTGACGCCCGCCCACGACACCAACGACTATGCCGTGGGCCAACGCCACAAGTTGGACATGATTTGCGTGCTCAACCTTGACGCCACCATCAACCAAAACGCGCCAGAAAAATACCGCGGCCTCGACCGCTTCGTGGCCCGCAAAGCGGTGGTGGCCGACCTGGAGGCCGCAGGCGCTTTGGTTGAAGTGAAAAAACACAAACTCATGGTGCCGCGTTGTGCCCGCACAGGCCAAGTAATTGAGCCGATGCTGACCGACCAATGGTTTGTCGCCATGAACCAAGTGGGCAAAGGCGATGCCACCGGCAAGAGCATTGCGCAAAAAGCCATCGACGCTGTGCAATCAGGCCAAGTGAGTTTTGTGCCCGAAAACTGGGTCAACACCTACAACCAGTGGATGAACAACATCCAAGACTGGTGCATCTCGCGCCAGCTGTGGTGGGGCCACCAAATTCCGGCTTGGTATGACGAAGAGGGCAATGTCTATGTGGCCCGCGACGAAGCCGAAGCACAAGCGCAAGCCCCTGGCAAAACACTCAAGCGTGACGAAGACGTGCTCGACACTTGGTACTCCAGCGCACTGGTGCCCTTCAGCACCATGGGTTGGGGACATGAAGCCAACAAGAGCCAAAGCGACTACGACCTCTACCTGCCCTCCTCCGTATTGGTTACCGGCTACGACATCATCTTTTTCTG
>JACCDT010738724.1_pt1 | contig 10047 bp, 7 predicted proteins | sample 7446291 | NCBI WGS metagenome assembly JACCDT01 (sample SAMN15323446, study PRJNA562643) | freshwater metagenome | isolation source: river surface water | place: USA:Blue River Watershed | collected 2017-08-17 | reverse complement strand
GTCTCGAATCGACCGATCGGAGAGCGGAATCGAAACCCGGCGGCCTGTAACTCGGCGTGGCGCGCTTGAATGTCACGCACGACGATGTCGACGCTCTTCGGCACGAGATCAGTGGGTCTTGCGCCCGCCCGCACGGGCGGACCTGGGTGGCGAAATTGCACCAGATGAATGCCGCCCTGAACGCGACCCGGTGTCACGAGCAAAGCTTGATCGACGATATCTTCGGCTGCAACGCCCAAGCGTCTTGCCCAAGCCGCATCCTCTCCGACACGACGCGATACGATTTGCATGCCGAAACGACCCACCCATAAATCGAGGGCCGTCGCCAGATCAGCCACGCTCAACAAGGCATAGGCATACGCATTCGCGCGAAACTCGGCTGTCATCGACGTCGATCTCCGGATCAATCTCTGATTCGATCGAAGTATAGACACTCAACTCGACCGAAAGCCGCTAGAATTCGCGCCCCGCATGGACCTCTCGCCGATACTCAACCCGCTCAACGACGCTCAACGCGAAGCCGTCACGGCACCGATCGGCCCGGTGTTGGTATTGGCAGGCGCCGGTAGCGGCAAGACGCGCGTACTCACGCATCGAGTCGCTTGGTTGATTCAAGCCGAAGGCGCTTCGCCACACAGCATCATGGCGATGACCTTCACCAACAAAGCTGCTGGCGAGATGCGTGCGCGCATCGAATCTCTGCTCGGTATGCCGGGCGCCGCACTTTGGATTGGTACCTTTCACGGCATTGCCCACCGCTTGTTGCGGCTGCACTGGCGTGAGGCCAACTTGCCGCAAACCTTCCAGATTCTCGATGGTGACGATCAACTGCGGTTGATCAAGAAAATTCTCAAAGCACAGAATTTGGACGATACGCGTTGGGTGCCGCGCGACATCCAGTACTTCATCAATCAAAACAAAGATGAAGGTATGCGGCCGAAGGTGTTGAAGGACGGCAACGACCCGACACGCCGTCAGTTCATTCAGCTGTATCGCGATTACGAAGAAGCCTGCCAGCGCGCGGGCGTCGTCGACTTTGCCGAACTACTGCTGCGCGCTTTCGAATTGTGGCGTGATCAACCGGAATTACTCGCGCATTATCGACGTCGGTTTTGCCACGTTCTCGTCGATGAGTTCCAGGACACCAATACCATTCAATACGCTTGGACCAAACTGTTGGTCGGCTCGGAAGGTGCGCCTTTCGCCGTAGGCGACGATGATCAGTCGATTTATCGTTGGCGCGGTGCGCGTGTCGAAAATCTGCAAACCTTCCGTCGCGATTTCCCGCAAGCGAAGTTGATTCGCCTCGAGCAAAACTATCGCTCGACGGGAACCATTCTCGAAGCGGCCAACGCCTTGATTGCCAACAACAGCGGGCGCCTCGGTAAGAACCTTTGGACGAGTGGCGGCAAAGGCGAAGCCATTCGTCTTTATGCTGCATTCAACGAACGCGACGAAGCCGAGTTCGTTCTGCAACGAATCAAAGATTGGGTTGCTCGCGGCGGCAATCGACGTGACATCGCGATTCTCTACCGCTCGAACGCTCAATCGCGCGTGTTTGAAGAAGCATTCCTGTCGGCACGCATTCCATACAAGGTTTACGGTGGCTTACGCTTCTTCGAGCGCGCCGAAATCAAAGACGCTCTGGCGTATTTGCGGCTCGTTTCGAACCGTAACGATGACACCTCGTTCGAGCGTGTCGTCAATCTGCCGACTCGTGGCATCGGCGCTAAGAGCATCGATACGCTACGCGAGCGAGCTCGCGCCGACGGCAGTTCTCTCTGGTCTGCCGCGCTGCGCTGTATTGCGGAAGGCAGTCTTGGTGCCAAAGGTGCGGCCTCTTTGCAAGGCTTCCTGCAACTGATCGATCGCCTGGCTGCCGATACACGCGAATTGGCGCTGCACGAAATCGTCGATCAGGTGATCAACGCCAGCGGCCTACTCGAACATCACCGCAAAGAAAAAGCCGAACGCGGGGAAGCACGCGCAGAGAACCTGCTCGAACTCGTTTCGGCTGCGCGCGGCTTCGAGCCCGAGGGCGTCGAAGGCGAGCAGCTGCCACCACTCGAGTCTTTCCTGGCACACGCCGTACTCGAATCGGGCGAAGGTCAGGCGGAGGCTTGGGAAGACTGCATACAGATGATGACGTTGCACACGGCTAAAGGCTTGGAATTCCCGGTGGTCTTCCTCGCGGGGCTCGAAGACGGACTATTCCCGCATCAACGTTCGCTGAATGACCTCGATAGCCTGGAAGAAGAGCGACGTCTGGCCTATGTCGGTACGACACGCGCCATGCAGCAGCTCTATCTCACCTATGCCGAGCAGCGGCGTCTACACGGCATCGACAGCTATGGCCAGCCTTCGCGATTCATTCGCGAAATCCCGGAAGAATTGCTCGAAGAAGTGCGGCCCCGCGTGCAAGCAGGGCGAAGCAGTTATGGCGCAAGCGGATTCCAAGCGCGCGATGACTATTCGCGCAGTGATTTTGCACCTCGTCGTACACCGGCTGCAGCGGGCGTCAAAGCAGACCCTGTCGCGCCGGGGCTCAAGCTCGGGGCCCGTGTGCGCCATGCCAAATTCGGCTCCGGTGTCATTCTCAATATCGAGGGACAAGGACCGCACGCCCGTGTGCAGGTCAATTTCGAAGCGGCTGGCAGCAAGTGGCTGATGCTGCAGTACGCCAACCTCGAACCCGCCTGAGCACAACGGCGGTACACTTGCCGCCATGACGACTTCTGCTTTCCAAGAGCTGCTGGCGCAGGCCACCTCGCAACACGACTCACGAGTCTGTGTCGGTCTCGATCCAGAGATCGAACGCTTCCCAGTCCATCTGCGCTCACGCAGCGATGCGATCTTGGCCTTCAATCGCGCCATCGTCGATGCCACGGCCGATCTCGTCTGTGCCTATAAGCCGCAGATCGCACATTACGCTGCCGTTGGTGCCGAAGAGGCTCTACTCGAGACGATTCGTTACATCCGTGAGCGAGCCCCTGGTGTTCCCGTCATCCTCGACTCCAAACGCGGCGATATCGGCAGTACGGCCGAAAAATATGCCAAGGAAGCATTCGAGCGTTACGGCGCGGATGCCGTGACGGTCAATCCTTATCTGGGTCGGGATTCGGCGGAACCGTTTCTGCAATATGCGGACAAGGGCATCGTCGTTTTATGTCGAACCTCAAATGCCGGCGCACGCGAATTCCAGGATCTCGTGGTCGATGGTCGTAAGCTTTATCAAATCGTCGCCGAATCCGTCGCACGCGAGTGGAATTCTCGCGGTAATTGTCTGCTCGTCGTCGGCGCGACCTATCCTGAAGAACTCGCCGATATCCGCGCGCGCACCGGAGAGATGACTTTTCTCGTGCCGGGAGTCGGCGCCCAAGGCGGCGATGTCGAGAAGGCCGTGCGCAGCGGGCGCACTGCAGCCGGTGCGGGTCTCGTCATCAACTCCTCGCGAGGCATCATTTATGCCGGTGCCGGAGAAGATTTCGCGGTAGCCGCGCGGCGTGCGACACTCGAACTGCGCGACGCCATCAACGCTGCGCTCAAAATGAACTGACGAACGATCGGAGGGGGCCCGATGTTGCGACTGACTCGATATCAGTGGATCGTGCTGTTCGCAGCATGGCTAGGCTGGGGCTTCGACATCTTTGACGGTCTGCTCTTCAACTACGTCGCACCCAATGCCATCCCCACCCTGCTCGGCCTGACGATCGGCTCGCCCGAAGCGCGAACGGCCACGTTGTATTGGACGGGCCTCATCACGGCCATCTTTCTCGTCGGCTGGGCCGTCGGCGGCGTGCTCTTCGGCCCCATTTCCGATCGCTACGGGCGTAAGAAAGTTCTGCTGATCACGATGGTGCTCTATGCCGTCGGCACAGGACTGTGCGCCTTCGTCACCAGTATCGAGCAACTGATCGTCTGTCGCATCATCGCGAGCCTCGGTATCGGTGGCGAATGGGCAGCAGGTTGCGCGTTGGTCGCTGAAGCGGTTCCGGAAGACCAACGAGTCGAAGCCGGTGCAGTGCTCTACACCTCAGCGCCTTTCGGTTTGTTTCTCGCGACCGGCGTCAACGCGCTGATCGCGGGTCACTTATTCGCCGACGTGCCCGAGGTCTCGTGGCGTTACGTGTTGATCTTCGGTTTGATACCCGCCGCCTTCGCGTTCTGGATCCGTACCTTCGTCAAGGAACCAGAGCGTTGGGAAACGGCCGCCGCAACTGCACCACCGCCTCGCTTGCGCGAAATCTTTGCGCCCGAAATTTGGCCGCGTACGCGCAGCGCCCTCATCGTGGCAGTCGTGGCTTTGATCACATGGTGGAGCTGTAACGCGTTCATCCCCGTCGTCGTCGCCAATTTGGCGCAAGCCGAAGCCCTGCAACTCGGTCTCGATAAAACCGCTACCAGTATCTTGATCGAATCGTGGAAAACCCAAGGCACGGCGATCTTCAACGTCGGTGGACTGCTTGGCACATTGCTCACGATCCCGCTGGCAAAGCACTGGGGTCGCAAGCCAATGTTCGCGCTCTACCTTGGCTTCTCGTCGCTCGCCTTACTCACCACGTATGGGCTCGATCTCGAGCCACAAGTACGTCTCTACATGTATTTCTTCATCGGCTTAACCGTGTTCGGCATCTTCGGCAGCTTCACGTTCTATCTGCCGGAGCTATTCCCAACCCGTTTGCGCGCGACAGGCTCGGGATTCACGTACAACATCGGTCGAGTGATCGCCGCGGGCGGCCCCTTCCTCGTAGGCTCGGTCGCCTCCGCGGGTGCTGGTAATTCAGCTGTCGTGCTCGATACGCTGTTTCTGGTCGGCTTCGTACCGATCGTTGGCTTGTTGTGCCTCGGTTGGGTCATCGAAACCCGCGGTCAAAAAATTCCGGACTGAGGCGGCTTTGACGATATATGGCTGATTGGCTCATTGATGTCATTCTGGGGCTCGTCGAGGGCTTCACCGAATTTCTGCCGATCTCGAGCACAGGGCACCTGATCATCACTCGCGCCCTGCTCGATCTCGAAGACCAAGTCGGTTTTCGACAGATGATCGTGATTCAAGGCGCGGCCATCCTCGCCGTCTGCTTCGAATATCGAGTGAGACTGTGGAATCTCGCCATGACCCTGACGACGAGTGATGCCTCGCGTCGATTCGTACTCGGTTTGTTTCTCGCGTTTCTGCCTGCCGCTATCGCCGGACTCGCATTCGAAGACACGATACGCAGCGTCTTGTTCGCGCCAGTTCCAGTAGCTATGGCGCTCGTCGTCGGTGGTGTGCTGATTCTTTGGGCAGAACGACGTCCGCACGTCGAACGGGTCAAATCACTCGATGATCTCAGTCCGCTGGATGCCTTTCGAGTCGGTTTGTTTCAGATGCTCGCGCTCGTGCCGGGCACGAGTCGGTCTGCAGCCACGATCTTAGGTGGATTGTTGACGGGCCTTGATCGTCGCACGGCCGCCGAGTTTTCCTTTTTCGTCGCCATCCCCGTGATGTTCGCCGCCACGGGCTACAAGCTACTCGATGCACGCGAACCCATCACGCTCGACGAAGCGCGTTCTTTGATCATCAGCAGCGTGGTAGCGTTTTTCGCCGCCTTGGTGGCGATTCGTTTCCTGCTTCGCTTCGTCAGTCAGCACTCATTTGCCGTGTTCGCGTGGTACCGCATTATTTTTGGCGGCGTGATCCTGCTCACTTGGCAGATGGGCTGGGTGCAGTGGTAGCGCCTCGCTCCTCTTCGGTCACGCGACCAAAATCCGGATAAGGCCCGAGCAGCAATAGCAACAATGCGCCGGCGATGAACATCACCGCAGCAGCGATCAAAATCGGATCATAGCTGCCGGTGGTGTCGCGCACCCAACCATAAAGCGTGGCGGATACGGCTGCCGACAAGCCGAAAGCCATGTAGAGCACGCCGTAGATCTGCCCGTAACTCTTCATGCCGAAGTAGCGGCCCGCCAAATAAGCAACGAGATCGGTTTCCGCCCCTGAGGCGAAGCCCATCAGGAAAGCAGCCAAGATGGCGACGGCGAAACTGAGCGATCCATCGCCGAGCAGAATCCAGCAGGACAAGGCTGGCAAACACAGAATCGGCAGCGTCACGATCGGTGCCCAGAATTTATCGAGCAAGTAGCCCGTGATGATGCGGCCGGCAAAAATCGATAAGCCGAATACGCTCATCACCGCCGCCGCCTCGGTGCGCTCGAAACCGCGCGCACCGAGCATCGAAGGCAAATGTACGAGTGCTCCCGAGTAGGCGATGGTCACGAGTGCAATCGAGGCCCAAAGAATCCAGAAACGTGGTTCGCTCATGGCTTCCTTGAGACTGCGACCCGGAAGACTCACGGCACCGGCTGCCGCAATCTCGGGCGGACGCTCCTCTGGCTTTGGCTCACGGAACCAGAGCAACCCGATCGGCAGCGCGATACCGAGTGGCAGTAGTGCGAGCGCGGCGTAACTCACCCGCCAGCCGAAATCGTTGATGAGCCAGGTGGTGATGATCGGCAACGCCATCGCCGAAATGCTGGTGCCGACCAAGGTCAGCCCCAGCGCGAGACCGCGTTGCTTGAAGAACCAGAGATTGATCGCGCGCGACCAAGTGATCGGGGTCGAACCGATCCCGAAGAGGCCTATCAGTACCCACAGTGCGTAATACCAATAGAGGTTGCCGGGGATGATGGAAAACGACGCGAACACGAGCGCGAAGGTCGTCAGCGAAGCGAGCGCCACCTGCCGAACCCCGAAGCGGTCGGCCAGCCAACCGAAAACCGGCGCTAACAAGGCACCGAGCACGCCGTAAATGGTGATACCCAGGCTGATTTCGGTACGGGTCCAACCGAATTCTTGCTGCAGAGGATCGATGAAAAAGCCGACCGTATTGAACGGCAGTGGTGATGCGCCGAAAGCCGTGCCGAGCAACGATGCAATCAGCACTTTCCAGCCACGCCCAAATTCGTTGCGGCTCGGCGCCGCGGCCCCCGGGGATGTCATGGCTACCAAGCATACCCGCTCCGGCCTGTTCGGTGCCGATGCTTGGGAGTAACCTATACGGACTTATGAAGATCGTGATCCTCGGCGCCGGACAGGTCGGGCGCACGGCCGCGTATCAACTCGCGCGCGAGGAGGCCAACGAAGTCACGGTCGTCGACACCAACGACGAACTCCTGCGTGACCTACAAGATCGCCTCGATATCCGCACCGTTGTCGGTAATGCCTCCTACCCCACCGTTCTAGAAGCTGCTGGCGTCGCTGATGCCGACATACTCGTCGCACTCACGAGCTCCGACGAAGTGAACATGATGGCCTGCGAAGTGGCTTACACGCTCTATCGCACGCCAACCAAGATCGCCCGTATTCGCTCACCCGAATACACCCGTCACCCGAAACTCTTCAGCGACGAGTCGCTATCGGTGGATGTTTGGATCAGCCCGGAGCAGCTCGTTACAGAGTATGTCGAGCGGCTCATCCGATATCCGGGCGCATTACAGGTTCTCGATTTCGCAGGCGGCCGAGTTCGACTTGTCGGCTTGCGAGCGCGCAAGGGCGGGTTGCTCGTAGGCCAAGCGCTGCGCGGCTTGCGAGAACACATTCCAAATACGGAAGCGCGAGTCGTCGCGATTTATCGCAATGGTCGCAGCCTACAGATCGAAGGTGACACCATCATCGAAGAAGGCGACGAGGTGTTTTTCCTTGCGGCCAAAAACGACATTCGCCGATTCATGGCGGAAATCCGCAAGGAAGAGAAGCCCGTCAAGCGCGTCGTGATCGCCGGTGGCGGCCATATCGGCTACTCGCTTGCTCGAGAGCTCGAAAAAAACAACAACCAAGTTAAAGTCATCGAGCGTGATCCGAAGCGCGCCCGGAAGATATCGGAAAATCTCGAAAACGCCATCGTGCTCGAAGGTGACGCGGCCGACGAAGAGTTGCTGGTCGAAGAGAACATCGACAGTTGTGATGTTTTTTGCGCGCTCACCAACTCCGAAGAAGCCAACATTCTTTCGGCGATGCTCGCCAAACGCTTGGGCGCAGCCAAAGTCATGGCGCTGATCAATAAGCCCTCGTATGCCGAAATCGTGCAAAGCGGCACGATCGACGTCGCCATTTCGCCGCAAACCATCACGATCGGCTCGCTGCTGACGCACGTACGACGAGGTGACGTCGTGCAAGTCCACTCGCTGCGGCGCGGTGCGGCTGAAGCACTCGAAGCCATCATCCATGGCGATGATCGCAGCTCGCGAGTCGTCGGTAAAAAGATCGAAGAAATCGTACTACCCGAAGGCGCTCGGATCGGCTGCGTGGTTCGTGGCGATGAAGTCATCATGGCTCATCACGACACGGTGGTGCAGGCCGACGATCACGTGATTCTCTTCATCACCGATCGTCGTCACGTCGATCAGGTCGAAAAACTTTTCCTCGGCGAAACAGCCGGCCGGCGCTGAACGCTCCCAAGTCCAAATGCTCGCAGTCGCACATGTACTCGGCTTGATGATGGCGTTCTTCGCCGTGACGTTCGTCGTACCCTTGTTGTGCTCGATCGTCATGCAAGATGGCTATGCGGGGCACTATGTCGCCGCTGCTTCGATCAATCTGATTTTCGGCTCGCTCATCGCCTGGGCGACACGCTCCTTCAAGCGCGAGCTGAAAGCGCGCGACGGTTTTCTCCTCGTCACCCTCGCCTGGGTTTTGATGTCAGCATCAGCGTCACTACCACTGCTCACTGCGCTGCCAAACATCAGTTTCACCGATGCTTACTTCGAAGCGCTTTCAGGATTGACGACAACCGGTTCGACCGTCCTGACTAACCTCGATAAGCTACCACCCTCTATCAACCTTTGGCGGCACGCGCTGCACTGGTTTGGCGGCATCGGCATCATCGTGTTGGCCGTTGCGGTATTGCCAATGCTCGGCGTGGGCGGCATGTCGCTCTACCGTGCGGAAACGCCTGGCCCGATCAAGGACGAGAAACTCACCCCGCGAATCACTGAGACAGCAAAAGCGCTTTGGATCAGCTACGGTAGTCTCACCTTAGCCGGCATCGTCGCGTTGCGGATCGCCGGTATGAGCTGGTTCGATGCCATTTGTCACACCTTTTCAGCCATGGGCCTCGGCGGCTTTTCGACGCGCGATTCCAGTGTTGGTTATTTCGACTCGGCCTTGATCGAGTTTGTGCTGATCGTGTTAATGGTGACAGCATCCTTAAACTTCGCACGCCATTTCACTGCCCTTCGCTATCGCACGCTCAGTCCCTACTTCAAAGACCCCGAAGTCAGGGCGGTGTTCGTAGTGCTCTCAAGCAGCATCATCGGAATTACGCTCGTGCTCGCCGTTCACGGTACTTACGACACCTACTTGGAGTCGCTGCGGCATGCGGCCTTCAGCGTGGTATCCGTGGCAACAACCACGGGATTTGCCTCTCAAAACTGGGATCTTTGGCCGGCCATCGCTCCCGTGTGGATGCTGTTTTTGTCTTGCATTCTCTGCAGCACCGGCTCTACAGGCGGCGGTATCAAAATGTTTCGTACGCTGATGCTCCTCCGACAAGCGTCTCGCGAAATGAAGCGAATCGTTCATCCGTCGGCAGTCATTCCCATCAGAGTCGGCAACCACGTTATCCCCGAGCGTATCGTCGGCTCCGTGCTGGCGTTCATCTTTCTGTATTTTCAGACGATCGCGATCCTGACATTTTTGTTGCTGCTGTCGGGAATGGATCTCGTCCCCGCTTTCAGTTCCATCGTCGCCAGCGTGAACAACCTCGGTCCAGGTATTGGGCCGACCGGCCCAGCAGGAAATTATCAGGGATTGACCGACTTCCAGACCTGGGTGTGTGCGATCGCTATGTTGCTCGGACGACTCGAAATCTTCAGCGTCTTGGTGCTCTTCACGAGCGCGTTTTGGCGTAAGTAGTCGTCAGTACCGCCAACTACTGACGTCGGCTCCCGGTGGCGCTGTGGCAAGGATGCGCTCGACCACCCAAGGCAAAACCATTTGTGGATAACGCAACCGAGAATACGCATTCGGTCGGGTGGGATCGCCGTTCCAGCAATGCTCGGCTCGGT